>Ga0180085_1000112_pt1 | contig 25874 bp, 27 predicted proteins | sample EasRiv730_16_10D_FD_123013 | JGI IMG/M metagenome (GOLD analysis project Ga0180085, IMG submission 123013) | Soil microbial communities from meander-bound floodplain in the East River, Colorado, USA - East River metaG ERMLT730_16_10D | ecosystem: Environmental > Terrestrial > Soil > Floodplain ... | reverse complement strand
GCTACTGACGGGCGTTCGCCGGAGTGAACTGACGACCGCCCGCTGGCACGATATCAATTTCGATACTGCGACGTGGCACCTGCCCGCGACTGCCACGAAATCGCAGGTGGCGCGCGATGTTCCATTGTCCGCCTGGACGCTCAAGGAATTCCGCAAGCTCAAAGTGCTGGCGGGCCGGTCACGATATGTGTTTCCAGTCGAGGACGGTTCCGCGCCGGCCGATGCGAAGTTACTGACGCGCTCCGTTGCACGCTGCGCCAAGGCATTCAAAGCCAAAGGCGTCGCGCCCTTTCGCGTTCACGATTTGCGCCGAACGCTCAGGACCGGACTAGGCCGACTCAAAATCCGCCCAGATATTGCGGAACTTGCGATCGGCCATAAGCGCCACAAGCTGATCGAGGCCTACGACACGCACGACTATGACGCGGAAGTGCGGGCGGCGCTCGATGCATGGGCGGCGCACCTCGAAAAGCTCGCGGTGCAGTTATGAGTAGCAATGCCGTCAGGAAACTGCGCGCTGGTATTCGGGACGCGCTCCACGATTTCCCGGCAGACAAGGTGAAGGAGTTCGCGCGCGGGATGGGGTCAATTGGTCGGGCCGAGATCATTGCCCCGTATGCTGATGAGAACCGCCGACGAAAAGCCTTGCAACAAGTGCTGCGCGCCTCGCGCAATTACCGGCGTGCTTTAGATATCCCAGTCTACCCACACTCAGTTCCGGCACGTGTCGATGCCGATGGACTCGATGCCGTCGCCAAACTTCTCGGACCTCACGTTCTAAATTCGCTCGACCCCTTCTATAGGGCGCGCCAGTCAGCGTCGCAGGCCGCTGGGGAATTTGAACGGCGACTCGATCAGGCGCTATCCGAATTCAAGTCAGCTGCCGGCGGGCGAAAGAAGGCGGACCCGCAAGGACTTCTCGCGCACCTGGCACGGCGCTATCAGCTGTGCTTCGGCATTGCGCCGACCACGACAATGGACGGGCCGTTCTACACAGTTTGCTTGCACGTCATTGAGAACATGACGGGGAAACGGCCGGTGGATGCGTCCCGGCAAGTCTCCGCCGCCGTCCATTCCATCCGACGAAATTAGCTCGCCGAAAGTTCTATTTCGTCGGACACAGTTTGCTGCCCGCCGTGCGATTGTTGCGCCTCGTGGCCAATTCACGAGGTACAACGACGATGACCCCCGAGCCCAACCGCGCAAGTAGCGAGCGCGTTCTCTGGCAGATGGACCTGGCGCGCCGATACGGCGTTGACCGGATCACGGTCTATCGCTGGGAGCGCGAGAAGAAACTGCCGCCCCCCGACGTTGTGATCGGCCGCAAGCGCGGTCGGTACGAAAGCAGCCTGCGCGAATTCGAGCGCACTTCGGCCGCCGCCTAAACCACATCCCCGACTCAGCGCCGCCCCGGATGAAAAACGCCGGGCGCACTCACGATGCGGACCCGGCGTTACAGGTATCGACATGCAGAGAATACATCACCGCGTCCCGCCTGTCCTGACCAGGACACGGCATTGCGCGACCTGCCGACAGCCGCTGTCACCACAGGCACCGAAATTTCACACGCTTTGTCCTCCTTGTTTTTGGGTCTCGCAAAAATTTCGCCAGTCGCAGCAACTTGAACTGCCGATTAGCGGATCCATTGGCTCACGGGGGGCGCGATGAGCACCACCACGATGTTCCCGGTGATGATCCCCAACACGACCTCGGCAACGTTGCCGCAGAAGTACACGGCCGTCACCAAGGCACTGGCCGAGTGCGTCCGGATCGACGAGTGCAAGGACTGGTCCGATAAGTCAGCTGCACTCGCGAGCTATGCCCGTCAGGCCAAGGACAGGGATCTGCTGAGGATGGCGAAGCGCATTCAGGCTCGCGCCATGCGGCGAGTTGGTGAGCTTCTCAAGGAAGTCGCTCCTGGCCGTAACCAGCACGATGCTGGTGCTTGTGGGGACGCCCCTACAAGCAGATCAGACGCGGCACATCGCGCCGGACTCTCCCGCGATCAGAAGGTAACGGCGCTGCGCGTGGCGTCCGTGCCGGAGATCGAATTCGAGCGCCAGATCGAGAGTGAGACCCCGCCCACCATCACGCAGCTCGCAGATCAGGGGTGCCGGGAATCTGAGGATCAGTCTCAAGTAGAACGCCGATCACCGTTCTACTCCCACGACGATGACACCGAGGCATTCATCACCGCCACGGTGAGCAAGCTCAGGCAGAAAAGCTCCATTGAGCAACTCGGCATCCTGATGGAGGTGGCCCGCATGCTCGGGGTCGGGTCCGGGTTCAAGAGATACGTTCAGATCAAGTCGAACTTGAAGGGCACAACCAACGAGGCCGCCGCATGAAGCGCCGCACGACAGTTGCCGAACTGCGACTCATTCAGTTCAAGCGCCGGGTTAAAAGCTTCACCGTCAAGGCCACGCAGCGGGGCTGGATCACGCGCGAACAGGCGCGATTTGTCATTCGCGAACTGGGGCTGTTGCACGAATGAACGCGCACGACCTGGCTCACGCATTGAACGCCAAGCGATCCGGCGACTCCTGGATCGCCAAGTGCATCGCGCACGATGACTCGACGCCATCAATGACCATCTCAGAGAGCGCGGGCCGCGTCCTGGTGCATTGCCACGCGGGCTGTGAGCAAGCCGTGCTGGTCGAAACGCTGGCGGCACGCGGACTCGACATCCGTGAGCAGCGCGAAGTCGAGCACGTCAGCGTGGCGGGTTTCGCGGCCAACAAGCGGCTCGACACTGACTTCCTGCGCTCACAAGGCGTGCGCGACCTAGCACTCAATGGTGGCCGCCCTGCCATCGGATTCGAGTATCGAGATCGTGCCGGAACCGTGGTCGGCACGAAGGTGCGGCGCGGGCTGAATGGCACAGATCGCGGGTTCTTCTGGCAGAAGGGCTCGCGGGTTTGTCTTTACGGTCTGTCGCGCATCGAGCAGATGCACGCACTCGATCAGCGCCTTGTCATTGTCGAGGGCGAGTCCGACGCGCTCACGCTCTGGAAACACGACTTCAACTCGCTCGGGTTGCCTGGTGCTAATGGATGGCGCGAACAATGGGCGGATGACTTCCCCGAGACCGCGCAGCTCTATGTCGTGATCGAGCCCGACGCGGGCGGCGAAGCGGTTCTGGGCTGGCTCGATAAATCCAAGCTCCGCGAGCGCGTCAAGCTGGTGCGGATGCCCAAGGAAACGAAGGACCCCTCGGCGCTCTATCTCGCCAACCCCGACAAGTTCGCGGACGCATTCGAGGCATTGCTGGCAGCGGCCGAACCGTTCGCCCCTGTGGATGTTCCCGAGCCGCGCATCGTCCTGCGCCACATCGCCGACATCGTGGCCGAGAGGCGCGAGCCGGAGTGGTTGTTGCACAAGATCCTCGAAGCCCGCGTGGAAGCGGTCTTAGCGGGCGCTCGCGGCACATTCAAGAGTTTCATTGGGCTCGATTGGGTCATGCGGGCTGCGCGGGATGGGCATCCGGGCGTGATCCTGTCCGGCGAAGGTGGTGGCCTAGATCGGCGTGTCGATGCCTGGATGCGCACCCATGCGCCCGGAGTGGGCCTGCGGTCCCTACCCGTGGTCGCGCTGGAACGACCCGTCAATCTCAATGCCTTTGATGATCTGGCGGCCGTCCGTGAGGCAATCAAGGCGAGCGGGATCGGTCCGCATGTCGTGCTGATCGACACCCTGTCGAAGTTCGCGCCCGGACTCGACGAGAACGATAACGCGGCCGTGAGCCTGTACCTCTCGGGACTCGCCACCGGCATCCGCGACGAGTTGGGCTGCACCGTGCTGCTGGTCGCTCACAGCGGCCATGCGGATCACCGGCGCCCTCGGGGAGCCTACGCGCTGATGTGCAACCCCGATGCCGAGTACATCGTCGAGCGCCCGGACATGACGACTTTGGCCTGCACCGTCAGCCGGGAGCGGTTCAAGGATTGCCAGTCCCTACCGCCGCTCGCCTATCAAGGCGAAGTCATCGAACTCGGCCGCGTTGATCGGTACGGGGAGCCGGTCACGTCACTCGTCATGCGCGAGACGGGCATCGCGCCAATGGTCAGACCGGAACTCCGAGGCAAGGCACAGCGCCAACTACTCACTGCATTGCGTGCTCGATCAGAAACCGACGCCGGCCGGATCTGGACCCTGGATGAGCTACGGCGCGTCGGGCGTGAGGCAGGGATGCACAAGAACACCGCCCGCGCTGCGGTCGAGGCGCTCGCCATGAGTCCATTTATGACCCCGACTGTTGGCGGATACAGGCTCACCAATGGATAGGGACGTAAGGAACGAAACGGGACGAATTGGCCCGATACGTCCCGGTCATTGGGGACGTAAGGGACGACGTGTCTATAAGACACGTCCCTACGTCCCTGACCCACGTCCCGAGAATTGGATCATGGGATGCACCCGCAACCTGACCGTGGGTGCCTCGCTGCGCAGAGTTAGTTAAGGGGCACATGAGCACACTAGCCGCCCGCCTGCCGCCCGGTATTTGCATTCGCTGTTTCTGCAACTGGCGATCCGCGACGCCGCGCCCTGTCGTGATCTGGTGCGAGCATCACCGCGCCATCGCGCGGCGGAAGAGGACCGGCTGGGCCGTGCTAAGCCATGTCACCGACTCAGAACACACGCGTGTGCTGGCCGAACTTGGGAGTGACAGCGAATGACCGCGCATATGAACCAAGTACAGGGGGGCGGGTCGAGCGCTAACGCCTTGTTGCTCAACAACCGGCGCGCAAGGTTCGCTTTCCTACCTGTCGCCTCCTCTTAGGGTGCCTGAATGCCACGTAAATCCGTATCCGCGTTGACCACTATCGCCCGCGTTGACGGCCGTCCCGACCGCCTGGCTGCGCCTGGCGACATGAGTCCGGAGGCGGCCCGGATCTGGCGCTCGATCACGAAATCACTACCAGCCGAACATTTTCGGGCGAGCGATGCGCCGTTACTGCGCAGCTACTGCGAGAGCACGGCAAGCGCTGATCGAGCTGCGCACGAATTGGCAACGAATGGGCACGTAACTGGCGGCAAGGCGAGTCCGTGGAATGTCGTCAGCGAAAAGGCGATTCGGGCTCAAGTGTCGCTGTCCCTGCGCCTTCGCCTATGCCCGAGTGCTCGCACGGACCCGAAATCAGCCGGCCGCGAACGCGCATCGGTTGGCCGTCCTCTGGAGTGGGACCTTAACGACGATCAGGAGAATTACTGATGCCATGCAGGGCCGACGACGTGCGAAGGCTGGGCGAATTTACAACGCTGCTCGGGCTCAAGCCCTGGGAGACCGCCCCCTGGGACCTTGGCCTCGATGGCCCGTGCCCGCACCCGCCCAGCAGCGCGGGCGCTGCGAGTTGGGAACCGGCACGGCGGCTGCGGCAAAAAATGCTTGCCACCGAGCAGGGGCGCGCGATTCTGAAAGAAGCGGACGCCATCGAACGGCGCTGGTTAGCGGCCCATCGCGGCGAGTTTGGATCGTGAACGTCTGCGTCGTCGCCGGGAGCGGTCCCAGTTTGACGCCTGCCGTGGCCGAGTCCTGTCGGAGCGTGCCGACAATCGTCGTCAATGACGCATACAAGTTGCTGCCGTGGGCCTTCGCCTTGGTCGCATCCGATGCGAGTTGGTGGCGCGTCCATCACAGCGACCTCGACGGCTTCAACGGGCGACGCATCACGCCTGCTGGCGATCACAACAGCGTCGAGGACCTGGCGGGCTTCCGGGGGTGGCACGTCGAGCCGGTCGCGCTCGTGTACGGCTACGGGATGTGCTCCGGCTTCGCCGCCATCAGCTACGCGCTGACGCTGGGCTACACCAAGATCCTGCTCACCGGCTTCGACATGAGGACCGTCGGCACGCAGCGACACTTTTTCGGGCAGCGTACCGATGGCTTGCGCGACACCGACGATTACCACCTGTTTCTGCCGGACTTCGATCAACTGGCGCGAAAGCTGCCGGACGGTGTGACCATCACGAACACGACACCGGGATCGCGGCTGACGTGTTTCCCAATCATGAAACTTGAGGGGGCTTTGAAATGAGCGAGCAGGAACAGACCGAGCACGCCGACTATGACAACGCAACCCGCCTCGCCTCAGGCGTCATCGTGGAATTTGCGAAAGGAGCCGCCGCACGCTTTGACGCCGTTGAAGTCATGAGGATATTCATGGGCGCCTCGGCCCTGATGTTGGCGGCAACTCTCGGCCGCGAGGGTGCCGTCACGCAGCTACGCAAGCTCGCGACTCGACTTGAGCGCGGTGAACCGCCGACGATGAATTGAGGCGAATTGATAGACGCGGTCAATGGGCGTACAGTCACTGCACGATCTGCGGCGCAAGCGCGCTGCGTTTCGGTTGAGTGGCGAGTCACGGTGCGATGCTGGCGACTCCGGGCCTGCGGGAAGCAGGCAGCACAGCCGAAGGGTGACACGCTGCCACGCAAATCGAGTGACTCCGACCGAGTGTGACGCCCGGCCGACGAGTCGCGGACCCTTCGGGATGTCCTGCGTGACGTTGGACTCGAAGCACATGAACACATCAACCGCCTGGTGCGAACCCGGCGGCCGTATTTATTTTTGAGGATTTAATCATGGCTCTTAGCCCAAATCTCCAAGAAGCCGTTGAAGCGATAAAAACCAGCGTAAAAGGCGGATACGACGACCTGAAAGGCGGGTACGACGACCTGGCCGAGCGCATCGAAGTTATTGAAGCGGGCCGCGACCGACCGAAGGCAGCCACTAGGGATGTTCCGTCCACCGATGTGTGGGTCGACCGCAAGAGCGGCGAGCGCGTCCACGTACTCGAACACAAGCAGCGCGTCGCTGATCTGGAACCGAACAAGACGGGTGTCAGTCTCGGGCGCTGGTTGCGCGGTGTCGTACTAGGCGACAAGGCCGACGACTCTAAAGAACTTGCCGACGAACGCAAAGCATTAGCGACGACACCCGACGCATCCGGCGGATACACGGTGCCGAAACCTCTGGCGCTCGACTTTATCGACCTGCTGCGCGCCAACATGGTGCTTTCGCAGGCTGGCGCGCGCACGGTGCCGATGGCTCGTAAGACATTGGGAATGGCAAGGGTCACGGGCGATCCAACGGTGACCTGGCATATTCAAAACGCGAGCATCGCTGAGACGGTTCCGACGCTCGGCGCCGTCGTTCTGAACGCACACACGGCCGTGTCCGTAGTGAAGTTCTCTCTAGAAATCGCGCAAGACAGCATAAATATTGAGGAGCTGCTGACGCGCACGCTGTCCGGCGCGCTTGCAACCGCGATTGATGCGGCTGGATTGGCGGGCACGGGTACGGTGACTTCGCCTGTCGGCAATTCGCCAACTGGCGTCGCTGCGTTCGCAAACCGAAACACAGTGACCAGTATCGGTGTTCCGAGCAATTGGGACTTCGTGGCGAACGGCATTCGCGAGCTGTTAGTGGACAACGTGCCGCTGGAACGCATCGGCGGACTCGTGATGAGTCCGCTGTTGTGGTCGAAAATGTCGAAGCTTAAGACCGGCATCAGCAGCGACCAGACCGCGTTACCGATGCCGCCGCACATGCAGGGCCGTCCGCTGTTCGTGACCACGGCTGCGGCCGATACCGGCTCGCCCGTGCGGACCACCGCGTATATCGCGGACTGGACAGACCTGCTCTTCGGCGTGCGTCAGGAAGTCAGCGTGCGAATTCTCAACGAGGCGTATTTCGCCTCGAACCTGCAATTCGCGATGGTGGCCTACGCGCGCGTCGATTTTCAGCCCGTGCGCCCGGCAAGTTTTTGCACGTTGGAAGGCGTCACGGTCGGCGCTGGCTGATAACACACAAACTGGCGGCGCGCTGCTTCACGGCGGCGCGTTGCTGGTGATTGGCCCGGGCCGGCGGGTCGCGCAAGCGAGTTACCGGCACAGGCGTTACTGCGACCGTGGCCTGACATTGAAACTAACGGGGCAGTGCCCGCGCGCGCTCATTTCTGGCGCGGCGGCGGGCATCTCCTTTTGACCGGCGCCCGTCCACGGCGTAAGGTGATGTTGTCCGCGTTAGAACGGGCAAACCAAGCAACGCCGGGAAACCGTCGAATACAACAGCCGCGAGGTAAATCAGGCGGGGCCGCGCACGTCAGTGCATGGCTTCTAACTTTCCCGGCATCCGACCAGCGTTAGAACTGGAAGGGGCCAACATGAAGATCGATCCATTGATAGCGGAAGCCCGCGCGGTCGCGCAGGGTTTGAAAGACACCGCCGCCCATTGCGATCCGCATCAGGAAGCGTTGAAAGCGCGCTTGGTGATCGCCGCGCACATGATCGTGCGGCTGTGTCATCGCATCGAACAGCCCATCCACACAACGGAGAATGATCGTGAAAACACGAAAGCGTAACAAGTTATCGAGCGACTACCTCGGCAAAGTACACGTCAGGCTTGCCAGTGTCCGGGGTGTTGTTGAGCTGGCGCGCGATTCCATCGCCAACACCGGCGCCCTGCTACCTGAAATTAGACGCGCCGTTGAAGCACTCGATTTGATCGCGATGGAATGTGACGGGATCAGTGACGCGCTATCTGGCGCGGAGGTGCAATCATGAGCAAGCAAAAGATAAACGGCAACGCCACGAAGCCCAGCACGAGCGACGACTATGACCAGCTCGGGCGGGCACTGAAAGACGCCTACGCGATGATCCTTACGGCAACCAAGGTGCTCGACACCGATGTCGAGGACACGCAGGACGCTGAGGACCATATCCTCGCGACGAATGCCCTGCGAATTGGTGTAGAGGCTCTCGACCGGGTGATAGATCAGCACGAACTCTTGGAAACCCGCCTTTTCCACGAGGGGTGCGCGCCGGTGAACGTGAAGAAACTCGAACGAGAGGCGCGACCGCGCGTGCGGCGGGAGGCGCGGGCGTGAGCGCTAGGGGAAGCCCGCCGGGTGATAGTCGGTCTAAATGGGACGCCAGCGTCCCATTTGAAGGCCCCGGCGCCCACGGTCGGGGCCTTGCTGTCAGCGCGTGCTGTGATGGCGCTGCGCTGCCGGCATTCGTCCAGGGCCAGCCTTCCGAGATCGCCGCCCGAACGCGGTTACCTGCGCGTCCCGTGGCCACTCTCGCGGCGACTCGGCAACCGGCCGGGAGTCGCGCGGCGCTACACCGGGCACGGCGGGCGAGTTTAGCGCAGCGGGACCACGGGTGGGACCACAACGAAAAACTAGAAACGTCGGAAAGATTGGTCGGGGCGACAGGATTTGAACCTGCGACCCCTTGCACCCCATGCAAGTGCGCTACCAGGCTGCGCCACGCCCCGAACCAGGAAAGGAAGGTCGCGATCGAATCGCGGCGTGGATGATACCCCGAGGGAACCCTCACCCCAACCCTCTCCCGCAAGCGGGAGAGGGAGTGGAGCCTCACGCCAACCCGCTCCGGCAAGCGGGAGAGGGAGTGGAGCCTCACCCCAACCCTCCCCGTGAGCGGGAGAGGGAGTGGAACCCTCACCCCTGCCCTCTCCCGCAAGCGGGAGAGGGGGCAGGAAGTTGCAGGAGCAGACAGCGAATCAGCGACGCAGAATGCGCAGGATTTCTTCGAGCTCGGATTTGAGTTGGCGGACGATCTGCGCGCTCACGCTCAGATCCTCGCGCGCCTCGTCGCCGGTCAGTCGATTGCGCGCACCGCCGATCGTGAAGCCCTGCTCGTACAGGAGGCTGCGGATCTGGCGGATCACGATCACGTCCTGGCGCTGGTAGTAGCGTCGGTTGCCACGGCGCTTGACCGGCTTGAGCTGCGGGAACTCCTGCTCCCAGTAACGCAACACGTGCGGCTTCACGCCGCACAGGTCGCTCACCTCGCCGATCGTGAAATACCGCTTGCCCGGGATCGGCGGCAATTCATTGTTATTGCTTGGTTCCAGCATAGGCCTCGACCCGCGCTTTGAGCTTCTGGCCCGGACGGAACGTCACCACGCGCCGCGCGCTGATCGGGATCTCCTCGCCGGTTTTTGGATTCCGGCCGGGACGCTGGTTCTTGTCGCGCAAGTCGAAGTTGCCGAAGCCGGACAGCTTGACCTGCTCGCCGATTGCCAGCGCTGCACGGACTTCCTCGAAGAACATGTCGACCAGCTCGCGCGCCTCGCGCTTGTTGAGGCCCAGCTGGTTGAAAAGGGCTTCCGCCATCTCCGCCTTGGTGAGTGCCATGCTTTTATTGATCTCTTATGGTGGCGTTCAACTCACGTCGCAGCCGCTCGACCACCGCAGCCACGATCTGGTCTGCGTCATGGTCCGTTAGCGTGCGTGAAGACTCTTGGAAAATCAAGCCTAAAGCGACGCTTTTTCGTCCAGAATCTACTCCCTTTCCCCGGTAGATATCGAAGACACGCAGGTCGCGCAGCAGGCTTAGGGCGCCAACACTAACATGTTCGCGGATTGCCGCCAGAGGCACGGACTCGTCGACCACGATCGCCAAATCCCGCCGGATCGCGGGGAATTTGGAAATCTCTTCAAAATCAGGCACCTTGGCTTCGAGTGCTGCCGACGTTTCGAGCTCGAACAACAAGGGCGTATATGTCAAATCCAGGGTGCGCACCTGCTCGGGATGCAACTCGCCGATCCAACCGACGACCTTATCGCCGCGCCGGATGCGGGCCGTGCGTCCAGGGTGCAGGCAGTGAGTCGACGCGGCTTCGAACGTGAACTCACCACCTTGCCCCGTTGAGTCAAAGAGCGCTTCGACATCGGCCTTCATGTCATAGAAGTCGATCGTGCGCCGGCTTTCGCCCCATTGCTCGGGTAATGCCGCACCCATTGCGACTCCAGCCACGACCGCCGATTCATTCAGTGCGCCATCGCTCATGACGAAACGGTGGCCCGATTCGAACAATCGCACGCGATCCTGTTGGCGGCGCAGATTTTCGCGCGCGGCAACGAGCAGTCCCGGCCACAATGAAACGCGCATCGCCGCGAGATCCGCGGCGATCGGATTGTTCAACAACAACTGCTGCGAGTCGGGAAACAGCTGCTGCTGGACCTTCGGATCTACGAAGCTGTAGGTGATGGCCTCCTGATAGCCCCGGTCGGCCATCACGAGCAGCCAGCGATCGATCGCCACGCGACTTTCGCTGAGCGGCGGGAACCGCTGCGGTATGCGCGCATCAGTCTCTGGAACGTTGTCGTAGCCAAATATGCGCCCGACTTCCTCTATCAGGTCCGCCTCAATGCCGATATCGAAGCGATACGAAGCGGGTGTCACATGCCAACCCGTTCTCGACTTCTTCACACTCATCCCGAGGGTTTCGAGGATCTTCTTCACCTTGGCTTCGGTCACGGACACACCGAGCAGGCGTTCGAGTTGCGAACGACGCAACGCCACCGAGAGCGTGCGAGGCAGCCCCTTCGATGCCGACGCCACCGTGGTGGGACCCGGTGCGCCCCCCGCAATCGATGTCAGCAACTGCGTCGCGCGCTCCACTGATCCTTCCTGCGCCTTGGGGTCGACACCGCGCTCAAATCGTTGTGCGGCATCCGTGATCAGGGCATGGCGTCGTGCACTGGCGCGAATCGCCTGCGGCGAGAAGAAGGCCACTTCCAGCAGGACATCGGTCGTCGACTCATCCACGGCCGTGCGCTCGCCGCCCATCACGCCGGCGAGCCCCACGGCACCGGCACCATCAGCGATCACGAGATCCTGCGCGTCGAGTTCGAGCACTTGGCCGTCGAGCACTTTCAGGCGCTCGCCTTGCTTCGCGAATCGCACCTCGATGTGCGTCCGCAGCTTGCCGAGATCGTACGCGTGCATCGGTGTGCCGAGTTCGAGCATCACGTAGTTGGTGACGTCGACGATCGGATTGATGGGGCGCAAGCCGCTGCGACGGAGCCGCTCCCGCAGCCATAGCGGTGAGCGCTGGCGAGCATTCACGCCGCGAATCACGCGCCCCACAAACTTTGGACACGCCTGTCGGGCAGTGAGCGTGACCGGAACTTTCTCGGCGTGCTTCGCGGCAATCCTCGGCTGCTTTCGTTCAGCGAGTCTCCGCCCCACGATTGCGGCGACTTCGCGCGCAATTCCGCGCACGCTGAGCGTATCGCCACGGTTCGGCGTCAGATTGAGCTCGAGTATCAGGTCGTCGAGCGCAAGTACGATCCGCAGATCCTTGCCGATCCTGGCATCGTCTGGCAGTTCCAGGATGCCCTCCGCGTCCTCGCCCAGCCCGAGTTCCCTGGCCGAGCACAGCATGCCGTTCGACTCAACGGCACGCAGCTGAGCCGGCTTGATCGTTACTCCGCCGGGAAGCTGCGCGCCCACGACGGCCACCGCGGACTTGAGACCCGCGCGCGCGTTGCTTGCCCCACAGACGATCTGCAAACGGTTGCGCCCGTCGGTCGTGACGCTGCACACGCTCAGCTTATCCGCCTTCGGGTGCCGGCTGCATTCCACGATCTGGCCGACGACGACTCCACTGAATTGCGGAGCAGCGCGCGTGCGTCCTTCGACCTCGAATCCCGCCATCGTGAGTCGCCTGGCGAGCGTCGCGGAATCCCAGGACGGATCGATCCATTCCCGCAGCCATGCTTCACTGAGTTGCATGTTCAGCCCGCCCGGAATTGGCGCAGGAAGCGCAGATCGTTGTCGTAATAAAGCCGGATGTCATTCACGCCGTAGCGAAGCATGGTCATGCGCTCGATGCCCATGCCAAAGGCGTAGCCGGTCCAGCGCTCGGAATCGATGCCCACCGACTTGAATACGTTGGGGTGCACCATGCCGCAACCGAGCACTTCCAGCCACCCTGTCTGCTTGCAGACGCGGCAGCCTGCACCGTTGCAGAACACGCACTCGATGTCCACTTCCGCGGACGGCTCCGTGAACGGAAAGTACGACGGACGGAATCGGATGCCGAGCTTGCGCTCGAAGAAAGCCTCCATGAACCCGTGCAGAATCGCCTTGAGGTTTGCGAGGCTCACGTTCTCGTCCACCACCAGGCCTTCAACCTGGTGAAACATCGGCGTGTGGGTGATATCGGAATCGCAGCGATAGACGCGACCGGGCGCAATCAGGCGCAGCGGCAGCGCGCCGCTGCGCAGCGCCCGGATCTGGACGGGCGAAGTATGCGTGCGCAGCAGCCGTCCATCCGGAAAGTAAAACGTGTCCATCAAGGCGCGCGCCGGGTGGTTGGCCGGAATGTTGAGCGCTTCGAAGTTGTGGAAATCGTCCTCGACCTCGGGTCCCTCGGCGATCCGGAAGCCCGCCTGCTGGAACAGCGCTTCCATGCGCAGTCGGACCTTGGTCACCGGATGCAGGCCACCGGCCGCATGACCGCGGCCGGGAAGCGTTACATCGACGTGACCCGCCGCGAGCTCGCCGGCAATCCGCGCTAGTTCAAGCTTGGAGCGCCGCTTCTGAATAGCATCGCCGAGTGCTTGCTTGGCCTCGTTGATGCGCTGGCCGGCTGCGGGCCGATCCTGAGCCGGCAGCGTACCGAGCGACTTGAGCCGCTCGGTGATGACACCCGACTTGCCGAGCACACGCACGCGAATCTGCTCGAGCGCACCGGCATCGGCGGCTCGAGCGATGTCGCTTAGCGTCTGCTCAACGATTGCATTGAGGTCATTCACAGTGGAGACCCGACGCGACCCGCACCCCAACCCTCTCCCGCAAGCGGGAGAGGGAGAAGATGTCTTCACGCTGCCAGCGCTGCCTTCGCTTTCTCGGCGATCGCACCGAATGCCGGGGCATCGTGGACAGCAATGTCAGCCAAAATCTTGCGATCGATCTCGATGCCCGCCTTGCCGAGGCCGTTGACCAGACGGCTGTAGGACAGGCCGTGGACACGCGCCGCGGCATTGATCCGCGCGATCCACAGCGCCCGAAACTCGCGCTTCTTCTGCCGCCGATCGCGGTAGGCATACTGGCCCGCCTTGATGACAGCCTGTTTGGCCGCCCGAAAGACCTTGCGTCGGGCATTGAAATAGCCCTTCGCCTTCTTGAGGATCTTCTTGTGCCGGCGTCCAGCGACGACGCCGCGTTTGACTCGCGCCATGACTCACTCTCCTGAAAGGTTTGACAGCTCAGCTCGGCAGCATCTGCTTGACGCGGTCGACATCGGTCTTGTGGACCATCATGCCGCGGCGCAGCTGACGCTTCCGCTTGCTGGGCTTCTTGGTGAGGATGTGGCGACGGTGGGACTGGGCGCGCTTGTAGCCTTTCGCCGTCTTGCGAAAACGCTTGGCCGCCGCCCGATGAGTTTTCAACTTGGGCATCGATCTTTACCTCTTCGTTTAGCCTGCTCACAGGCTCGGCACCGAATCACCGGTGCAGGGCCGCTACAGGCGGTGCAACGACGTCCCGCGAGGGATTAGCCGCTGCTCACTTCTTCTTGGGTGCAAACATCATCACCATCTGCTTGCCCTCCATCAGGGGTTGCTGCTCGACCATGCCGCACTGGGCGAGGTCTTGCTGCACCCGATCGAGGAGCTTGCGTCCGATGTCCTGATGCACCATCTCTCGGCCGCGGAAACGCAACGTTACCTTGGCCTTGTCTCCTTCGGTCAGAAACCGGACGAGGTTGCGCAGTTTGACCTGGTAGTCAGCCTCCTCGGTTCCTGGACGAAACTTTACTTCCTTGATGTGGATCTGCTTCTGTTTGCGCTTGGCCGAATGGGCTTTCTTGTTCTGCTCGAACAGGAACTTGCCGAAATCCATGATGCGACAGACAGGCGGCTCTGCAGTCGGTGAGACTTCGACCAGATCCAGCTCTGCCGTGGAGGCCATCTGCAGGGCCTCAGCGCGGGTCATCACTCCAGCCTGCCCACCATTGGCGTCAATGACGCGCACTGACGGGGCCAATATCTCTTCATTGCGCCTGACGCGCTTGGTTGTCGCGATAAATCAGTCCTCCAAAATGACCCGGCCGCGGCTCGCGACTTCGCGGGACAGGCGCTGGGCAAACGCGTCGATCGGCATGGAACCCAGGTCTTTCCCGTTGCGCGTGCGTACGGCCAGAGAGTTCGCTTCCACTTCCCTGTCTCCCGCCACCAGCAGGTAGGGGATGCGCTGCAACGTGTGCTCGCGGATTTTAAAGCCCACCTTCTCGTTTCTCAAGTCCGATTCGACTCGAAGCCCCTGATTTCTCAAGGTTTCAGTTACACCACGCACATAATCGGCCTGCCGCTCGGTGATATTGAGGATGACCGACTGAACCGGCGCCAGCCAGGCCGGCAAGCGGCCCGCGTGATGCTCGATCAGGATGCCGAGGAAGCGCTCCAGTGAACCGAAGATGGCTCGATGCAACATGATCGGCGTGCGCTTCTGACTGTCCGCGTCGATATAAGCCGCGCCCAACCGACCGGGCATGTTGAGGTCCACCTGGAGTGTGCCGCATTGCCAGTCGCGGCCGATCGCGTCTCTCAGCACGAACTCGAGCTTAGGTCCGTAAAAGGCGCCCTCGCCCGGGTTGGGCTCGCACGTAATGTGCGCGGCCTCCGCCGCGGCCTTTAGAGCCGCCTCGGCCCGGTCCCACGTCGCGTCGTCGCCGACTCGCTTCGGCGGGCGATCCGCAAACTTGACGCGCACATCATCGAAGCCGAAATCGCGATAAATCGACATCAACAACTCGATCACGGCCGCCGACTCGACTGCCACCTGCTCTTCGGTGCAGAAGACGTGCGCATCGTCCTGGGTGAAGGCACGCACTCGCATGAGACCGTGCAACGCGCCGGAGGGCTCGTAGCGGTGCAGCTTTCCAAACTCGGCCAGGCGCACCGGCAACTCGCGGTAACTGCGCAGACCTTGCTTGAAGATCTGCACGTGGCCCGGACAGTTCATCGGTTTGATGGCATAGACACGTTCGTCCGGGGTCTTGGTGAGATACATGTTCTCGCCGAACTTTTCGAGGTGGCCCGACTGCTGCCAGAGGCTCACAGCCATCATCTCTGGCGCACTGACCTCCTCGAATCCCGCCGCGCTCTGACGCTCGCGCATATAAGCGATCAGGCACTGAAATATGGTCCAACCCTTCGGATGCCAGAATGCAGCGCCGGGCGCTTCCTCCTGAAAGTGAAACAGGTCGAGCTCGCGCCCGATGCGGCGATGATCGCGCTTCTCGGCTTCCTCGAGCCTCTGCAGATAGGCGCCCAGCGTTTTTTCGTCTGGCCACGCGGTCCCGTAGATCCGCTGCAACATCTCGTTGCGCGAATCGCCACGCCAGTACGCACCCGCGACCTTCATCAACTTGAACGCCTTAAGCTTGCCCGTGCTCGGGACGTGCGGTCCGCGACATAGATCGATGAAGTCACCCTGGCCATAGAGGCTGATCGCCTCGTTGGCCGGAATTGCCGCAATGATTTCCGCCTTGTAGTGCTCGCCCTGCTTGCGGAAGAAATCGACGGCCGCGTCGCGCGCCATGACCGTCCGAATGACCTTCAGATCGGCACGCGCGATCTCCTTCATGCGTGCTTCGATGGCCGCGAGATCCTCGGGTGTAAAGGGGCGCTTGAACGCGAAGTCGTAGTAGAAGCCGTCCTCGATCACCGGGCCGATCGTCACTTGCGCCTCGGGAAAGAGCTGTTTCACCGCCTGGGCGAGCAAATGGGCCGTCGAGTGGCGGATGACCTCGAGGCCCTCCGGATTGCGATCGGTCACGATGCTCACGCGTGCGTCGGTGCCGATCAGGAACGACAGATCGACGACGTTGTCATTCACCTTGCCGGCGAGTGCCGCACGCCTCAGACCGGCACCGATGCTCGCGGCCACTTCGTCGACCGTCACCGGTCGTTCGAAGTGCTTCTGGCTGCCGTCGGGCAGAGTGATAGTCGGCATCGGATGTATGCTTCCGCTCGTCAACAAAAAAGGGCGCTCGCGTCCGGGAGTCGCCCTTTATGGATGTCTGGTAGGCGCGGCTGGGATCGAACCAGCGACCACCACCATGTCAAGGTGATGCTCTACCACTGAGCTACGCGCCTGGCGTATTCGGGCCGAAAAAGGGGCGCCAAAGATACTGAAGGGTCGGCGGGGAGGCAAGCGAGCACCGACAATGGCTTACGCCGTCTTGGTGTCGGGAAGCCCGAGCTCGGCCTTGCGCAGGTGCTCGATCTCGTCGCGCAGTTTCGCGGCCTCTTCGAATTCCAGATTGCGCGCCAGCCGGAACATCTCCTGTTCGAGCTTCTTGATGCGCTTGAGGATCTGATCCGGTGCCAGCCTCTCGTAGCCCGGCGTCGACTCGGCGACGCGTTTGCGCCATGCCGCCGCGCCGGGCTCGGCTCGCGCCCCTTCCATGATGTCCGGAACCGCCTTGATGATGCCGCGCGGAGTGATCCCGTGACGCCCATTGAATTCCACCTGTTTGCGCCGGCGACGATCCGTCTCATCGACTGCACGCCGAATCGAGCCCGTCTCCTTCTCGGCATAGAGGATCGCCTTGCCGCGGATGTTGCGCGCTGCGCGGCCGATCGTCTGGATGAGCGAACCTTCCGAGCGCAGGAAACCTTCCTTGTCGGCATCGAGGATCGCCACCAGCGACACTTCCGGCATGTCGAGCCCTTCCCGCAGCAGATTGATGCCGACCAGGACGTCGAACTTCCCCAGTCGGAGATCGCGGATCAGCTCGGTGCGCTCCACCGTCTCGATGTCGGAGTGCAGGTAGCGCACCCGCACGCCGTGCTCGTGGAGATAATCCGTCAGGTCCTCGGCCATGCGTTTCGTCAGCGTCGTGATGAGCACGCGCTCGTTTTGCGTCACGCGTGCATTGATTTCGGACAGGACATCGTCGACCTGAGTGCGGGCCGGACGGATCTCGACTTCGGGATCCACCAGACCGGTCGGCCGCACGACCTGCTCGACGATCTGCCCGGACCGCTCGCGCTCATAGGGACCAGGGGTCGCCGACACGCAGATCATCTGCGGTGCGAGTTTCTCGAACTCGTCGAACCGGAGTGGTCGGTTGTCGAGCGCCGAGGGCAGTCGGAAGCCATACTCGACCAGCGTCTCCTTGCGTGAGCGATCACCGCGATACATACCGCCCAGCTGCGGAATGGTCTGGTGACTCTCGTCGATCACCAGCATCGCGTTGCGGGGCAGGTAGTCGAAGAGACACGGCGGCGGCTCACCCGGTTGCCGTCCGGACAGGTAGCGCGAATAGTTTTCGATGCCCGCGCAGTACCCGACTTCATTCATCATCTCGATGTCGAACCGTGTGCGCTGCTCGAGTCGCTGCGCCTCGACCAGCTTTCCGGCCGTACGCAGCTCCCCGAGCCTGACGCGCAGCTCCTCGCGGATATCGTCGAGCGACTTGATCAGGCGGTCCTTGGGCGTCACGTAGTGGGTCGAGGGGAAAACCGTGAGCCGCGGCACTTTGCGCATCACTTCACCGGTGAGCGGATCGAAGTGGCTCAATTGCTCCACGCGGTCATCAAAGAGCTCGACCCTCACGGCGTCGCGTTCCGACTCCGCCGGAAAGATGTCGATGACGTCGCCGCGGACGCGATAAGTACCCTGCGACAGCTCGAGCTCGTTGCGCGTGTACTGCATGTCCGCCAGGCGTCGCAGCAACCGGCGCTGATCCAGCCGGTCGCCACGCACCAGGTGCAACACCATGCTGAGATACGCTTCCGGATCTCCGAGGCCGTAGATCGCCGACACCGTGGCGACGATGATCGAATCCGGCCGTTCGAGCAGCGCCTTGGTCGCCGACAGCCGCATCTGCTCGATGTGCTCGTTGATCGACGCATCCTTCTCTATGTAGGTATCGGATGCCGGCACGTAGGCCTCGGGCTGGTAGTAGTCGTAGTACGAGACAAAGTACTCGACGGCGTTCTTTGGAAAGAACTCCCTGAACTCGCCATAGAGCTGCGCAGCCAGGGTCTTGTTGTGGGCCAGCACGAGTGTCGGACGCTGCTGCGCCTGAATCACGTTGGCAACCGTGAATGTGTTGTGGACGAACGCCCCTCCCCGGCCGGCCAGAAAAGTTTCAGGGCCGGGTACAGAAAGGTCGTAAACAAATGGATGGTTGTACTCGACGGGCAGCAATGTCTTGATGCGTGTCCAGCGGACTTCGCACAGATCCAGCAGCGTCTTCCATTTTCTCCACCACGAGAGGTCAGCGACTTTCGAGCGCCGCGCATGACTGGCGAGAGACTCGAGAATTCTTAGAAGCAGAGATCGGCTTGGACGGCGATAACCAGTCTCGACACAACTGATCATCGGTCGCGAACAGCTCACATCTGCCGCAAGATCTCCCTGCTTCAGCTTGAGCATCTCGCGAAGCTGCCGGAGCGTATCCGGCGTGATTGGAACAACATCAACATTGGTATCGGCCTTGCGTCGCAGTACTGCACGCAGACGCAATGCCTTGCCCTCGTGATCAAAGCCGACACTGTCCGCATATAGCCGCAAGTTCGCCTGCCCCGAAATGACAACATTCCAGTACAGCCCGCCTGCATGCGCGGAGTTCGTTGCTCGCTTTCGGCAATGGCGCAGGCGCGCGTGAATGCCGAAGCGGGTCAGCGCGTAGGCGAGATCCGAAGCCAGTTGCTCGCTTGCAGTCGTGGCGATGACCTCGCCGCCGGACGCAACGGTGCCGTCTCCATCGAAATACGCCCGTAGCAAGATGCCCAGGGAACGATTAGAGAGTCGGGGCCAGAATTCCGGCAGGCGCTTGCAGGCCGCTGCTTTGCCGCAGAGCCGTGCCATCAATCGGGTCAAGGCGGATGATGACACCTGAAAGTCGGAGCTTGGGCGGACGGCAAACGGCACACCGATCTCCGTCAACCCATTCACGATGCGGCCACGTATGCCGACGTCATGATTTGAAACAATCAGATCACCATGCTGCGAATTTCCTTCTGCGATGTAGTAGCCAAAAAAAGCCAGAATCGAATCTGTAAGTGGCAGGCGCGCAGGCAAACGGCAAGCTTGCTTCCTGCCGCCAATGCGGATCGGCGCTGCCGAGCGGCTCCCCGCCAGACCATCGGTCAATCGCAAAAGCCGCAGATAATGGGCAACGCGCAGCCCCCGGCCGCGCATGCGCCGACGGATCGCGTATAACTTCCCGTGGCTGTAGACCCCAAAATCACTCATCACCGCATCAAACTGGTCGCGCCCTCCTGCCGCAACGAACTGCAGAATCTGTTCCTCCGCGTACACCGATAGTGTCGTGTCTGCCAAGTACGGAAGAATGTCCACGCACCGTAGATCTTCGACTGCGGGCAACACGTCGGGTACCGGAAGGCAGTCTTCTGCCTGAACGTCTTCGGTCCTAATGAGAGTGCGTATGCCGTTCCTCAAGACCCACAGATTGTGGTCACCAGTCAAGGTTACGGCGCGACCGCAAGCGGTCGTTAGCTGAAACATCTTACGCGGCGCTCGATGGCGCACGAATGCCCCGACCGGGTAAAGGGCAGTTGCGCCACCGGCGGGATGAAAAGCTGGCGTAAAATACGCCGCGTCAGCACACTCATAGCGCTCCGTTTCCTCAGCTGCAGTTGACCGCAGGGCGGACGACTCGATCAGTGCGTCAATGAATGGGCCGGCTTTGACGAGTTTGGTCTCAAACCTTCGAGATCGCCGCTCCAGGACGAGCAAGGTATCGTCGTAACCAACACTCTTGCCTGAGCCCGTGACCCCAAGCAACGTCTGGTGTGCCAACCCCGAGTTGAGTCCCTCGACGAGCCGCGCAATCGCTTCGGGTTGATCGCCGGCCGGACGGTAGTCGGCCTTGAGCGCGAATCGCGACGAGTCGTCCGAGCCTGGATTGCTGCTGGATATTGATGCCATCTGCGAGGAGGTACCGGCAGCTGCTAGACTACGCGCGCTCTTCAGCCCGCCCTGGTGCCCCGTGAGTGTAACAGTTTCAAAGCGCGCCCAACGCGTCAAGCCTTCACCGACATTGGCGGTCAGCGCACGCGCCGCCAAGCTGAAAGCCGAGGGTCGCGACATCATTGGCCTCGGCGTTGGCGAGCCCGATTTCGACACTCCGCCCCACATCGCGGAAGCAGGCATCGCAGCGATTCGCGCCGGCTTTACGCGGTACACGGCGGTCGAGGGCATCGCCGAGCTCAAGGACGCGATCATCGCCAAGTTCGAGCGCGACAACGGCATCAAGTACGCGCGCAACCAGATCCTGGTGTCGAACGGCGCCAAGCAGACGGTTTACAACCTGTGTTCCGCGCTCCTCGATCCCGGTGACGAAGCGATCATCCCGGCGCCCTTCTGGGTGTCCTACCCGGACATGGTGCTGCTCGCGGACGGCACGCCAGTCTCTGTCTATGCCGGTCCGGAGCAGGGATACAAGATCTCCGCGGCACAGCTCCAAGCCGCAATTACGCCCAGGACGCGATTGTTGCTGCTGAACAGCCCCTGCAATCCAACGGGTGCTGCTTACACGCGTGCCGAGCTCACTGCGCTCGGTCGCGTCCTCCTCAAGCATCCGCGCATCGTCATCGGCACGGATGACATGTACGAGCACATCTACTGGGGTGACGAGCCCTTCTGCAGCCTCGTGACGGCCGTGCCTGGGCTCCATGACCGGACGGTCACGATCAATGGCTGCTCGAAGGCGTACGCGATGACCGGCTGGCGAATCGGCTATTGCGGTGGACCCGCGGAACTCATTGCGGCCATGGCCGTCATTCAGGGCCAGAGCACGACGAACGCGGCCAGCATGAGCCAGAAGGCGGCCGTGGTGGCGCTCAACGGCGACCAATCCTGCGTAGCCGCCATGAACCGCGAGTTCAAGGCACGTCACGATTTTGTGGTGGCGGGTCTCAACGCCCTGCCAGGCGTGTCGTGCCTCAAGGGCGCGGGCACCTTTTACGCGTTCGCCAACGTCGAGGGGGCGATGGCCGCAACGGGGTGCCCGGACGACAACGCTTTCACTGAGTTCCTGCTGGCAAACGCCGGTATCGCGGTCGTTCCCGGCTCGGGTTTCAACGGGCCGGGCCACATCCGGCTGTCGTTCGCTTGCAGCATGAAAACGCTGGAAGAGGCGCTCGAACGGATGCGCCGCAGCCTGTCCGGCGCGGCTCCCAAGACCAGAACAGCCTGAGTCCCATCGGGTTGACGACCCCCCATGGCTCAAGGAGAATTCGCCGCCTTTTCCGGTTCCGCCGTAGCTCAGCCGGTAGAGCGAGGGACTGTTAATCCCCAGGTCGTTGGTTCGAGTCCAACCGGCGGAGCCAAATTTGCCGGCCCGCGCTAGCGCCCGCCGTGCGGAATGCGGATACTGAGCGCAGGAGCCTAGACCTTTCAACCGGCTCAGAACCACAACCGGAACACGCGCAAAAAAAGGGGGCCTGTCATGGCAGCCAAGAGAGCACGACGTACCACACACCGCAGCAGCAAGGGCAAGAAGCTTTATGCCAAGCGCGACCGGCGGGGTCGCATCACGGACATTCAGACGCACAAGCGCGCCTCGCGCGCCGATCAGCGCAAGCGCTCACGTGCCGAAACAAAGGCCAGGCGCTCTGCGAAAAAGGTCGCCAGAAAGGTAGCGCGGGGCACGCGCAAGGCCGTCCGTAAGGCCGGTGTTACAACGCGGCGTGTTGCACGCCGGGTGCGCACGACCGCGAAGCGCGCGATTCGTTCGGCGGCCGCGGGTGTCAGTCAGGCGACGGTCGCGATGGAACAAACGGCGACTCAGGCGGTGACCGGCGCGACGACGGCAGTCGAGCAAGCCACCCAGGCAATGCAGTCCGCCGTCGATAACGTCGCGGAAAAAGTCGAAAAGTGAACCAACAGGCGCGACTGCACTGCCGGCATGCAGTGGGTCGCGCCTTTCCTTTCCCGCCGCCGGCGCTACGGGGTGGCGTAGCTGAGCGCCGGATACCAGTCCTTGCCGCGACCCTCAGGGATGAGATCGAATAGACTCCACAACGGCCACATTAAATCCAGGTGACGGGGATCCTGACCCGGATCACTGGGGGCGAACACCAGTTCACTCGCGTAGAAGTGATGCACGCTGTCGTTTCGCCGAACGAAGACGTTCATTACCGGCCATTGCCCGCCATTGGCGTCCTCGCCATGGTAATCAGGGTTGTACGAATTCTTTGAAGATGACAGCAAGCGCAGGTTGCGCCAGCCCCGTTCGCGCGCGAACTCGCGAATGCGCGGCACCGGCGATCGCGCAACCACGACGAGATTGGTGCGCTGGGCCACGTGTGGCGCCATGGCATTCAGGCCATCGATGAAGCAGGTGCAGGAGGGACACGGACGCTGCATATTCGGACCGTACATGAAGCTGTAGACGAGCAGGCTCTCCTTGCCGGAAACGAACAGCTCCGACAGGCGGACGGTCCGCACTGTGCCATCGGCGCGGTCCTCCTCGAACGCATAGTCCTTGGCCACAGGCGCACCCATGGGCATTCGGCGACGCAGGGCGGCAACCTGTTCGACGCGGCGTCGCAGTTCGCGCTCAGCTTTAAGCAAGCGGTCGCGCGAATTCCGATAACGCGCCGTTTCACCTGGAAATCGCACGGTATGCAGGGATCTGCGGCGCAAGGGTTTGGCCGCGCCAGTGGCTGGGCGAGCTCGGCGTTCGCCCGCGCGTTTCCTACCCGCGGTCTTTCTTCTGAGTGGCATCTGCACTCCTCCCCTCCGCCTCAAGCCGGCTTGCGCCGTGATGCGGTGAGCTCCAGCAGGTATTTCTCGAACTCCGCCCCAAGACTCGAGTGATTGAGGGCGTACTCCACCGTGGCCTGCAGGTAGCCGAGCTTGTTCCCGCAGTCGTACCGCTTGCCCTCGAACTCATATGCATACACGGGCTCGTCTTCGAGCAACGCAGCGATCGCATCTGTCAGCTGGATCTCGCCGCCCGCCCCGCGCTCGGTCGTTTCGAGTTTGTCGAATATCCCGGGGGTGAGGACGTAGCGTCCGACGACAGCCAGAGTGGATCGGGCGACGGCTGGCTTCGGCTTTTCGACGATGCCTTCCACACGGCTCACCCGACCGTTGGGCGCTCCCGTTGCAACGATGCCGTACTTGTCGGTCTGCGTCCGCGGAATCTGCTGCACGCCAAGGACGCTCGCTTCCTCACTGTCGTACACCTCTGCCATCTGCTTGAGACACGGTGTGACCGCGTCGATCAGATCGTCCGCCAGGTGCACGAAGAACGGCTCGTGTCCCACCACCGGACGCGCACAAAGCACTGCGTGCCCGAGCCCGAGTGGCGCGGGCTGACGAATGTAGACACAACTGGCCCAGGACGGGAGGATGCCCCGCAGCGACTCAAGCAGCTCGTGCTTACCCTGCGCTTCAAGCGCCGCCTCCAGCTCGCGATCGGAATCGAAGTGATCTTCGATTGCTCGCTTGGAGCTGCCGGTGATGAAGACGAGGTTGCGGGCACCGGCCGCAAGCGCCTCCTCGGCGGCATACTGGATCAGCGGCTTATCGACGATAGGCATCATCTCCTTCGGGCTGGACTTGGTTGCAGGCAAGAAGCGGGTGCCACGTCCCGCCACTGGAAAGACTGCGGACCGGATGGAGCTTGCGCGTGCCATGGACGCCTCGATGGCTCAACAGACAGGGCACGATCATACCCGAACCGGCCCCAATGACCGGTGCGCGCGGTGAAGGCCGGCGAAGGTGCAGGCGCACCTTCGCCTTGGTTGCCGAATGGCGCCGGCAGCCGCTCAGTCGGATGGCGCAGTTTTTGCGGTCTCGCTGGCCGCAGCCTTCACTTTCTCGCTCTTGTCGGTCTTGATGTTGGCGCGATTCTGTTCGACCACCTTCATGCCGACACCCTTCACCCTGGCGAGGTCGTCTGCAGTCTTGAACGGGCCGTTCTTCTCACGGTAGTCGACGATCGCCTGGGCGCGAGACAGGCCGATCCCTGTGAGCTCGCGCGCAATCGTCTTGGCGTCCGCCGTATTGACGTTTACCGGACCGGCACTGACGCTCAGCGGCACGAGTAAGGCGGCCAGCATTGTGATCACGGATGCACGATTCATGGATGACTCCTCCTTGAGTGTTCAGGATCGGCGCGATTGGCTGTGCGCCGGACGGCAAAGTGCCGCGAGAGCGACTATTGCCGAGCGGAATTGCGGCGTGAATCCGCGATTTCGTGTGCGATCACTGCATTACTCTCTGGCATCGACGAATTGTGGTTTGAGGCTGTCCCAGCTCTTGCATCCGGGGCACTGCCAGAACCATGTCTGACCGGCGAATCCGCATTCGCCGCACCGGTAGCGCGGGCCGCGCGCCAGCACGCGGCCGAGCAGACGGGCGATCCGGCGCAACGTGTCGTCGTCGATTTCCTCGACGCCGCCGAGCGGCGCAACGAACTCCCGCAACATGCCATCGCTCGCAACATAGTCGCGCACCAAGCGCAAAGCGACCGGATCCTCCATTACATCGGTGAGGATCAATGACTGCGCCAGCTCGCGCTGGCGTTGGAGATCGCGCGGACGCGACGCGAACACGGCGGTGAGTGCCATGTGATCGCCGAGTCGCTGGCTGCTGGCCCGCAGCCGCGGCAGCACTTCAAGCAACAACATGGGTTCACGTTCCAGCACGGCGGACAACAGCCGCACCGCCAGGGCATCGTCGCCAGCCGCTTGTGCAATTGTCGCCCGCGCGAGCGCGGCGCGTGGGAAACGCCGCTGTTCACGCCGCGCCTCACGCAACAGCTGCCTCGCGTTGGCGACGTCACCCTGCGCATACGCGGACTCCGCGAGCTCGCACAGGCAATGGGCCACGGCTGTCGCTTGAGTTTCCGCGCCGCTGGCCTCGAGTTGGCGATGAGCGCTGATCGCTTGCCGCCAGTCGCGTTGTTGCTCGTAGATACGCGTGAGCGAGCGCAGGGCCGCAACGCGATGGGTCGGCGATCCCGTGAGTTTCTGGAACAGCTGCTCGGAGCGGTCGAGCAGCCCGGCTCTCAGGTAGTCGATGGCGAGTTCCAGCAAAGCCTGCTCGCGTTGCGCCGGCTG
>Ga0180085_1000110_pt1 | contig 25918 bp, 17 predicted proteins | sample EasRiv730_16_10D_FD_123013 | JGI IMG/M metagenome (GOLD analysis project Ga0180085, IMG submission 123013) | Soil microbial communities from meander-bound floodplain in the East River, Colorado, USA - East River metaG ERMLT730_16_10D | ecosystem: Environmental > Terrestrial > Soil > Floodplain ... | reverse complement strand
TTGGGGGTTGTCGTGGCAGATTGCTAAGCTGGACGTACGGCGAGCCCCGCGTGGTTCCTATGAAACCGAAGCCCCTTCTTGCGAAGGGAGACACTGACTCCCGAACTGGCTGCAACCGGACGGACTACTCATGATCGCTCAGACGCATAGCGTCCGAACTGAAGGCGTCTCGCTACAGCGCTATGAGTATGTCCTGTTTCTGCTAGCGGCACTCGTGACAAGCCTGTTGACCGTGCGGCTGGAATCGTCGCTTCTTTTGCTGCTGCTGGCTGGAGGAGTGCTGCTGGCTGTTTACACGCTCTCCGCTGCATCCTTGCGAACCTGGCCGTACCTCTTCGTGGCATCCGCTCTGGTTGTTCCCCCTGTTTACCCTTCGCTCTTGGGTGGGGAGACACCAATTTATTTCGCAAACCTTCTGTTCGTAGCAGGCTGTCTTGCACTTTTGGCGCGGGACACTGATTTTCAAATCAGTGCGGATTCCATCGGGAAGGCCGCTGCGGGTTACTTGCTTGCACTTGCGCTGTCAATACCATTCGGCTTCTGGATTTCAGGAACCTCAGAAGGTGTTGGCAGTTGTCTTCGCTTCTTCCTACTCCTGCATCCCGTTCTGATTTATTACTGGCTGCGGGGGCTTCGGCCGCTACACTCGGAGGCATCGCTGATTCTTGCCGGAAAGTTTCTGCTCGGCCTCGGAGTTGTAGCCGCACTGTATGGCATTGTTGACTTCTACGTCTCTATTCCAATCCCCCATCCGTTCGCCGACCAGTACATCTATCTCGACGGCAGAATGATTCGGCGGGCGCAAGGGATGCTGTACGAGGCCAGCAGCTTTGGCAACCTGTCGGCCTTCTTTCTTGGCCTGACCCTGGCAATTTTGTTGTCATGGTGGAAGACGCTGTCGATCGCTTGGAAGACCACGCTGTACCTGATGATTGGCATCTTCACGACCGCACTTTTCTTGTCCTACTCACGAGGCAGTTGGGCCAATGTGCTCGTCACGGTAACGGTCTTCCTCATACTGCAGCGAAAACTACGGTTACAGATCGCAGCAGCTTCGGTCTGTGTGGTAGCAGGTTTTGTGTTTCTGGTTTATCAGATGTCGCCCCTCGTGGTGCTCAATTTCTTCAATTGGAGAATGGGAACTCTCCTGGAGTTTTGGAGCGATCCGAATCTGGCGACGAGTGGTCGATGGGAGGCCTGGTGGCGTTTGATCTCTTTCTTCGCCGATCATCCGTGGTATTTGATCTTCGGCATCGGCTACAAAACGCTTCCTCATACGCATCTCTTCGGCAGGCCTCTCATTGCCGACAATGGCTTCCTGAGTTTGACGTTTGAAGCTGGCATCATCGGACTGGCTGCCTTTCTTTGGTTGAATCGCGCAGTGTTCAGCACCACTCTGAGAGCCAGCCAACAACGGAATTCAGTACGTGCCATTGGCGCAGCGTTTATGTTCGCATTCTGGTGCGGCGAGATGGTTCAGATGGTTACCGGGGACCTCTTCACCTACTGGCGCAATATGGTGGTGTTCTTTGCGGCCCTGGCACTTGTGCAAGCAGTTCCTGAAGGGGCCACAAACGAAGGTTGAGTTCGTCGAATCGACATGTCCTATAAACTTCTCTTTCTTGATCAATTCGGAACCCTGGGCGGGGGACAGCGCGTGCTGCTGGAGACTTTGAACTCCCTGGACCGCGCGCAATACCAGGCCACAGTGGCGCTCGGCACGAACGGAGATTTCAGAGAAAGGTTGCTGGAAGAGGGTATCCCTGTGATGGATCTGCCGCTGGGCAGCTATCACTCTGGGAAAAAGACGCCTCTGGACATGGTTCGTTTCTTCTTCCGCTCACTGTATTGCGCGGTTGTGTTGACCGGCTGGGTATTTCGCCATCGCCCCGATCTCTTGTTTGCCAACGCGCCCAGAACGTTCGTTTGCGTAACCCTAGCGGGCTGCTTCACTCGTCGGCCGGTAGTCTGGCATCTGCACAACGTGCTGCCCCAAGGCGTCGAACTCTCTCTGCTGGCGATATTCTCCCGATGGGTCCATAGCATCGTGGTGTGTTCGCAGGCGGCTGCACAGCCTCTGCTGGAAAGAAGGCCCGGCCTTCAATCAAAGATCAGGCTCATCTACAACCCTGTTCCAAGGTTGAAGCAACCCACTGCTGGCGACGTGGACAAACTGCGAAAGAGCTTTGGCGTGTGGCCGGACGATGTTTGCATTGGGATTCTCGGACGTGTCACTCCATTCAAAGGTCAGTGGCATTTCCTGCAGGCTGCTAGGCTGGTTCTTCAGCAAACCCATGGGGCTCGCTTCTTCGTGATTGGAAGTCCTGCGGCGGAGAAAACAGACCAGGAGTATTACAGCCAGTTGCGCCTCATCGTGGAACAATCGGGAATGAAGAATAGGGTCTTCTTCGTCGAGCATCAGAGAGATGTCGAAAATTTTCTTGCAATGATGGACGTTGTGGTGGTGGCGTCACAAGGTCCTGAAGCATTGCCTCAGACGGTCATCGAAGCCATGTCTATGGGCAAGGTTGTTATTGCGCCGGCCTCTGGCGGCATTGTTGAGATTGTTGAAGACCGTAAGACAGGACTGTTTGCAGAAGTAGAGGAAGCGGAGAAACTCGCGGGTGCTATGCTAAAGCTGATCCACGAGCCTGACGTCCGTAAGTTCCTGGGAAGCAGTGCACAGGAGAGAATCTCACGCCTCCAATCAAGCGAGAAGTTTGGTGCAGCAATTCAATCTGCTTTGACAAGTTGCCTAGCTCAGGAAGGCATTGAACACATTCCTGCTTCGCCTGAGGCGGCTTAAATGAAAGGAGCAATTCTATGAAACGAAACATTGGGTTTTTGGTCATCGCCTTTCTCTTAGTTTTGGACACGACTGAAGGATTTGCGCAGCAGCAAAGGCTGGACGCGGGGACAAAAATCCTGATCCCATCTTCCGCTCGCACGGGTTCATTCACATCATTCCTGGCGGTCATCAATCTTGATAGTCAAGACAACGCCTTCACCGTTACCGCTCGAGGAACAAATGGAAGCGTGCTCGGGACTCCGATCACAAGGGTTCTTTCCGCCGGCGGACGGTTTCGGAGCACTGACATCCTAAATGACATGGGGGTTCTAGTGGACCCCTTGAGTTTTGGTCCGATTACCGTGGAATCAACCAATGGCAAGACTCTAAGTGCTGTGTCTGAAGTCACCAGCCTCCAGAACACCGGAGGGTTCTTCGCAGGTGTGAACGCCTCGAGCGCCTGGATGCAGGGCTATATCGCCGAGGTGATCGACACGGGCGATCGCGGCGGAGCTCCGGGAACTTTCCGCACCAATGTCGGCCTCAACACCGTAACCGGAACGGCAGCAAATGTCACGGTCACGCTGCGCGGTGCCACGGGGCAGCCGCTGGGCAGCGCCAACTTTACAGTTCAGGGAAACGGATTGACCCAGTTCCGAGTGCAGGATTCGATCCCACAGCTGAGGGCTGCTGGCAATGGCTATCTCACCATCAGCTCCACTCAGCCGATCCACGCCTGGGCCAGTAAGATTGAGAATGGGACCGAAGATTCAAGTTTTCAGATCGGCATCGGAGCGCTCGCGGGAACGGTGATTTCTCAAGTGTTGCCGACCGGTTCTGACGCGAGAAACAACCTCCTGTTCATCGGCCTTGCTCTCATTCCAACACTCGCATTCCTGGTTCTCAAACTGAAAGGGATCGACCTCTACCAGGATGAGTCGTTGGCTCGGCAGACGATTTGATCGAGTGTCTCTCATGCGGTGGTGTGACCACGACGGTGGAACTTGGACGGTTCCCCTCTCGGGGGGGCAAAGGCCGCCAGGCCTTGTGGTGGGTTGTGGATCACGGAAGTAAACCCACCCCGGCGCTAACGCGCCACCCCTCCGAGGCGGGGATTCTCCATCGTGGCCGCATCGCAAGGCCACGAGGCCAGAACCTAAGTCCTGAAGCGTCAGGAGTCCCATCATTGCATTCCGAATTATGCGAGCGGGCGATCCTTTCGATTACGCTGTTTCTTATTGTCTTCGCGCCCGTTGCTTATGGAGCCGTGGAACCTTGGGCCCGGAATCTGGTTCTGCTCTCCATCGGCTCGATGGCCTGTATTTGGCTGTGGCAATTTGTTTCTCTGGGAAGACCTAAGCTTTCATTCCCGCCTTTTTTTCCTGCAGCAGTTCTTTTTCTGGTTGTCATTGGCCTGCAACTCGTTCCACTACCCGGAGCGCTGAAAGATTTCCTTACTCCGGCCCGGCTGCCTCTGGTCACAACAACACGCGCCGACTCGGTTAAGTGGCTGCCCTTGACGGCGAACCCTGGCAAGACCGCTGTTGGAGTTGTGTCCTTCGCGGCCTGCCTGGCTCTTTGCTTCGTTTTGTTGAATACGTTTAGACACAGGAGATGGGTCAGAATTACGTTGACTGTCCTGTTGACTCTGGGAAGCCTGGAGGCTCTGTATGGGTTGGCCGAATACTGGACCGGACACCAGCACATTTTCTGGTATCAGAAGATCTACTATCTTGAGGAAGTCACGGGCACCTACATCAATCACAACCACTTTGCCGGATTGCTCGGCCCAATCCTTGTGCTGGCGATTGGTGTCTTTGTCGTCCGGTTCGCGCGATTTGTTGCTGGTAGGTCGTACACGTTTGCAGAGGATGGCCGATCAGTCTGGAAAAAGGTTACAGCCACTGCTCGGTTATTACGACATCTCCCTGGTCGCCAGGCCCTCCTACTGGGCGCGATTGGATTCATGGCTGTTGCCTTGATCCTGTCACAGTCTCGAGGCGGACTGATTTCGTGCTCCATAGCTCTAGGCCTCCAAATGGTCTTGCTCTCGAAGATGCGAAGCAGGTCAACAGAAATTCTCCAGGCCTTGGGCGTGCTGGCTCTCCTGGCGGCGATTGTGGCGGCCGTCTTGGCACCTCGCGTTCTGACCCGGTTCTCCTATGCGCAACGCGATGCGCCAGAGCGATTCGAGTTATGGCAAGACAGCGCCAGAATCGTTCGGGACTATCCTCTGTTGGGAGCGGGTCTTGGAACCTATCGGGATGTCTTCCGCAACTATCGACCGCAAAAGGATTTCTTCTTCGTCGCGGGCATTCCTCAACCAGCGGCCATCAACTATGCCCACAACGACTACTTGCAGTTGTTGACCGAATGCGGCTTTGTGGGTTTCGGATTGATGACATGGGCACTGGTGGTTACTCTGAGGCACCTGTTTTCGAGGTTTTCAAACCACGCCGATTGGGAGATCGCTACCGTGGGGAGCAGCCTTACGGCCGGCATTGTGGGGTTTTTGCTCCACAGTCTTGTCGATTTCAACATGCACATCCCGGCCAATGCCCTGATGTTTTGCCTGCTTGTGACCATCGCTCTGGTCTTGGCGGCGAATGGCGAGACTGACGGCGCGAACGTAGATTCAGGTTAGGACGCCGCTGTGAAGAAATGACCGGCTCTCCGAGCCATTCTCCCTTAGAAAAGGGGGAGGCGGCGTAGCGACGGTGGTCGCGTAGCCGCCCGGGGGTTGTCTTGCGAATTCAGGAAGTCTTCGCCTCAGCGCAACGCACAACCCCCGGTGCTGCCCCCTTTTCTAAGGGGGACTTTTCGATGAACGGATCATGAATGTCCACAGTCCCGCTGAAAGATCTGCGCGTTGCTCTGGTCCACCATTGGCTGGTCGGCACGCGGGGCGGAGAGAAGGTCCTGGAGGCCTTCTGCAGGATTTTCCCGGGCGCTGATATCTATGCCTTGGTTTGCGAGCCCACGGCGATTTCCGAGACCATCAAGCAACACTGCGTCACCACCTCCTGGATTCAAAAACTTCCACGAGCCAGCCAATACTACTCGCACTATCTGCCGTTGTTCCCATTCGCGATTGAGCAGTTTGACCTCTCCGGCTACGACCTGGTTGTGAGCTCCGATGCGGTTGTGAGCAAGGGTGTCATTACCCGTCCTGAAACCTGCCACATCTGTTATTGCCACACTCCCATGCGCTATGCCTGGAGCGCCTATCACACGTATCTAAGGTCCATTGAGAGTTCGTGGAAAAGAAAGCTTGTGCCTTTCTTCATGAACTACCTGCGCACTTGGGATTTGGCTTCAGCCTCGAGAGTTGATTATTTCGTGGCCAACTCACAGACCGTTGCCAATCGCATCGCCAAGTACTATCGGCGCGAAGCCTGCGTCATCTTCCCGCCCGTAGCGGTTTCAAGCTTTTCGGTGGCTCAGCCAATCGACGACTACTTCTTAGCAGTTGGCCAACTGGTTCCTTACAAGCGCTTTGATCTCGCCATCGAGGTCTTTAACCAGTTGAAGTATCCATTGCTGGTTGTGGGCGAGGGGCCGGAATTCTCCAAACTCAAGAGAGCTGCGGGAGACAACATCAAGTTTGTGGGAAGACTATCCGACGTTGAACTCAAACACAGCTTGAGCCGATGCCGTGCGCTCGTCTTTCCTGGCGAAGAGGATTTTGGAATGGTCGTTGTTGAAGCCCATGCTTGTGGACGGCCAGTGATTGCCTTGGCGCAAGGAGGGGCTTTAGAGACGGTTGTTCCGGAGGTGAATGGACTTCTGTTTGCAGAAGAAACAGCGCAGAGCCTCGCCGACGCCGTGCAGCGCTTCGTTTGCATCGAATCTGAGTTTCAACCGCAGCTCATCAGGAGCACCGCTGCGCCATTTGATGACAGCCGATTCAGCGCGGAGGTGACCGCCTTCATATCAGACAAAGCTGAAGAGCATCGACATCGTTTCAAAATCGAACCTCGACAATGGAAACCTGCAACGCGCCATCCTTGAGGGTCGCCTGAGGCTTTCCTCGCTGGTTGACGTAGTCCAGCAGTTGGCGAGTTTCCGCCGCTTGAGTTGGGTAGTTGGAGAAGATCGCTGCCAGGCCCACGTGATTTTGCGAGAGGACGCTCTCGGCATCGGGAGTGTCCACTCTCAGTTTGCTTGCGTCCACAAGCTGGTCTTTTCGAAGGTGAGTATTTACTACGATACGGGAATAGTCCGGTGGGCCGGAGTTGAGCTCTGCCAGCTGTCGACGCGCTACTTCCAAAGCCGCTGTGCCTCCTTGGCGAGAGACTTTGTCAAAATAATCCTGCGTTGCTTCAGATGGTAACGGCTTGGCGAAAATCAATGCCTTCGACCCTGGTGGCAAACCTTTTTCCAGATGTTGAGCCACGGCGTAGTCGAGGTTGAGATTCTGGTCGGTCAGCAGTCGTTTGATGTAGTGGTCTGTTTGGGCCACACCCCACAACACGGTCAGGAACAAGGTTAGGTAGTAGGTGCCGATGCGCATAGTGAGCGCAGCTTCTGGTCTGGAATGGGACGTCCGGGGGATCCCACGGTGCTTGAGGTCTGAAAGCCAGAGGGCTGCAGCCCAGAAAGGGAACAGCACGAACCAATGAGCTTCGCGGTCGGTGACATAACGTTGCGGGTCTGGCGCCACGCCGTGGGCGGAGAAGACCAGCGAGAGCATCAGGAGAACTGCAGCCGCCAGGACCATTTGTATTCCATGATTCTTCAAGAGTGACTGCTTCCGAAACGACAATAGACCCAGGATTGCCAGCAGGCCGACAACGGGTCCCGCATGATACAGAGCCATCGCCGAGACGTAAGGAATTCTCCAAAGGCGCGCCCAAGTGGCCGGTCCCTCCAGAACATAGGTGCCTTGCGGGCTTACGCCGCGATGCAGCACAATCCAAAGCAGTGGAGCCCAGCCAAACAGGGCCATCGCCTTCGCCAGCGAGCGCAAGTAGCCGGGACAGGGGTGCGCTCTCAACTGGAGTCTTGCGTAGTAGAGTCCTGCTGCTGTGGTAATCACCCAAGCCTCATATCGGGTCAGGCAAGCCAGTCCGAGGAAGAGCGAAGCCCATCCAATGCTCGGCTGAAAACGATGTTCCCGTTCCTTGGACAAGGAGGGGGTGAGGGGGAGGTTTGTGTAGGTATCGATTTCCTCAACCCCCCTGAAGTCCCCCCTTGTCCAAGGGCGGACGCTTCTTTTCATTGAGCGTCGCGCCAAGGCACGACCGGAAAGGCTACTGCTCCGACCATTTCGCAGCATGCAATACAGTCCCAGACACAGGAGCAGGAGCATTAGAATCTCCTGGTAGGGCACGATGGAATGCACGAGCAGAAAGGGATTTAACACAAAGAAGAGGCTGGCCAGCCTTGCTGTAGGCCGATCTAGCAGGGTGTCAGAAAAGAGATAGAAGGCAGCGCCCGCTAGCGCACCGATCATGCTCATCAGGTAACGTATGAGTAAGGGATCGCTTGAAACCAGGTTGACGAGATAGATCAGCAGTTGCAACAACGGCAACTGATAAGCCAACAGGACCCGGTCGGCATTCATGATGCGAGCTACGGCGTCGCCGCCATAGATGGCCGGATGCACATGGATAAGAGCAATTCGAACCAACAACCCCAGGAGGAAGACGGCTAGAAGCTCAAACCAGCAGGGCAGGGAATTCGAGGGGAGCCGTGTCATCGCGTGCATCCGCTAGAGGCATGAAACCGACGATTGAATTTCACATTCTGGACTATCTTCGATTCGACGAACAGCAATCCGTGGAGTCGTCCAGTTGGCTAAACGCTGATGTGCCTACCTGGAAGTGCGGGCTCGGATTCGCCGATGGGGCCGGCTTGTCGCTCCATCTGCGTGAACGGCTCATGCGGTGCAATGACTTTGGAAGATTGCCCGCGTCAATCCAGATCGAACTGGAGCGGAGGCAAAGCGACAATGTTCGACGGACCCACCTCATGGAACAGGAATTTGTCGAACTCAACCGACGGCTTCAGGGCGCTGACATCCGCTATCTCAACCTGAAAGGTTTCTTGCTGGCTCCCGATTTTGTGGAGCGATTGGAATGGCGGGTTCAATACGACTATGACTTCCTGGTCAAGAAAGAAGACTTGCAACGTGCCTTTATGTTGTTCCTGCAGAGCGGCTACTCAGCTTTACACGCAACCAGGGAAGTGGCGGCCGATCACCTGCCCACGCTGATCCAGAGAACGGGCTGGCAATGGAAAGGGAACTATTGCGATCCTGCCATTCCTCGGGGTGTCGAGCTTCATTTTCAATTGTGGGACTCCGAATTTGAACTGCTCCCGATCCAGACTTTGGACAAGGTCTGGGAGCGTTCTTGTTCCCAGACCTTCGGCTCGATTACGGCGCCCACACTGTGTCGTGAAGATACACTGCTCTACGTCACTCTCCATGCTTGTCGCCACTTGCTCAGGAACGATTTGCGGCTCTCCCATCTTTATGAAATCGCGGTCTTTCTTCAGCGTACTTCCGACCAAGAGCGCTTCTGGGAAGATGTCATTGCCAGAATAAAGCAATGTACCAACACGACGAAGATGGCTGCCACAACCTTTGAACTTGCGAAGACGTTGTTCCGGCCCGCTCTCTGCTCGCCGGTTCAACACTTTGTCAAAGGGCACCTGCCAGCGATTGCTGAGTCGTGGGTGGGGGCCTACGGCAGGACAGGCGCGATTCACTGCTATCGAAATAATCGCAACGGGCTGTTGCTGCACCTAGGTTTGCTTGACAACAATGCCCGGCGATGGGCCCTTTTGCGACAGAGACTGCTCCCGCGCCATCTTCCGCTTCCAACCTACGGAGTGCAGACCCCGCAGGAAGCACAGGATCTGAGGTTTCGTGTAGCCAAAGTGGCTCGATATGTGGGTTTACTCTGGCAGCGTGGCCTGTTTCAGATTCGATCGCTCTGCGAACTCTTCTTTCAACTCCCAGTCTGGCTCATTCAGCTTCAGCGGCAGAGAAGACTCAGGAAGCAAGAACTGGGGGCTTCCTTCGAAGAGTGACACGCCTGGGGAGCGCGAGCGTCCCGCCCGCACCGAACAAGCGATGAACAAGTTGGCAGGGATGCGGACGGGACGTCCGCGCCCCCAGGAACGACGCGAAGAAACTCAAAACCGAAGCTTGGCCGATACCGTGATGCTGCGCATCTGGCCGGCAGTAACCAGCTGCCCATAGAAACCGACAAACTCGTAGCTAGGAATCGGGATTCCCAGATTTACAAGATTCAGAGCGTTCAGGAAGTCGGCCCGCAGTTGCAGTTGGCGGCTTTCCCCGAGAGAGATGATTCTAAAAACTGCCACATCGAGATTGGCAAACCCAGGGGTGGGTGCGATGTTGCGCCCCGCATTGCCCAATTCAAACGGACCGGGCTGAGAGACTGCGGCCGGGTTGTAGTACAGAAACTCCGGATGCGGCACTGCCGGCGTAGGCTGGATTCTGCGACGCTCCTCATCGGAGAGCACAATGCCTTGGCCGGGCACGACATTGGGACGCTGCAAGACGCCGCCAATCGTCGACAGAGTGGTAAAGCCGCGCAAGTCCTGAGGGTAGCCGTCCTGAAAAGTAAGGATCGACGAAACCTGCCACGGTCCAACCAGGGCAGACATCCATCCTTGTTGGAGAAAACGCTGCCCCTTTCCAAAGGGAAGCTGGTAGACCACAGCCGACGTGAAGCGCTTGCGCACGTCGAATGCAGACAAGCCACGCTCGAGACGTAGATTCCGCTCATCCTGCGCGCCCGGACTCTGATAAAAATCCTTCACCGGAACGTCGCCGTCATCGATCGACTTGGCCCAGGTAAAGGAGTTGATCGAACTCAAATTCGCGGAGAAACGCTTCTCAAGTCGAAGCTGCAGTGAGTGATAGATGGAATTGGAGCTTGTCTCGTTCTGAAGAATCGGCCCGAGGGACGGGAAGGTCCGCAATTCCTGTAGCGTCCCGGGTCTTGGATCAAGATTCTCCCCTGTTTCCACATGAAAGGCGTTATTCCAATTGCGATAGCGAAAGAGATGCGTGCCCTTGCTACCCGCATACAAAGTCTCCAGTAACATGCCATGCGGAAGTTCGCGCTGAATGCCCAGATTCCATTGCTGCACGTAGGGAGTGGAACTCTTGGGATCGATGTAGAAATAGCTGGGCAGGCCAAACTCTGGACGGCTGAACGCGTTGGCCGTTGTCAACAGCGGCTGTGACACCGGTGAATCGTTGGTTTCGATGCGAACGCCGTTTCTGACCAGGTTGTAGTAGAGCGCTCCAATCTCCTGGACATAATAGATTCCATAGCCGGCCCGCAAAACCGTTTGAGGCAGTATCCGGTACGAGAGTCCGACTCGAGGTGCAAAGTTCCAGCGATTCGCTTGAACTCCGTACTTGGGCAGCGGACTGGGGTCCACACCAATTTGCACCAGCCGGGGAGCCTCAGGCAGCGTCGAGAAATCCAGATTGAAATAGTTGTTCCGCTTTTCACCGAACGGCGTCGCATAGTCATAGCGCAAGCCCAGGGTGATTGCGAGCCGGCCGTTCACGCGAAACGTATCATCCACGAAGGCACTGTAGAGGTTCCTCCGCAAATACGCCTGGGCACTGCCCACCGAGCGCGAGGCCTGTTGGGGGAACCCCAAGAGAAAATCGGCCAGCGCCAAACCCGTATTCGTTGCCGGCTGATTCGGATCTGGGCCGCTCGTGAACACGCCCGAGTAACGGAAATTCCCGCGGGAGAATTCCGACGCTCGAAAGTTGTCTTCAAAACGTTGGAAGCCAATCCCCAGGTTCAGCGAGTGGCGGCCTCGAATCAGGGTGCTGGTGTTGAGCACCTGGTAGTGATTGTCTCGCTGATTGGTAGGACGATTGGTGTCGTCGTCGAGCAACTGTATGAAGTCCAGCCGAAAACCCGGAAACCCCCAGTTGAGAGGATCCCGTTCGATGCCATTGATGCCAAGTTCGCCAATAATGTCCCTGCGTCCTTCCTGGTAGATTCCATCAACAGCCCGCAGCCGGTTGTAGCCCAACTTCAGGTTATTGAGAGAGCTTGGGCTAAAGATATGCGTGTAGTTGAGTGCAAAGTTTTGGGCGCGGACTTTGGTCGTGGTTCCGGTGAGAGGGCCATAGTTCCCATCCGCATTGAACTTCTCGTCACTCAGATGATACGTGCCGTAGAACAGATCATTCGGCGACGTCTGGTGATCGAGCCTGATATTTCCCTGGTTATTGTGTCTTCGGCTGGGCCGAACGGTCGGAAGATTGTTGATGATCTGGTTTGGAAGAGTTGGCGAAGGCGTGAACGCCAGCATTTTCAGCGACACTGAATCCAGACGCGCCGACGGGATGACATTGCCCGGGAACGGCGTCCTGACACCGTCCTGAAGGGTGACAGGATCATAGACGGTCACGCCATAGTCACTCAGGTCGCCGCGGCGAGCCTTTTCCGTCGGCACCGTCGCGAGCCCTTGGTTTCGACTCTGTGCTTCAAGACCTTCATAGTGCACAAAGAAGAACGTTCGATCGCGTCCATGGTAGAGCTTGGGTAACCACAGCGGCCCAGCCAGACTGGAGCCAAATTGGTTCTCCTTGAGCGGGGGTTTGGGCAGCACTCCCAGTTCGGAGTTGAAGTTGTACGGTCGCGCATTGAGAGCATCGTTACGGATGTAGTCATAGAGCTCGCCATGTAACTGGTTCGTACCCGATCTGGTGACCAGATTGACGGTGCCACCGACGCCCTGGCCAAAGGCTGCCGAGCTGGTGCTGGTCTGTACTCTCAATTCCTGCAGCGACTCAGCGGACGGTGCGGTCACAAAAGCGCTGACGTGGCCGTCGGTGTTGCTGACTCCGTCGAGAAGATAGTTGTTTCCAGTTTGGCGGTAGCCCGCAATGTTGAGGTTTTGAGCCAATGCGCCTCGGCCCGGCTGTAGCGGGGTTATCCCGTTATCGGTATAGCCTGGCAGAGACAGGTTGGCGACACCGGCAGAAAGGCCCATCAGCGTTTGAATGTTTCTGCCGGGCAGCTCGACGATGTTCTTCTCCGAAACCTGCCCACCCACTGCCATGTTCTCCATTTGAATCAGGCTTTCGGTGGCGAAAATGGTCACGACTTCGTCAATGGGCCCCACTTCCAGGGCAAAGTCCATGCGGGCCGTCTGATTTACTTGCACCACGACAGCCGCTGTCGCCTGTTTGAAGTTTGCTTTGTTTACGCGAATCTCATAGCTACCCGGCTTAACAAAAGGGAGTCTATAGAGACCGGCGGCGTTTGTGACTGTCTCCCGACCGACGTTGGTTGTTGTTTCCCTGGCTGCAACTGTGGCTGCTGGAACAGGCAGTCCAGAGCTGTCGAGCACCACTCCGCTCACGGTTGCGCTTTCTATCTGCGCCAGTAGGGTTTCGGCTGGAACCAGTGCGAGCACGAGGATGATTTCACACAGCCAACCTATTCGAGTTCTCAGGTTCGGTGTCTTCATCGGATTTCGTCCAACGGGCCCAACAGTTTCGTTAGCGTGGTGACGGCTGCCAGCCGAGGTACATGTGTCGTGCCAATTTCGTATGAACATAGGGCTAGGTTTAAGCGATCTCCGATGGAGCGGCAAGTCGCGACTTGGCGAAGTGAGTTTTCAGGGGTCCCAAGCAACGATTTTGAGCCCTGAATGTCAGTGGGGCTTTGATCCCTTCGCCTGGGGGCCCGAATCGGCTAGGGAGGGCGAACCTCCCACCGAGCCTTTCTGGATGAAGAGCTTGGGGTTGCATGGCTGGGCCCCGCCATCCCAGGTCAGAGATGAGCGGAAGTGTTAAGGATGGGAGTTATCCAGAATGGATCGAATCACTTCCACGGCCTTCACTGAATCATGTGCGTACCTTAGCGTGTAGGCTTTTGTTTGCAACAATCTTTCCAGCGTATGTCGGTGGCGCTCAATAACTGGAGTCTCACTGACGTGGATATCCTTCAATAATCGCTGCAAAGCCGAATCGACGTTTAGCCGTTCAAGCCGGGGGGCCGCGTCTCGCTGTCGTTCTAAAAATACCAAAGCTTCAGGCTCACACGAAACCACCGCGCGGCCAGGAAACTGATTCTCAACATCGATTTCCAAATACCACTCGTGGTCGCTCCTCAACTGAGGCTGCAGGCCCGCTAGCTCTGGGAACAGATCCAGCGCTTCCGGTGCCAGGCGCAGGAACCAAGGCCTTCCCCACAGGCGCAATTGGTCGTTGGTAGGATCGATCCGCAGGTGGACGACATCGTCCGACAACACTTGTAGGCCTGAGCGGGCACAGGCATAGGCCAACGTGGTCTTGCCTGTGCCCGAAACACCACAAATCAGAACGCCTCGCCCTCCGCTCACAACCCCAGAGCAGTGTACCGGCGTGTAGTTATGGTGCACGGCCAAGACATAGAAAAGGCAGTCGAGAAAGGCGCTCTTGAAGAAGGATGCATCCTCAACCATAGCCTGAGTCACGAAACCGATGCACACGCCTGTGTTGAGATCGGCAACCGCGAAATTGGAGTCCCCACAGGCAATGTGAAAAAGATGGTTCAGTGAGCGAAAACTCGGCTTTGGCCAAGGAGGGCCGGCACGGTGAACCGGGTCAACGCAGACACGCAAAAGAAACTTTGGAGACACACCTGCGCGGGGGTTGCCGTAACGGCCGAAGTTTTCCTGGGCTATACGGATCACGGCTTCATTATTACTCTCTACACGGATCAGCGTGCCGATGGGATTGAAGTCTGCCCGAAAACGAATGGGAATGCCCCAATGCAGTGGGTCATCAAACTTTGTCACGCCAGTATCGTCTCCTCACAATGCATTCGACGTCAATATTCCATACCAATTCCGACTGCACAAGGTGGTTGTGTATTCCGTATGAAAGACAGTGGAAGCGGCTTCCAGCCGCTTACCGAAGGCAGGAGGCGGCAGGATCCACTTTGAGAGCTTACGACCTTTGACCGAGGTCTTAGACAAAATTCAGTTGAATCCAATCGCAGGAACCTCGTACCCTGTTTCTGTACCACCAGATCGGGGCCTTCACTCAGAAGAAGGAAACCCGCAAATCTCCAGGTCAGCAAATCTCGTAACTATGATGGGTTCTTTCGGTTCGATGCCTTGGCGCAGGGCGCTTGTCATTATCAAGTGCCTGCTCCTAACCCTATTGATTCTGATACCAACGCCCACAACATTGCCTGCGGCTGAAGATCCAAAGCCGGACCCGAGCTCCATTGAATTTTTCGAGAAGCAGGTCCGTCCGTTGCTAGTGAAGCAATGCCTTTCGTGTCACGGCCCGGCGCAGCAATTCTCCTCGTTACGGGTCGATTCTCTCGAAGCACTGTTGAAAGGTGGCAACCGTGGGCCTGCGATCATTCCCGGCGACGCGACCCTGAGCCTCCTCGCGAAATCTGTCAGGCATGAGGGTTTAAAGATGCCGATGGGTTCAAAGCTGGCTCCAGAGGAAGTTTCTGCTATCGAGAAATGGATCACTTTGGGAGCGCCTTGGCCGTCTGCCAGCGCTGCTTCAGCTACGTCGGCTCCGGGATTCTACGAAAAGATCAAGAAAGAACACTGGGCGTTCCAGCCGTTGCCACTAACTTCTCCCCTCCTGCCCAGTGATCGTCCCCCGTTGGACAAGGGGGGACTAAAGGGGGGTGTTTCCTCGAAGGCGCCAAAAGGTGGTACCCATCCTGTCGATCTCCTCATACACGCGGCTCTCAGCAAGGCGAACCTCAAATCCGCGGCGCCAGCCGACCGGCAGACCCTGATCCGCAGGCTAAGCCTGGTGCTCACGGGACTGCCCCCCACGCCTCTGGAAGTTGACCTCTTCGTGCGCGATGCATCTCCCGAGGCTTACGCGAGCCTTGTGGATCGCCTCCTGGCGTCGCCGCATTTCGGGGAACGTTGGGCTCGCCATTGGATGGACGTCATGCGTTTTGCCGAGACCTTCGGCAACGACTGGAACTACGAGATCAAGGGCGCATGGCTCTATCGTGACTACCTGATCCGCGCATTCAATCAGGATGTTCCATACGACCAGCTCATTCGGGAACATCTTGCCGGCGATTTGCTTCAGAAGCCGCGGATCAACGCCAAAGAGGGGATCAATGAGTCGGTCATTGGAACCTCCTCTCTGCGTTTGGGAGAACTGGGCCACGACGATTGCATTCGTTTCCGGCAGATACGCACGGATGTTGTGGACAACCAGATCGACACGTTGGGGAAAGCCTTTCAGGGGCTGACCGTCGCCTGTGCTCGCTGCCACGATCACAAGCTCGATCCCATCCCGACCTCCGACTATTACGCGCTTTACGGCGCACTGACGAGTTCGCGCATGGTGATGCGCAATGCTGATACGCAGGATGTCAATGCCGCAGCCAAACAGCGTTTGCGCGAGTTGAAGCCGCTCATCCGATCGGAGATCGCAAAGCAATGGATTCAGGAAACCACTCTGATGCCGCGGTACCTGATGGCTGCCCACCGAGCCTGGAAGGGGCTTCCGCCGAAGCCGGAGGATCTCAGCGAACTCTCGCTCGACCGCATTCAGGCTTGGCTGGCGTTGCTCGGAAAGCAAAAGCCCGGCATGGAAGAGCCGCTTTATCCGTGGACCCAGGCAGCCGGCTCTGACCTTCTCCATGAATGGGGCAGACTTCAGTCTCGTTACGCCGAAGAAACACGGAGTCGTGCCGCTTACAACCGAGAAAAGTTCCGACCTTTTGGCGACTTAGCTCGAGACGGCTTTGGGGGCTGGTACGCCGACGGCAATGCTGCCATGGACGGCCCGTCGCCAAGCGGTGAATTCGCCGTCGCTAACAGTGGGACGGCCGCCATATCTGGAGTCTTTCCTGCCGGCATCTACACGCACGCGCTATCCGAACGTCTTGATGCCGCGTTGCGCTCGCCGTTGGTTCCGAAGGACAAGAAATTCTTAACCCTTCAGGTGGTCGGCGGCAAGATGGGCGCGTGGCGGACCATCCTCGACAATTGCATGCTCAGCGAGGACTATCAGTTGCTGGACTCCGACTTGCCGCGCTGGCTGAAGATTCCCAATCGTGACGATCAGCCAATGTTGCCATTTTATGTGGAACTGGTGACGAAAGGCAGCAACCCGAGAATTCCCGACCGTCCTGAGCGCCTCAAAGTCACACAAGCCCAGCTTGAATCGCCCTATTCCTATTTTGGTATTGCGCGCGCCTTCCTGCACGACGTGGATGAGACTCCCCGCGAGGAACTTTCGCATCTGGCACCGCTATTCGCTGGCGAGTCTCCCGGCACCGCAAAGGCGCCAACCAGCTTGCAACGGCCAACCAGCCTGGGAAGGCCAGCCAGGCTGGAAAAGCCAACCAGCCTGGAAGGGCTCGCCGAGCGTTACGCGTCAGTGATTCGTCGGTCGCTCGAACACTGGGCAGCAGGCAAGGCTACCGACGATGATGCACGCTGGATTGGCTGGCTGCTGGAGAACAGGCTGGTTACCAATGCGAGCAACCAGACTCCTCGATTGGAGAGACTCATCGCGGATTACCGCTTGGCTGATTCTCGCATCGCGGCCCCGAAGACGTTCAACGGCACGGCGGACCTAGAAGCGGGCTACGACTTCCCGGTGTTGCCGGCCGGGGACGCGGATCATCCGGGGAAAATCGTTCCACGAGGGTTTCTTCAGCTCATCGCGGGAACACAGGAAGGCGTGAAGGCATTCGGCAGCGGCCGGCTTGAGGTCGCCAACTTGATCGCAAGCCCTTCAAATCCACTGACTGCGCGTGTTATGGCCAACCGGATCTGGCTCCATGTGTTCGGACGCGGCATTGTTTCCACGGCTGACAATTTCGGAGTTTACGGCGAGCGGCCTTCGCATCCTGAGTTGTTGGATTTGCTGGCGACACAGTTTGTGCGGGACGGCTGGTCGATCAAGAAGCAGATTCGCTTTCTGCTGATGTCAGAGACCTTTCAGCAGTCCAGCCAGGCTTCGCCGGAGGCAGTGGCTAGCGATCCCCAGAACCGTCTGCTGTCGCACTATCCCGTGCGGCGGCTCGAAGGCGAAGCGATTCGCGACGCCATTCTGGCAACTTCCGGGCGGCTGGACCGCACGCTGTACGGCCCGAGCATTCAACCTTACCGGGAAGAGCCTAAGGACTATCGGAAGCTTCATCAGGGCCCGCTCGACGGCAATGGCCGCCGCAGCATCTATATCAAAGTGACACGGCACGAAGGTTCGCGTTTTCTCGACACCTTCGATTTTCCCAATCCCACGGTTGCGCGCGGCAACCGCGATACAACGAATGTACCCGCGCAGGCCCTGGCGCTGCTGAATGATCCGTTTGTTCTCGACCAATCGGGCTTCTGGGCCGACAATCTAATCAAGGCTCAGGCACCCTCCGTGGAGTTGAGGTTGGATTCGATGTTTCGCACGGCGCTGGGAAGATTGCCGGATGATGACGAGCGCGCTCGATTTGCGGGCCTTGCCAAAGAATTGGCGAGCCTTCACAAGGCGGCACCTGAGAAAATACTCGAGAGCCGCGAGGTCTGGAAAGATATGGCGCATGCCATCTTCAATTTGAAGGAGTTCACGTATCTGCGGTGAAATTTGGAGTGCGTCCGCATGAGGCCGCTTTGATGGAGAGCGACGCGTCGCTCCCCGAGGAAAAGCGGTGACGCGTCGCCGCAGTCCAGAATTCAGCGGTTTGCATGACATCAGTAAAGTAGGGTGCGTCGCACTTTTCGACGCACCGATGAAACCTCACAGTGCGTTCCAGAGAACGGAACGCATCTGGCCAGACCGAAGGCCTGGCTCTTCTTTGTCCCCCTTGCGAAGGGGGACTGCAGGGGTCTCGGCATTCTCGACACCCCTGTCGCGAAAAACGCTACGTCCCCCTTGCCAAGGGGGACAAAGCGTCTTTTCTAGCCCCAGAAATGTATAAACTCCAAGGTGCGTTCTAGAGAAGGGGACGTACCGTACCTGAGGTTCGGAGGGCCAGAACTCCTATGAACCACCATTCGTCAGAATCCCAATGCCCGGGTTGTGCCCCGCGGCCCCTCTCACGCCGTGACGTTTTGAAGTACGCCTCAAACGGCTTTGGATTGATGGCGCTGTCTGCGCTCATGTCCGAAAAGGCTTACGCGGATCTGGCGTCGCCCAGGCTCCAGTTCGAACCGAAGGTTAAGAACGTGATTTTCTGCTTCATGCCGGGCGGGGCCTCCCATGTCGACACGTTTGACCCGAAGCCAAAGCTGACGGAGCTGGACGGCAAACCCTTTGATGGCTTTTACCAGGTGGGCGCCAAGAAGGAAACCAATCGCAAGTGGGTGAAGAGTCCGTGGCAGTTCAAGCAGCATGGCCAATCCGGAATCTGGGTGAGCGACCTCTTTCCAAACGTGGCTGAGTGTGTGGATGACATCACAGTGATTCGTTCCATGGTCTCCGGGTTTCCACTCCACCCACGCGCAAATCTGCTGATGCATACAGGTCGCAACACGGGCGGATTTCCAAGCTTGGGCTCGTGGGTCAATTATGCTTTGGGCAGCGAAAACAAGAATCTCCCTGGATACGTCTTGTTACATGCCGGTGCCGTGCCACCAGGAGGCTTGGAAAACTTTTCTAACGGTTTCCTGCCGGCCACGTATCAGGCCACTCCCATGCAGGCCGATGGCAAACCCGTGGTCAATATCGAGCCGGCTGACAAGGATCCTCAGATCCAGCGTGCGAAACTGGATGTGCTGCTTCAGGAGGATCGCCAGTTCCTGCAATCGATTCGCAGCGACGATGCGGTCGAGTCTGCGATTCAGAACTACGAAATGGCATACAAGATGCAATCGGTGGTGCCTGATGTCCTGAACTTGGACAAAGAGAGCGAGGCCACCAAGAAACTCTATGGATTGGATGCGGCCGACAAGAACAAGCGACTGTACAGCACGCAATGCCTGCGCGCCCGGCGCCTCATCGAATCCGGCGTTCGCTTTGTCGAGATCACCTGTCCGGAAGTCTATGGCGGGAACAACGGAACCTGGGACCAGCATACCGAGCTGAAGAAAGGTCACGAAGGCAACGCGTTCATTACCGATCAGGGGATTGCGGCGCTCCTCAAAGACTTGAAATCCAGAGGCCTATTGAAAGAAACGCTGGTGGTTTGGGCCACGGAGTTTGGCCGCACGCCGCACGGTCCCAAACCGGATTGTCGCGATCACCATGAGACCGCCTTCACGGTCTGGATGGCTGGCGGTGGCCTGAAAAGTGGACTTGTGTATGGAGCAACCGATGATGTCGGGATGCGTTCGGTGGAGAATGTAACTGAGGTGTTCGACCTGCACGCCACGATTCTGCGCCTGCTCGGACTGGATCACAAGAAACTGACATACCGTTTTGGCGGCCGAGACGTGAGTCTTACCGACATTCACGGGAACATCATTAGTGGGATACTGGCCTAGTCCGTGCGCCTTCGTGCTCATTCGGGAGCTCGCGGCTACGCTGTGCTAAACTTCCAGCATGAAGACTTCGCATCCGGAACCTGAACTGATCACACGTAACGGAAGACCCGTTTCGGTCATCTTGCCAATTGAAGTCTATCAAGAACTGTTGGAGCGTCTTGAGGATGCCGAAGATGTCGCTTGGCTTCGGCGAGCTCGGCTAAAGCCGATGAGCTTCCGATCCCTCGATAAATACCTGTCCTCCCGAAAATCAAAGCGACATGTATGAAGTCCTTCTTGAAAGAAATGCTGAGAAGGAACTACGTCGCTTGCCGTCCAAAGTTCATGATCGGATCGTCGAAGCGATTTCCGCCTTGGGAACGGACCTGCGTCCCCTGGATGCCATAAGCTGACCGGTTCGAAGAGCGATTGGCGAATTCGTGTCGGCGATCATCGAGTCGTATACGAGATTGCTGATTCTGTGCGCATGATTCGAGTACACCGCGTGCGCCATCGCAGTGCGGCTTATCGATAGGCGCCAGGACATAGCCTTCCCAAGATAAGGATTTCTACTACTCACTCTAACCGAGAGGACGTTCGCTGTTGGTGGATCTAGCTTCAGGCAAGTTTGCATGAAGCTGAGATCACAGACAGTGACGCAGGTACGTTTCCATGCTCCGATTCATCGTGCGACTCGGCTTTCTTGTTCTTCTTGGAAGCTTCCTGTTCGCCGGCTCGCCGGTCGTCAACAATGACGCGGCTAAGACAGGCTTGGACCCCACGCGCCTTGCTCAAATCCCCGTCCGCATGAAGCAATTCGTGGACAAAGGCACCGCTGCCGGCATTGTGACCCTCGTCGCGCGTCATGGAAAAGTGGCCGCGCTTGATGCCGTCGGTTATACCGACCTGGAAACTCGGCAGCCGATCAAGCCTGACGCGATCTTCCAGATTCACTCCATGACAAAGCCGATTGTGGCGCTGGCTGCCATGATGCTGGCCGAGGAAGGCAAGCTGAGCATAAGCGATCCGGTGGAGAAGTATCTGCCAGAGTTTCGCGGGCAGTGGGTGGTGGAATCGCAGAGCACCGGAAAGATGACACTGCGCCGCCCTGCCCGGCTGGTGACCCTCCGCGATCTCATGACGCATACCTCCGGAATGAGCCTGAACCCGCCGGAAGGCATCAAGGAACTTCATGGTGCCTTGCACAAGACGCTCGCGGATGTGGTGCTCGTGGAGTCTCAACAGCCCCTGGAATTCGACCCTGGCACCAAATGGCAGTATTCGAACAACGGGATTGCATCGCTCGCCCGCATTGTCGAAGTCGTTTCTGGAATGCCCTTCGAAAAGTTCCTCGATGTACGCATCTTTCAGCCGCTTGGAATGAAGGACACTTACATTTTTCCTCCCAAGGAAAAGCATCACCGGATGCCCACCGCCTACCTCCTAAAGGACGGTAAGCCTGCGAAGTACACCATGGATCCGTTGGGCGAAGGTGCGATGAAGTTCCGCGAGGGCGCCAAGTATTCTCTTCCCGAGGGGGGGATATATTCCACAGCCAGCGATTTGTATTCGCTTTATCAAATGATGCTGAACAAAGGGCAGGCCAACGGCGTTCGACTGCTCTCAGCAGCGTCGGTAGAAGTAATGACGCGGGTCCACACGGGTGACCTCGCCACCGGGCAACCCGGCACGGGCTGGGGATTAGGCTGGTTCGTTGTCAAAGACGGGCCGCGTTCGCTGACGTTACTGTCGCCGGGGAGCTACGGCCACGGCGGGCGGTATGGAACTTACTGTTTCATCGATCCCGAAAAGGATTTGATTGGCATATTCATGATTCACCGCGAAGGCGGCAGCGACGAGCGGCAGGCTTTCGTGGCAATGGCGGAGTCTGCAGCGATTGAATAAGACCTCGCTCAACTCGCGCCTGAGTTGCTTTCGTTCTGGACTCGACATAGAGCTCGCTGGTTCAGCTTTCGACGCCAACGTTTAGGAACCGACCAACCGTTCTGCGAGCCACTGACCCTTCCACTTTGAATCCTCGTTAGACGTCTCACGCCCGTTCATCGTAAGGCCTGTCTGCGCCAAACGGACCTGGAACTCAATACCGGCCTTCCCTTGACGCATACCTGCGGTCATCTCAACTTTGCGGGCTGTGTTAATCTCAAATGGGTTGTTCGAAGCCGCCCTGCTCCGCGGTCAAGTGGCATCGATGAGAATAGTCGTTCTCGCTCCACAATGTAGACTAAGACGGCGAGAACAAGCACGGCGACAATTCCTCGGGGAAGTTCACACAAATGCCAGACGTCAACACCAATGAAAGACCCACGATTCGCCAACAAGTCGAGGCGCTACGGTACGTGCCGCCGTTGTTGAGGATGGTTTGGGAAACCCATCCCGCCTACACACTCACCATGGCGGCTTTGCGCCTGATGCGCTCAGCTATTCCCGTGGCAACGCTGTGGGTTGGCAAGTTGATTCTTGACGCCATCGTGAGCATGCGGGAGGGCACGCCAGATCTACCGCACCTTTGGAAGCTCATCGGTTTGGAGGTGACGATCGTTCTGGTCGGAGAAGCCTTGGCGCGCGGCTCGTCGCTAGTGGAAAGCCTCTTGGGCGACTTGTTCTCCAACCATACCAGCGTGCGCCTCATGGAGCATGCGGCCACTTTGGACCTATACCATTTCGAGGACCCGGCGTTCTACGATCAGCTCGAACGAGCCCGCCGCCAGACCACAGGCCGGATTGGCCTGCTGGCGCAGCTTCTCGGCATGACCCAGGACGCGCTGACCTTGATGTCCTTCGGTGCCGCCCTGCTGGTCTACAGCCCCTGGCTGCTTTTGCTGCTGGCCGTGACGGTGCTGCCCAGCTTCCTGGGTGAGACACACTTCGCCACGCTGGAATATTCTCTGCTCTATCGCTACACGCCTGAGCGACGGCGCCTCGACTATCTGCGTTACATCGGCGCCAGCGATGAAACCGCCAAAGAAGTCCAGATGTTTGGCCTAGCGCCCTGGCTTATCGAGCGATTCAGGCTTTTCTCGCGAAAGTTTTATGAAGAGAACAAACGGCTTGCCATCCGGCGCAGTCTCGTCAGCACGGGGCTTTCGATCATAGGCACTGCCGGATACTACAGCGCTTACGTCATCATTGTGGTGCGGGCCGTGAAAGGGCTGCTCAGTCTGGGCTCGCTCACGTTTCTGGCGGGAGCTTTTGCCCGGAGCCGCGATCTCATTCAGCGTCTGCTGCTGGGCGCCAGCGGAATCTACCAGCAATGCCTGTATCTGAAAGATCTGTTCGACTTCTTTGAGATGAAGCCAACGGTTGTCAATGCGCCCAGAGGGCGCAGCGTGCCTTCGGTGATCCGCAAAGGATTTACCTTTGAGAATGTCGGCTTTCGCTATCCAGGAACCGAAGCCTGGGCCGTTCGTCATGTCAGCTTCCATCTTCGGCCTGGCGAGCGCATTGCCTTTGTCGGAGAGAATGGTGCCGGCAAAACAACGCTGACAAAGCTGCTCGCCCGCTTGTACGACCCGACTGAGGGGCGGATTCTCCTGGACGATGTCGACCTGCGCGAATACGACCTCGGCTCGGTGCGGAAGGCGATTAGTGTCATCTTTCAGGACTTCGTGCGCTACGATTTCCGATTCGAGGAAAACATCGGGGTAGGAGAAATAGAGAAGGTACGATCGTATCTCGACGAAAGCCAGATGCACGATCGCCCGACGCCACAGGATTCACCGGCCACAACCGCAGCCGGCAACGGACATGTTCCGTCTTCGATTGTGGCTGCCGCGGAAAAGTCTTTGGCCGCTTCGCTGTTGCCTCGTTTCAAGGAAGGTTACCAGCAGATGCTGGGCAGGCGTTTCGACAATGGTGTTGAGCTTTCAGGTGGTGAATGGCAAAAGGTGGCACTGGCTCGGGCCTACATGAGGGAAGCTCAGGTCTTGATTCTCGACGAACCGACGGCGGCTCTAGACGCGCGGGCCGAGTATGAAGTGTTTCTGAGATTCTCGGAACTCGTGGCAGGCCGGATGGCCGTCATCATCTCCCATCGATTTTCCACAGTGCGAATGGCCGACCGTATCATCGTCTTGAAGCTCGGCCAGGTGATCGAAGACGGTTCTCACGCCGAACTGCTGGCCAGTGGCGGGTTGTATGCAGAGCTGTTTTCGCTGCAAGCCGAGGGCTATCGGTGAGTGGCGACGGGGATTGGTAGTTGAGCCTCTTCACCTCCGATTCCGGTTTAGCATTTCCCTTTCAGTGCGGGGCGAGAGGCACGGGACTTGACTGCTAGACGCTGTCATCCTGTGATATGCTTTCGCAGCCGGAAGATCCGGCATCCGTCAAATCCCAAATACAGCCCCAAGGAGGCTTTCCCATGAAGGGTAAAACTCTCGTCTCGATCTCTGCTGCCGTCATATGGCTTGCTGCCGCGTCATTTTTGCATGCGGCCGATCCGGCTCTGGGAACCTGGAAGTTGAATGTCGCCAAGTCCAAATTCACTCCGGGCCCAGCGCCCAAGAGCGCTACGGTGACCTATGAGGCTGTGGGTGATTCAGTGAAGCGCACCGGAGACATCGTTGCCGCCGATGGCACGAAGAGCAGCCCTGCTTACACGGCTAAGTTCGATGGTAAGTACTATCCTGCTACCGGGAGCGATCTGTATGATGAGATCTCTCTAAAGAAGATCGACGATAATAACGCTGAGGCAACCATGAGAAGAGGCGGAAAGCCTGCGGCTAACGCGAAGCGGAGCGTATCGAAAGACGGCAAAGTGATGACGATCACCATAAACGGCACGAATGCCAAGGGAGAAAAGGTCAACATCGTGAGTGTTTACGACAAACAGTGACCCGTCATCGACCACGGATCGATTCTGCGCCGAGAGTTACAGGAGGGTTAAACACGTAGGGTGCGTTCGCTTTATGAACGCACCGTCCGACCTCATTCAACCGAGGGGTGCGTTCGGAAACCCGAACGCACCTTGCCGGTCACTCGACTGCCAGCACCGGTTTCCCTCCATCGATTGCTTGCAGTTTCTGGTAAGCGCGCAACACCTCAGCCACACTCCACGCTTGAGCCGCGCAGCCTTTGGGAGCGTGCGGAGCCTCTGCATCGAAAATCTCCGAGATCGAACCAAGCATCGCCTCGGACAGATGCTGCCGAAATCCTTCGAACAAGGATTTCAAGTAGCAGCAGTTCTCCTGCGATTCACCGAAAGCATTCAGATACGCATCCACAAACGGCCCAATCAACCATGCCCAAACGGTGCCTTGGTGATAAGCACTGTCGCGTTCGTACGCATTGCCTCGGTAAACGGAGCGGTAGTCCGGATCGTCAGGAGCCAGGCTGCGCAATCCGAAGGGCGTCAGAAGCTTCTCCTTCACCACCCGAACGACCGCTCCAGCTCTGTCTGAAGGCAAAAGCGGGTGGGGAAGACTGACGGCAAAGATCTGGTTCGGTCGAATCTTCTTGTCGGGCACTCCGTCTTGAATGCAATCGAAGAGGCAATTGGCTTCGGCATTCCAGAAGACCCGGTTGAAGCTGCGTTGAATCACGAAGCGGAGTTGTTGATAGAACTGTGCGCGTTCCTCATTCTTGAGTTTTCGGCTGATGCTTTCCATCACGCACATGGCATTATGCCAGAGCGCATTGATCTCGACTGCTTTGCCTTGGCGGGGTGTCACCACCCAGTCTCCAATCTTGGCATCCATCCAGGTGAGCTGT
>Ga0180085_1000109_pt1 | contig 26184 bp, 24 predicted proteins | sample EasRiv730_16_10D_FD_123013 | JGI IMG/M metagenome (GOLD analysis project Ga0180085, IMG submission 123013) | Soil microbial communities from meander-bound floodplain in the East River, Colorado, USA - East River metaG ERMLT730_16_10D | ecosystem: Environmental > Terrestrial > Soil > Floodplain ... | reverse complement strand
TTTGCTATGCTGTGTTGCTCACGGCCAAAGACCAGAAGCAAGATCTGGCAGAGGGTCTAACCTCCGGAGCAGACGACTACATCATAAAGCCCTTTGATCCCCGCGAGCTTAGGGCGCGCCTTCAAGTCGGGCTTCGCTTGCTCTCATTGCAACGGGCGCTGGCGGCCAGAGTCTCTGATTTGGAGGAGGCTTTGGCTCAGGTTAAGGTGTTACAAGGTCTGCTGCCCATTTGCTCATACTGCAAAAACATTCGAGACGACAACAACTACTGGCAACAAATTGAGAGTTACGTCTCGGCGCATTCGGAAGCCCAGTTCAGCCACAGCATCTGCCCAACCTGCTACGAGAAGGTTGTCAAACCGGAACTTGAAAGTTTCCAACAACTGTTGAAGGAACCTTTGAACCCGGCGTGCAGCAGGGGTTGAAGTCTGTGCACCCAATAAGCGGATTGCACCGCGCCAGACTGAAGGGGAGTGAACTGGAATATGGCGAAGATCTTGCTCGTGGATGAATCGGCCTCGGAGCGCCGACACACCGCCGACTTGCACAAGCGAAATGGAAAAGTCGAAGTCATCTACGCCGGCAGTGGCCCTGAAGCACTTTCAACCATCGAACGTTTGACACCAGATGTGGTCCTGGCAGCCTTGCCTGCGCAGGGCACCGATTTCCTCGGCGTTCTTCACAACATCCATTCCCGCTACCCCAGTCTGCCTATCATCCTCATGACAGCGGATGCAGTTACCCCGGTCCTGTCCAAAGCGCTGCAGCAAGGCGCCGTCACCTCTGTGCCCAAGCCCAATCTAGGCCGCTATCTGGCACAGACTTTGGATCATGTCCTTGAACTATCGCGAACGGGACGACGTCAACGCCTGGTTGGTTACCTTTGCCAGACTGAGTGCAGCTTCTCCCTGGAGAACGATCCTGACCTCATTGCCCCACTGGTGGCGCACTTGCAGGAAGTTACTGCAAGACTGGAAGGCATGGATGAGACAGCGCGCATGCAGGTGGGTGTTGCGTTGCACGAGGGATTGCTGAATGCGATGTACCACGGCAATCTCGAAATCAGTTCGGACCTGCGTGAGGGCGGCGAATCCGCCTTCCTCGCTGCAGCCGAGCAGCGCCGTTGCAGTTCGCCGTACCTGGATCGCCGTGTCCACCTCAAGGCAACCCTGACGCCTTCAGAGGTGGTTTTTGTGATTCGCGACGAAGGTCCCGGATTCAACCCTGACATGATTCCGGACCCCACAGCACCTGCCAATCTGTCGAAAGCCAGCGGTCGGGGCATCCTGTTGATGCGGACATTTGTGGACGACATGCATTACAACGCGACCGGCAACGAACTGACCTTGGTCAAGAGACTGCCCACGAACGAAGAAAGACCATGAAGGTCTGAATAGCCGAAGACGATCCCATATCTCGCACGGTGCTCCGTAAGACGCTTGAGTGGGCACGATGTCTTCGCCGCACCCGATGAAGCAGAGGCTTGGGCGGCCTTTCAGCACGACACGTTTCCTGTCTTCATCAGTGACTGGATGATGCCAGGGTTGGACGGCCCGGAATTGGTTCGCCGCATTTGGTATCACGGCTTCATATCAGTAGGTCTAATACGGTGACGACGCTTTTGGTAGAGGCAATCCAGCTCGGCGATTTGCGTCCAACACGACGCAGCACCAACCCATTCCTAGAGAGCAACGACCTGCTTCTCATAAGCTCCACCCATCGTCTTGTACTGATTCAGTTTGAGTAATCCCGCAGGACCTAGCGCTCGCTGACGCGATTTAACTAGACGCCCGGACAGCGATGTTTTCTCAAAGTATCCGGCTGAGCGAAAGGGGCTCAAACGAGGCTCAAGATCTCCTCTGCGACGCCGATATGACGATATATCGAGCGAATCGACCGGCAAAGCGAGAGGCTTGATACGACGAATGTGGCAGAGAGGTCGAAGCGATTACCCGTAGAGGTTAAGGTAGATGGGACCATCTTCGCGTTAGGACATCGAATCCGCCGACAGATTGGTCTCTTTTCGAGCCCACCCGCATTAGCTAGCGGGTGCGAAGCGCATGCAGTCGCCGGCGGGATCTCCGGCTCTAGGACCAGGAGGACACTCATGACAGGAGAACAACTCACAGGAAAGGACCGAAGAACATCAGAACGAATGTCAGATGATTCCACGCTCCTGGTAAGTGGTTACACTGAACGCGGCACTCCTTTCGCTGCGATCACTTGCATCAACGACATTAGTTTGGGCGGGATCTCTTTCTTTCTGGATACCCCGGTCAGCAAAGACGCAATTGTACAGCTGGCCCTTTGCTCCAGGAAGATCGAAGGCTTGATCTTCGGCATCAGGGCCACGGCTTTGAGGATTTCGGAGCCCGGGTCTCATCCCGGCCGATATCTGATTGGTGCTCAGTTTGAAGGAGAGTTCGTCCAAATGGGCCACAATCCAGAAACTGAAGATATTGCCCGTGAACTGGAAGAAGCTGTCAAGCACGACGAACGAGCCAGATCAGCTGAGAACGGGACAACCGGTTGGTCCTGCGAGATTTGTGGCAAGGCTTTTGTGGCACCTCCAGGAATCTTGCGAGTTTCGAGCCCGGTTTGTTGTTTCACTTGCCATCAGCGGCATATAGACATCCGAGCAAGTGGTCAATTTGGCCTCAAATTCGCGGTGTCAGCCGAGGAGCCTTTTGCAGAAAAGCTGTCTTGAGACTATGGTCTAGGCATCCCTGCCTGCGACAAGAAACTGTCGGTCGGGCCAAACGCGCTACGTTACCCTGCTCCGACGAGACTCTGCGATTAAGAGCGATGCGACTTCCGACCTTGTATTTACTACTCACGTTCGAAAGGATCAAACAAAGAGCATCCCGCCAACGATTCTTCCTGCACTTTCAGCATCGAGAGGTCTAGCGAAGAAGTACCCCTGCCCATATTCGCAACCGATTTCCTGGAGCTGAGCCAGCTGTTCGGCAGTTTCCACTCCTTCAGCCACAACGTCCAAACCCAGATTGCGAGCCAGTAACACGATGGTCCGTATCATCTCTGAGTTCTCTCCACTCGGTCCTAGCTGGCTGATAAAGGAGCGATCGATCTTTAGCGTATCAACTGGAAGTCTGTGCAGGTAGCTGAGCGAAGAATACCCCGTCCCAAAATCATCCATGGATAGATGGATTCCTTTGGCCTTCAGTTGGAACAAGACCTGAACGGCTGATTCCACGTTGTTGATGATTTGGCTTTCAGTGATCTCCAGTCTTAGATTGTGTGCCTCGAGGCCACTTTCCCTCAAAATCTCGTCAATTCGTTCAATCAGATCGGGCAGAACAAAAAACTTTGCGGAGAGGTTGACGCTGATGGTTTTTGGGCAACGTTCCGAGAACTGCATTTGCCAGGTTTTCATTTGATGGCAAGCTTCGCGAAGGACCCAAAGGCCAAGAGGCAAGATGATTCCAGTTTCTTCAGCCACAGGGATGAAGTCTCCCGGGGTAATCAGCGTGTGATCGTCTTGCTGCAGCCGTACCAACACTTCAAAACCAACGACTCGTCTCGTATCCAAGGACACAATCGGCTGGTAGAAGTTCCGGAATTGTTCGCGTTCGAGGCCCTTCCGTAGAAGGCTCTCGATCTTCATTCGCGTCACAGCTTCTTCATGCATGGCGGGGTCAAAGATCTGGTAACCGGCCTTCCCCTGCGCCTTGGCACGGTTTAAAGCCGTGTCTGCATCACGCATGATGTCTTCTGGTGTATCATAACCGGTGGCGCTTACCGCGATTCCTATGCTGGCGCTGACAAAGATTTCTTGCCCGTTGAGACTAAAAGGCGGGCTCAATTCGTTCTGGATCCGGTCTGCAATTCGAATCGCATTCCCTACGTGCTTGATATTCTCAAGCAGGACGGTGAATTCATCGCCGGCTAAGTGGGCTACGACGTGACGTTCCGTATAGCGTGCAACTGTATCTGTCGCCCGCAGGCAGGCCTCAATTCTGCGGCCAACACCGACCAGGAGCTCATCGCCAGCCAAGTGTCCCAGACTGTCATTGATGAGCTTAAACCGATCTATATCGAGAAAAAGTAAAGCGAAGACAAAGTCCTTACTCCGCCTCGATCGCTCAATCATCTGGCTCAGTCGGTCTGTCACCAGCAAGCGGTTGGGGAGGCCCGTGACCGGATCAGCAATCTTGCTCTGCGTGATGTCTGTCTGCGAGCCTGCCACGCGGCTGACCTTTCCATCAGCGTTTCGCACGGCGGCGCCACGACTGAGAACCCAAATGGTGGTTCCGTCCTTGTGCAGCATTCGGTACTCGCACTCGAAGTGCGACGTCTTTCCTTTCAGATGCAACTTCAGCGCCTCCCTGACTCGTCCTAGATCCTCCGGCCGCACCAGCTTGAACCACTCCGCAAGGCTGGTGCCGATTTCCGCTTCTTCAAAGCCCAGCATAGTTTTCCAGCGGAGGGAATAATAGATGCGGTTGCTCCGCAGGTCCCAGTCCCACAAACCATCATTGGCCCCCATGGCTGCCAGGGAATAGCGTTCTTCGCTTTCACGTAAGGCCTCTTCTGCTTCAAATTGAGCCTCTTCGGCCCATTTGGATCCGGTCACGTCGCGAAAATACCAGACCCGACCCATGTATATCTCTTCGGTGTTTTTGATAGGAGTGCTGTAACAATCGAAGGTTCGGCCGTCATTGAGTGCGATCTCGTCCCAGCTCTTGTCTTCCTTGTTAGTGGATAGGCGGCTGGCTATCTCAAGAAATGCCTCCGGTTGCTTGAGTTGGCCCAGTATCAAACTGAATCCTCTGCGGTTCATGGCGTCCTGCACGAGCGATTCGGGTAGCGTCCACATTTTGAGGAAGCGCTGGTTAAAGGAGATCCACGCATCCTGTGGTGAGACCCACAGGCTGCCTTCGTCCGAGGACTCGAGTTGATAGTGGAGGAGCGTTTCCTCAGGTGTCAGGCGCTCGAAGGCGAGCCTGGAGGCCAGCCGGGCTTTGATTCGGGCAAGAGCGACGGGGAAGTCAAGGGGGACGGTCACACAGTCGCTGGCTCCGAGACTCAAAGCTTCCACAATCTCTGAAGTCTGATTTTCACCCGCAATCACAACCAACGGCATTTCCTGCAGGCTGTCGGTCCTACGAATGTCCTTAACCAATTGCAGACCGCCGACTTCGGGCCTCTGCAAGTCGAGTATCGATAGATCAAAGCTCCCTTGGGTTAGCGTGGTGAGGGCTTCCTCGGCATTCTGCTCCACTGTGACCACGTAGCCGCTCCGAGTTAGCAGGTGGTCGAGTACCTCGGCCAAGGACGGGCTCGAACCAACCAAGAGTATGGAAGCAGGCGGCAGGCTGACATTCTCGGTCATATCATTAGTTTGAGCGCCCCACGTGGGTTGCGGATCTAACGGACAAGACTTGTCGGCCAATCAGTCGGTCCTTCCGTTTTACGCAAAGGAATAACTGGACAATAGTCCGAATGTCCGAATTCCGGTCGAATTGACCGGGATCAAAATTCCTGAGAGCTGTCCAACAAAACGAACCTAGCTTTAACTTCTAATTGACAAACGAGTTGGTAGTTTATCTCGGTTTGGTACTCCTTTTGAATAGAAGAATGCTGTCAGGTGGCGGGTAAATCGAGCCCGAGAAAGAAGCGGAGGAAGGCCCAATGAACTCAAGGACCAGCAATCTGTTACAACAAGCAAGCAACTATGTCCTTTTGGGAAAGCTAACTCTGGCATTGGAGCAATACCAGTGCCTTCATGAATCAGAGCCCGACGAGACCACCATTATCAACACGATCGGAGACTTGTATGTTCGTCTGGGCGATAGGAACGAAGCGTTGCGCTGGTACATCAAGCTAGGTGACACCTTTGAAACTCACAAGCTCTTCGCTAATGCGATTGCCACCTACAAAAGGATCCTGAAGTTCTGTCCAAAGAACCCAACAGCGCTGCAGCGTCTGGCGCAACTTTCTGCGCAACTCGGGTGCGCAGTAGGCGCAAGAACCCAAATCATGGCGCATCTGTCGATGATTTCAGCGAAGCAGCAAGAGCCGCTTCCCGTCCGCGGAAGGATCTCCGATTCTGATCCCAACTGCCATGAAAGTCAGTTGGAGGAGCAAGCCTTGGAAGCTGAGCAACCTGACTTTCGCGACGGACTGGAGTTGGGCGTTTCAGCTCTGGATTTGGGAATGGATCGTGAGATGAGAATGGAGATTGCGGAAGAGCTACTGTTGGCGCGATAGCTGAGAAGATCACGTCAAACTGGGTTGGAAACTGAGGGCAATGAACATGGATATCATGCTGAGTAACCGAATGGAACCAGAAACTGTGAGCCGACCTGGAAGTCTTGAAGGAGCCACAGACGCTGGCACGAATACCCCTCAGGTTTCGCTGCTCATTGTGGAGGATGAGAAACCGATTCGAGAGATGTTATCCCTCCGTCTGGAGAGAAACGGCTATCGTGTCGCTTCCGCAGAGTCTGGAAAGCAAGGGCTGGAATTGATCGAGAGAAATGTTTTCGACCTGGTTCTTCTCGATATTGCGATGCCAGAAATGAGTGGCCTTGAAGTTCTTAAGAGCCTGCGCCAGCGCCACTCTGCATCTGATCTGCCGGTAATCATGGTGAGCGGCATGAATTCCAGCAGGGAGGTAGTCGAGGCCTTAAGTCTTGGAGCCAATGATTTTGTGAGTAAGCCTGTCGATTTTCCGGTGATGTTCGCTCGCATTGAGACGCAGTTGTCACGCAAGAAAGCCGAAGAAGCTCTACGCGAGAGTGAAGAGCGATATGCACTGGCATCCCGGGGTGCAAATGATGGACTGTGGGACTGGAACCTTCAGAGAAACCAGATCCATTTTTCGTCGCGGTGGAAATCCATGCTGGGCTGTGAGGAGAGCGAGATCGGAAACAGCCCGGAGGAATGGTTCAATCGCGTCCATGCCGAAGATCTGGCTCGAGTCAAAGCAGACATTGCGGCACATCTTAGCGGCCACACGCCCCACTACGAAAACGAGTGTCGCATGTTGCACAAAGATGGGACGTATCGCTGGATGCTCAGCAGGGGACTAGTGGTTCGGGACGCATCCGGAGTAGCTTCGCGAATGGCCGGATCACAAACCGACATCACAGAGGACAAAGTCGCTGACGGACTGACGGGGTTGCCTAACCGAGTATTATTTATGGATCGCTTGACTCGCTGCATCAGTCGTGCGCAACGGCAACCGGGCTATCTATTTGCCGTACTCTTCTTGGACCTCGACCGTTTTAAGGTAATTAACGACAGTCTGGGGCATGTGGTCGGAGACCAATTGCTTATTGCGCTTGCTCGAAGGCTGGGACATTGCCTGCGGTCTGGAGATACCGTTGCCCATCTTGGAGGAAGCCATACTTTCGCGCGGCTTGGGGGAGATGAGTTCACGATTCTTCTCGAAGACATCAAGCATGTCAGCGATGCCATCCGTGTCGCCGACAGGATCCAGAAGGAATTAGCCCCGCCTTTTGATCTCGGAGGCCATGAGGTTTTCACTACCGCAAGCATAGGAATCGCCTTGAGCACGACTGGTTGCGAGCGGCCCGAAGACCTGCTGCGTGATGCCGACACGGCAATGTACCGTGCCAAGGCGCTAGGCAAAGCACGCTACGAAGTATTTGACACCGCAATGCGAGAGCAAGCGATTGCCCGCCTGCAGTTGGAGATGGATCTACGGCGCGCACTTGAGCGCCAAGAATTTCGTGTCTACTATCAACCTATCTTATCGCTGAAAACTGGGCAAATCGTCGGATTTGAGGCCCTGCTGCGCTGGCAGCATTCCTCTCGAGGCCTCCTGCCTCCCGAAGAGTTTGTCCCGCTGGCAGAAGAGACGGGGCTGATCGTCCCCATCGGCCAGTGGGTATTAAAGGCGGCTTGTCGTCAGATGCAGGCATGGCAGCCAATCCTGCCGGTTGCTTCACCGTTCGTCATGACCGTCAATGTTTCGAGTAAGCAGCTCATGCAGCGCGATCTGACTGAACAAATCCGCCAAATACTCGCGGAGACCGGGTTGAATCCTCGCAGCCTGAAGCTCGAAATCACCGAAAGTGTGATCATGGAAAACGCCAAATCGGTGAAAGCTGCGCTGCAAGAACTGAAGGCCCTCGACATTTGCTTGGGCATCGATGATTTTGGAACGGGCTATTCTTCCCTGAGTTACCTGCATCGTTTTCCCATCGACAGCTTAAAGATTGACCGCTCTTTCGTCGGCCAGATGGGAGCGGACCTAGAAAGCGCCGCTATCGTGAGGACGATCATCACACTGGCTCACCATCTGGGCCTGGATGTAATCGCCGAAGGGTTGGAAACGACGGAGCAACTGGCGCGACTTAGCGCTCTGGAGTGCGAGTATGGACAGGGCTGTCTTTTCTCCAAACCGGTCGACGGTATGGTAGCGGGAGCACTGTTGAGGACTACGAGAGGAGGGAGCCGAGAAGTACGTGAGGTAAATGGAACCGAGGAAGTCAAACGAGAATCTTCCGAGCTAGTCAACTTAGTTAGTTTGACAGCAGGGTGCCCCCCTGCACCATGCCTCCCGTGTTAGGCGCGTGCGAACTGCGCACGGCGGGAGATCAAGCCTCAGTCACCCTGCTTGCCCGACAACAGATTCTCTTGCTACTCTGCTCGCAGAACAGAAGAAGGAGTGCGGGCGATGAGGTATTTCTTGACGGGAGCCACCGGTTTCATCGGAGGCGAGGTAGCGAAGCAGCTAGGAGCAGCGGGGTACAAAGTGGTCGCGTTGGTTCGCGATCCCTCAAAGGCAGGAAGCGTTGCCGCCTTGGGAGCAGCCCTCCACAGGGGCGACATCACTGATAAAGAGAGCATGCGTCGCCCGATGACCGGCGTGGATGGTGTATTCCACATCGCTGCTTGGTACAAAATCGGCGAAGGCAGTTTGGCCGAGGCGCGAGCAATCAATGTGCAAGGGACACGCAATGTGCTGGAGCTAATGCGGGAGCTGAAGATTCCCAAGGGCGTCTACACCAGCACACTTGCAGTCTTTTCGGACACGAAAGGCCAATTAGTGGACGAGAGCTATCGTCACAATGGGCCGTGGTTGAGCAATTACGATCGAACGAAGTGGGAAGCCCACTATGACGTTGCCCTGCCAATGATTCAACAAGGCTTGCCGTTGGTGATTGTCCAGCCAGGTCTGGTTTACGGCCCGGGAGACAAGAGTACGGTGCGGGAAACCATTGTGCAGTACCTTCGGCGCAAGCTTCGCTTGGTACCCCAAAAGACGGCCTTCAATTGGTCCCACGTTGCAGACGCTGCTCGCGGCCATCGGCTGGCCATGGAAGGAGGAAAGCCCGGCGAGGCCTATATCATCGCAGGCCCTTCACACACTCTGGAGGAGGCTTTCGACCTCGCAGCGAAGATCACGGGGATTCCGGCGCCTCGATTCCGAGCCTCGCCCGCTCTTATGAAGACACTGGCAACTCTGATGGGTATCTTGGGCACCCTTGTTTCCTTGCCCCCAGCTTATACCGCAGAAGCGCTGCGGGTGTCTGCAGGCTCAACTTACCTTGGCGACAACAGCAAGGCACGCAGTGAGCTGGGCTTTCAGGCACGTCCGCTCGAGGAAGGCCTTCTTCAAACCTTGCGCTATGAAATGGATCTTCTCGCCAAGTCTTGAATTCGTCACATGGGTTTCACTCAATTTTAACTCGGGTGTCGGTCGGACGGGGAGAGCACTGTTCGGCTGCTTGGAGCCTCGTCCCACATGCACAATCCGGATGAAATCAAGAATGGATGATGCTAGTATTCACGCCGCTATCCTCACTCAAGTTTTCTTCCGCCACGTCTGAAATGGCCCTCTGGCCACTACCCTGCAAGATTTCTCAACGGAGGACTCCCAATGTCAATGAAGCCAACCCTAAAGAAATTGCTCAACCGACGGTCGTTCTTCAAATCAACTGGCACTGCAGCGGCCGGAATCAGTCTGGCAAGTTACTTCAACAGCAATGAAGATGTCGAAGCAGCCACACAGAATGTCAACAAAGCTTCTAAGCCGTCGGAACTCAAAATCACTGATCTGCGGGTAGCGACGCTTCGTGGTGTCCCTTTCACTAGCCCTCTAATTCGCATTGATACCAACCAAGGCATCTACGGTCTGGGCGAGGTACGTGACGGTGCCAGCAAGAACTACGCTCTGATGCTGAAGAGCCGCCTGCTGGGAGAGAATCCCTGCAACGTCGACAAGGTCTTCCGCAAGATCAAACAGTTTGGAAACCACGCACGTCAGGCTGGTGGGGTGTGCGGCGTCGAGATGGCCTTGTGGGATTTGGCGGGAAAAGCATACAACGTCCCGGCTTTCCAGATGCTTGGCGGCAAGTTCCGTGACAAGGTTCGCTGCTATGCGGACACGGACGGGTCACCCGACCCGAAGATTTTCGCCAGCCGCCTGAAAGAGCGCATGGACCGCGGTTATACCTATCTCAAGATGGATCTGGGTGTGCAGCTGGTCCAGAAAACGCCCGGAACAGTAACCAGCCCGAAAGAGGTAGAATTGCGAACGTTAGAGCATCCATTTACGGGCATTGAGATCACGGACAAGGGCATTGCCATGATGGCTGACTACGTAGCTCAGGTCCGAGAGGCCGTTGGCATGGAGATTCCACTCGCCGCCGATCATTTCGGACATATCGGTGTAAACAGTTGCGTTCGACTCGCCAAGGCCCTGGAGAAGTACAATATGGCGTGGCTGGAGGACATGGTGCCGTGGTTCTACACGGATCTGCTCAAAAAGATCACCGACGCCGTGGACGTTCCAATCCTGACCGGTGAGGATATATACCTTAAGGAAGAATTTGCCAAGCTCTGCGACACTCACTCGATCGATATGATCCATCCTGACCTCGCCAGTTCCGGCGGCCTGCTAGAGACCAAGAAGATCGGCGATTACGCGGAAGAGCGTGGCGTCGCGATGGCGATGCACTTTGCTGGAAGCCCGGTCTGTGGCATGGCCAACGTCCATTGCGCCGCAGCCACCCGCAATGTCCTGGCGCTTGAGATCCACGCTGCGGATGTTCCCTTTTGGGATGACCTCGTCACAGGTGTTGCCAAACCCATTGTGCAGAAAGGCTACATTCCTGTGCCAGAGACTCCCGGACTTGGCGTTACGCTTAACGACGAAGCTTGCAAACAGCACCTTCTAGAACCAGGCTATTTCGAGCCGACTCCGGAATGGGACAAGGATCGCAGCAACGACCGATGGTGGAGCTGAACAGGATTTGCGACGGGATTGACAGGACTAACAAGACGGGCAGTAACGACGGTCAGTGGTTCTTGCAGACCGTCGGCTTTTCCTGCCCTTAGCAAATTACGCAGTAGGATCGACTCACAGCTCCCGAAGACACGGGTTGTCGGTTACTGAAGTTGAGGCTTGCGTCGGAATATCCAAGCAATCAGGATACCCACTAGATAAAGCGCTAGCATGGGAAGCGCAAAGACCATCATCGTTGGAATGTCCGGAGTAGGCGTGATCACTGCCGCAGCGATGAAAATGATGAGAATTGCATATCGGAGATGTCGAACCAGAAGGCGAGCGGTGACAAGCCCAAGGATCGTCAGGAAGAAAATCAGAACTGGAATCTCAAACAGCACGGCACAGCTCAAAATCATCGTCACAGCAAAGTCCAGATAGTTAGCGGCAGTTACATTCGATTCCAATCGATCACCAAAGGTTTGTAGAAAATGGAGACTCAATGGGAGAGCGACACGGTACGCGAAAGCTCCGCCGAGGAGGAAGAGAATCGTTGTCGCAGCCAGGAACGGAAGGGCAAATCTCTTCTCACGTCTGTACAATCCCAGTGAAATAAACAGCCACACCTGCCAGAGAATGATGGGCGATGCCAGGAAAATTCCCGCCAACAGCGAGATCTGCATGTAAACGCTGAAGGGCTCGGCAGGAGTGACATACTTGAGCTTCGCTCCGGTAAACTGTGTGATGGGAATGGTCACAAAGTCGTAAATCTTTTCGCGAAATGCCCAGCAGATGAAAAAGGCGATGCCCACGGCGACAATGGAAACAATCAATCTACGCCGAAGCTCATCGAGGTGATCCAGGAACGACATCTTCCCGTTCTGATCGGCTTCAGCCTCATTTGGGTCGTCCCAAAGGGACGCGATGACCCAGGGACCCAAGAAGGAAATGACTCCATCCTTGATCCTTAATCCTGGAGGGTTCAGCGTTCTCATATTAACTCCCGAAAAAATCTTTGCTGCTCGGCCCTTGATCCGAGCGCAAGGTTTTTAACCAGCGGACTGCAGTCCGCAAGAAACAATGTGCCGGCCCCAAACTACCCTCTTCCAGCTGCAATCATCGCCTTGATGTAGCCGATGCTATAAGCCCAACCGACGCGGTTTCCGCCCACCATTCCAGGGACGTGATCTGCAATCAGGTTTCCCCGGAAATCCACTTCCTTCAATGTTCGGATCAGCTTCCACATGTCGGTGTACCCGTTATCGACGAATGTCTCAACGAAGTGCGGGATTGGAGCCGTGACATTGCGGAAATGGATCTTCCACAGTTTGCCCATCTTGGCGAAAGCGCGTGCCGCTTCGAAGCAATCTTTACCCATCCCCTTGCCACCCTCCATCCAAGTTCCACAGCAAAGGCAGACCCCGATGTTGGGGCTGTTGGCAATTTCTAGGGCGCGGACGTAGCCGTCGAAGTTTCCAAAGATGCATCGAGGCACTCCGCCCAGTTCTGGCACTGGCGGGTCATCTGGGTGGATGCCAATGCGGATGCCCAACTCTTCGGCCACGGGAACCACCTGCTTGATGAAGTGGGTATAGTTCTCCCAGAGCTCCTCCTTGCTGTACTTGCGGCCGTGCGTGAGCGGCCCTTCAAACACTTTGTCTGCCCAGTAACCCTTTGCCGTGGCAAGGTTGAAAGCGCGAGCAGGAGCGTTACCTCGCGTCGTCTCCCGCTCAGAACTCCAGATGCCGTTACCCATGTGCGCGTAGGTCGTATAGAGAATGCCAGCTTTGGCAAGATTACGCAGATACTGTTTGTATTCTTCAACCTTTTGGTCGCGTCCTGGAAGGTTCAACGTCACCTCCGGCATGTTGTGCACATTACTGTTGCCAATGTTCCAAACCTTCAGTCCTTTGGCTTCCGCCCGCTGCTTCCAGCGAATGAAATTTTCGGCAGTCGACTTGTCGCCTCCGCTTGGAATATTGATGTACTCAACACCCAGTTGCTGCGCAAATTGCAGGTCCTCGTCACTGGGATCGGTGGGCACCTGAAGCGAAAGCTTGATGCCAGGAGACAGCGGTTCCAATGGGCGCTTCGCAGCGTACAGCGAGGCAGGGACAGTGCTTGCAAGCGAACTCGCCAGGGCCAGCTTCGTAAAGTCCCTCCGGTCGAGCCGGGTTGAATGGTTCTTCGGTGGTCTGCTCTTCATGGATCAAACCTCGCGTAAAATAGAATTGAATTTCGAGTGTGTCCCACCACCGTCTCGCCCGAGCACATGAGACTCGCCCGCGACAGCCGAAACGTCTCGCACCGATGAAGAAAGTCTCTCCGATGGATTCCTCATGTCGAGCTCGTTTGTGAGAGCCTTCATTTTTGGTATTCACCAAAATGAAGTCAAGGCAAAAGGGGGGCATCGACCCATCAAAGACCGACAACGTGATGCGCCGCAAATCGCTGCTTCGCGTAACGCTGCCGTGTCTCTGTTCCAGCTACACAAACTTCTGAAAGACTGAAGGCCGTTCTTCGAGTCCACTATCATTTACCGGCGTCTTCTTCTTTGAGAACCACTGTGGTTCCTTTGGCCGCAGCCTTGCGATTCTCCATCTCTTCGAGCGTGCGTGGCCAATCGGTTTTGAGCAGCCGCGAGAGAGCCCGGTCAGCCAAGAGCTTGCCTCCAGTCTGACAACCTGGACAGTAGTTTGCTTCGTTTTCGGCGTGTGCGACGCGCTGTACAGCCGTGCCGCAGACAGGGCAAGGTTTCTGGAAGCGCCCATGAACTGACATTTCCGGACGAAACGCCGTAACCTTCTCCGGAAATGCGTTTCCCGTTTCCGCTCGCAGTCGTTCGACCCATTCAAGCAAGACCGCCTGCGAGGCTGCGAAAAGTCTCTCAACCCCGTCCTCAAGTAGACGCTGTGTCAAGGCAACCGGTGACAATCGTGCTCGATGCAGAATTTCATCCGAATAGGCGTTTCCGATCCCACTAAATAGCCGGGGATCCGTCAGGGCACGCTTCAACGTGTGGTTTTCACGCAGCAGCACCGCACGAAAGGTCGAAAGATCGCAGTCCAGCACTTCGACGCCGCCCCGGTTGAGCGTCTGCAGTTCGCCCTCGCCACGAATCAGATGCAATGAGGCTCGCTTCTTCGAACCCGCCTCTGTGAGTAGCAGGGTACCGGATGGAAAAGAAAAGACCGCCAAGCAGTTGCGTCCTGTCTTGACGTCTGCTGTCGAGCACCAATGCAATCGGCCGGCGATCATGAGGTGGATTACTAGGAACAAATCGTGCTCAAGACCAAAGACAATCCGCTTGCCGAGCCGGAGAAGTGTCACAACCTTTCTTCCCACCGCTTCTTGTAAAGGCGTAGTCACTGAGCGGAGAAGAAATGGGTTGAGCAAGCGAATGCCCTGAACCGGCTCATGGAGCACGCGGGCTTGGAGCTGCTCGATATAGATGACGATATCAGGAAGCTCAGGCATCGCAGAGGCTGGAGCCCAGATGTTGCAGTTGCCACCTACGTTGGCGACGACCGTATGCTAACATGGCGCCGTCACTAAACTGATCATGATGGAGGATTCCTTGCCACTCCTTGCACTGATTCTCCTATGTGTCTTTGTCTGTCCCCTGACAACGTGCGGTGAAGACAATCCGAACTGGACTTCCCTCGTAGAAGCCGAGCGCGCGTTTGCCGCAGCATCGCTTGCCAAGGGGACGCGGGCTGCGTTCCTGGAGTTTCTAGCCGAGGATTCCATTCTCTTTCGGCCCGGTCCGGTGCCGGGCAAGAAATGGATCGAGGAACATCCAGCACCACCCACTCTTCTCACTTGGGAACCGACTTTTGCCGATGTGGCTCAGTCAGGAGATCTTGGCTATACCACCGGTCCATGGGAGATTCGCCCTGGTGGCCCAAAAGACAAACCGACGGCCTATGGACATTTCGTCTCTGTCTGGAGGCGGCAGGACGATGGCGTGTGGAAGGTCGTGGTGGATCTCGGCGTCAACCATGCTGCATCCGGGGCAAAGTCCAAGAGCCTTCAACCAGCAAACTTCAAAGGCGGTTCGGAGAAGGCGCGCCGTAATGTCAACATCGTTGAAGAGCGGTCCGAGTTGCTTGCTTTCGATCGCGAGCTCTCAAATTCAGTTTCTGAGAAGGGACCCGCCCAGGCTTATCTCCGCTATCTGGCCGACGATGCCAGACTCTACCGGGCGAAGACATTTCCGGTGGTCGGCAAACAAGAAATCTTCGCAATCCTGTCGCAGAGTGCTGGCAAGCCAACTCTGCGACCCGACAAAGCTGGCATCTCCAACGCCGCTGATCTCGGCTACACGTATGGCACGTCACGATCGATGGTCCCGGGCTCCAGTGATGCCGCAGGCATCGCCAGCAATTATCTTCATGTCTGGAGGCGCAAGGGAAATCGCTGGACCCTGGTACTCGACGTCGAGAGTCCGATCCCGCAGCGAACAGCAACAGACTAGCTTGACAGCGATGTCATGGCGATCGGTTCTGAGTTCAAGCTTCAACTTGTCGGAAGCCATCCTGAAGGCTGAACTCTGAGCCTCTCATTTCTAACCAGACTCCTGCCAGAACGTTGCCAACTTCCAGCATGCGCCCCTTGAAATCACCGACCGAAACAGACCGCCTGGCCGTGCGGACACGGCCGAAGGATCGGAAGCCCGTGATGTACCAACGGTGGGACGATCTGCTCTTCTTGCATTGGAGCTACGACCCATTGGCAATCCAGAGCACGCTGCCACGTGGCTTGACGGTCGACACCTTCGAAGACAAAGCCTACATCGGAATCGTCCCCTTCTTCATGCGTGATGTGAGGCCCAGCTTCCTCCCTCGACTGCCAGGCATCTCAGATTTCCTGGAGTTGAACGTTCGAACCTATGTTTACGACGAGTACGGTCTACCCGGCGTCTGGTTTTACTCGCTCGATGCAAACCAGTGGTTGGCAGTTCGCGCGGCACGGCGTTTCTTTTTTCTTCCCTATTTCGATTGCAGGATGAAAGCAGAGAAAGATGGTACGACCGCAGAGATTCGCTACCTTTCACACCGTCGTGGCACGAACGAGGACCTGAGCTCTTGTTTTCAATACCGCCCCCAAGGTGACGCACGACTGGCAAAACCAGGAACCCTGGAATTCTTCCTTATCGAACGCTATGTTTTGTTTGCGGGATCAGCAAATCGCGCGCGGCCCTGGAGTGGCAGAGTTCACCATCAGCCGTATCCATTGTTGGATGTTGAGGTGACCGAATGGGATGATGCAGCGTTTGAGCTTGATGGACTGAAAAGGCCCGGGGGCAACGCAAATCATGCGGTGATGTCTCCCGGCGTGACCGTTGAAGTATTTGGCCTTCAGAAATGAGGTTAGGAATCCTGTTAGAAGCCAAGCAGCCAGAGCGGCAAGGGAAGGTACATATGACCACGATTGATCTCAGCTATCCCATAGGAAGGTTTCAGAAGGAAACCGCCATCACCTCAGAACGACGGCAGGCTCTCATTGACGGAATTGCCCGGCTGCCTATGGACATGCGTGCTGCCGTGAACAAACTATCAGACCAGCAACTCGACACTCCTTATCGGCCAGGCGGCTGGACCGTGCGGCAAGTGATTCATCACGTGCCAGACAGCCACTTGAACGCCTACATCCGCTTCAAGCTGGCCTTGACTGAATCCGAACCCACCATTAAACCTTACGACGAAAAGCTGTGGGCAGAGCTGGCGGACGTGAGGCTGACTCCCATTGAAGTATCGCTTTCTCTTTTGGAAAATCTCCATGCACGTTGGACATTGTTATTGCGCGCCCTTGAGCCCGCCGCGTTTTCAAAAACGTTTCGCCATCCGGAAATTGGCCTGCTGACCTTGGACACCCAACTTGGGCTCTACGAATGGCATGGCCGCCACCATGTGGCCCACATCACCTCGCTGCGAGCTCGAATGGGCTGGAGTTAGCCTGAACCCGGTTGGCGATCCCCCTTGACGACGCCAAGTCATCCGTCGCCGTCTTGCCCTGCCGGTCGCATTCTCTATCCCATTTTTCTTTTCCCGCTCCCTTGGCCCTCCGCCAAAGCCTTAATATTCTGTTGATATGAATTTATTTTTAGACTAGTCTAAATAACATTTCGGGCTGGTCTGCATGGGACCAAGCCAAAGGAAATGGAGTGGCGGGAGTGATTTCCAGCACGGTCGAAGACTATCTTAAAGCGTTCCTGAGACTGGAAGACATGAACGAAAAAGCCAGCACCTCCACCGTGGCACGGCACCTGTCGGTGGCTGATGCCTCAGTGACGGATATGCTGCGCAAGCTTCAGAAGAATGGCCTGCTCGAATACAAGCCCTACTACGGCGCCACGCTGACAACAGAAGGACGCAGGTTGGCGCTTCGCATCTTGCGCCGGCATCGCCTGATTGAGCTTTTCCTGCACAAGGTGATGGGATACGGCTGGGAGCAGGTCCATGACGAAGCCGAGAAACTGGAGCACGTGGTGTCTGATCTGTTTGTGGAACGTATCGACGCCTACCTGGGATATCCGGACAAGGACCCCCATGGAGAAGCGATTCCAGACGCAAAGGGCTTTCGTAACGAGGAACTCGACATCTGTCTGCTTCGAGCCGAACCAGGCGAATACATCGTTCGCAAGGTCACAAACGATCAGCCAGAGTTTCTGGCTTACCTTGCGAAGCAAGCCCTCACCCCGGGAGCCGCGTTCATGTTGCTGGAGAAAGCCCCATTCCAGGGGCCACTGAAGCTGGTGCTGGCCGGGCGCAAGGCACCGCAGTACCTCGGAGTGGAAGCGGCAAGAAACATTCATGTGTTGCCCTCCGGACCGCCGGCTATCAAACAGCATCCACGTTCCAGCCATGCCAGCCAGACCATCGCTTTTCAGGGCAGTTCTGTACCGCCAAAGGTGGCGGAAGCCTCGGGCCGCAGACGAAAACCTTTGCGTGGGTCAAGTAGGAGGCCCCGATGAGCCAGTCTGGGAAGAAGGACGGCACTGCTATCCAGCCGCGAGGGTTCCACCTGCCACACGGTTCTCCAAGCCTGCCCGAGGTATATCAAAGCATTGAAGTGCCACAATCGCTCGGCTTTTGGCGCAAGATGCTGGCCTTTGCAGGTCCGGGTTACATGGTGGCAGTCGGATACATGGACCCGGGGAATTGGGCAACGGATTTGGCCGCGGGAGCTCGGTTCAACTACACCCTGCTCTCTGTGATCATGATTTCCAACCTGATGGCCATTCTGCTGCAGGCGCTCGCGGTGAAACTGGGGGTCGTCACGGGCCGTGATCTGGCTCAAGCCTGCCGCGATTACTATTCCAAGCCAGTCAGCATCGTGCTGTGGGTCCTGTGTGAAATTGCCATCGCGGCCTGCGACTTGGCTGAAGTCATTGGCTCGGCCATCGCTCTGAACCTGCTGTTTGGTTTGCCGCTGGCGTGGGGTGTCTGCTTGACGGCGCTGGACGTGCTGGCTGTCCTTTATCTGCAACAGAAGGGATTTCGTTACATCGAAGCTTTTGTGATCGCTCTCATTGGCATCATCGGCACGTGCTTCGCAATCGAGATTGCTCTCTCGCGGCCAAGTCTATCAGGCATCCTGGCAGGTTTTGTCCCCCGCTCTGAGATCCTCAGAAATCCTGAGATGCTCTACATCGCCATCGGGATTCTGGGAGCCACGGTCATGCCACACAACCTGTACCTCCACTCATCCATCGTTCAAACTCGCAGATATGGGTCAAGCCCGAAGGAGTTGAAAGAAGCCATCCGCTTCGCCACGCTCGACTCGACGGTAGCTTTGATGTTCGCTCTCTTCATTAATGCCGCGATCCTGATCATGGCTGCTGCAACGTTTCATCATTCCGGAAACCAGAACGTCGCTGAAATTGGAGATGCCTACAAGCTGCTTTCACCCCTCCTGGGCACGACGCTGGCCAGCATTTTGTTCGCCATCGCACTGCTGTGCTCTGGTCAGAATTCCACGCTGACGGGAACGCTCGCCGGCCAGATCGTCATGGAAGGCTTTCTGAACATCCGCTTGCGCCCCTGGTTGCGCCGGTTGATCACGCGGCTCATTGCCATCGTGCCCGCCGTTGTGTGTGTTATTCTCTACGGCGAATCCGGCACGGCGAAGCTGTTGATTCTCAGTCAGGTGGTGCTCAGCCTGCAGCTTTCCTTCGCGGTCTTTCCGTTGGTGCAGTTCACGAGTGACCGGCGCAAGATGCACGACTCCGTGAATCCCCTTTGGTTGAAGTCTCTCGCCTGGATCATTGCCGTGGTTATTGGTGGCTTGAATGCCTGGCTGCTGATTCAGACTGTCGGTGGCTGGATCGGGTAAGACGCCTTTCCAGCACGCGGGAGTTGGACCCTGAACGACAAATGAGGAAGCTGCTCCGGATTGCCTACTGACCGGGATTCTCTGCGGGCGGCGCCAAAGGAGACCATGTACCAAAGAATTCTAGTTCCCGTCGAGAACTCCTCCAACGATCAGGTAATCCTGAATCACATTCAGGAACTCGTGGCACTCACGGGCGCAAAGCTCCTTCTGGTCTGTGTCGCTCACGGCTGGGTGGCGCGCAACTTCGATCAGCTCAAGCTGCGAGAATCGGAGGAAATGCGGCAGGATCGCGACTACCTGGCGAATCTTTGCGAAAGCTTGCGAAAAAAAGGAGTCGAGACCGATTATATCCTCGCGCACGGCGAACCTTCTGACGAGATCATTCGCATTGCCCGTGAGCAGGATGTTGACCTCATCGCGATGACAACGCACGGCCATCGCTTCATTTCCGACCTCCTCTACGGAAGCGTCTCTCACGACGTTCGGCATGCCGTAAACATTCCTGTGTTGCTGCTGAAGGCAAAATGATGAGGGCAGACTTGTGAGCGATCGTTGGAGCCCATCGTCTGCGGCCAAGGACCTGCTCGCGTCCGTGAAGCTAGACCGAATGTGACCAAGTCGTAGTTTACTCAATGTTCGATTTCTGCCCGGAGCACAAGGACTAAGAGCCACGCTAACCTCTCAATCAGCCCACATCAGTCAGGAGATTGTTTTTCCACGACTTCCTGCCAGCAAGGAAAGAACTCTATGCTCATGGTGAAGATCAATCGCCGTGCGTTGAAAGACGAGACTGATCTTATTCCGCCTGCTATGCCGCACATGGGGTGTCGGCGGAATCTCGCGAAGTTCATTAGGACAGGCAATCTTGTGTCAGATCTCCGAGTTTCAACCTTTCGCCCGAAACTGGTTCGCAGGTTGCGCATACAAGTTTGTCTTCTTCTGATCTTCATCTCTTGTTTGTCTCCACACAGTTTTGCAGATGCGATGGAGCACATCACAGTTTATCGGGATGACACGTTCTACCTGATCATCCCTTGGCTCTTGCAGCTCAACAACGGAGATCTGGTTCTGACCGCTCATGAAGCCCATGCTCGCAGCAAGGAACAGCGCGGTCATGTGGATCCCACCGCACGCGGCATCTTGCTGCGCTCACGCGACGGAGGTCGCACCTGGGGAGAGAAGGTTGTGGTCGATGAAGAAACCTACAGATTCTCTCAGACCGAGGATGGACCTGTAACACAACTATCTGACGGCAGCCTTTTTCTGAATTTGTATTCCTGGGCAATCAGTCCGTTTCCGGTGGGTTTCCCAACGGATGGAGGCCGGCCTTACGCCTACACCTTCGAGGGTGAATGGACCTTGCGCTCTACGGATCTGGGCAGGACCTGGACTCCTCGGCAGAGGTTGAAAGTTCCTGGCCTTCCCAGGTTGGCAGCGCGCACGCCTTTCCTAGAGTTGCCCGACCACACTTTGCTCCTGGCTGTCTATGGCAATCCCTCGCCAGGTCAAGACTACAGGAATGGTTCCCCAGAACAGCCCTATCACTCGTGGGTGATTCGTTCGACGGATATGGGAAAGACCTGGGGCAGTCCAGCCGTTCTGGCACAGATACGGACAAGAAAATCGGCTTCGCTGAACCCTGTCTGTTGCGTACAAGCAGTGGGGAACTGATTGCCATGATGCGGACAGAGGGGTATCTGTACCAAAGCAATTCTGCCGATAATGGACATACTTGGAGTCAGCCAATCAAGACCGCAATGTGGGGTTTCCCGGCTCACCTGTTGGAACTACGTGACGGTCGCCTCCTCTGCACCTATGGCTACCGGCGAAAGCCTTACGGAGTGCGCGCCTCGATCAGCAAGGACGGCGGCAAGACCTGGGATATTCAGAACGAGATCACTCTCCGCGATGATGGAGGCACGCATGATTTGGGATATCCCAGCTCTGTCGAATTCCCCGACGGACGGGTTCTCACCACTTACTGGTTTAATCAACAAAAGGAAGGCGATCCAAAATCAGAGACACGCTTCATCGCGGGGACCTTCTATCGGCCCTGACTTTAGTTTAGAGACATTGAGTCCTCAGAGCAGAACCAAACAGGACGCATTCCGCCAGGCTCCTCTCACCTAGGGGGTAACACGTGGGAACGGCAGTTCACCTATCCGTGACCCATTGCTATCTGAAACTCTTCCACTTTCCATCCTTTCCATAATGACTTCCAGCATCAGCACAGCAGTCGCCTTCGCTGAACATCCTCCAGCTCTCTGCCAAATGAATACAGCCGACCGTACTCGCCTGGAGGCTAAACGTACCTGATCCAGGCGTGCAGCTAAACACAGAGGATCGAATCGGCACTGCCTTCGTGCTGGCGTTTCTCAGACTGAGTATCTACTGTCCAGCAGGATTCCCTACAGGGACAAACTCTTTCCATATCCTCGAGTGGTGGGACAGCTATCTTGTTCCGAGGATTGGATCTCAGTTTGGCGTCAGACGTGTATTCCTACGGACTCAGGTCAAGGAAAAACCCCAGAAGAAGGTGATAGCCAAGAGAGGAAATCATGAAAGCGGCTCAGCTTCGTTGCTTCGATCGTGAGGCAAGTGATTGGAGGTCTGATGTCGACCGAGGAAAGGCGTCATTGCGCTCGATGCGGGACTATCACGGCGCATGAAGTGATCACGAACAGGGGGATGGTGGCCTTGCTCTGCCACTCCTGCTTTGGACGATGGGCAAATCAATCCAGAATCACCAAGAAACACGATGACCTGAGGGCGAACTTGTCAGAAAGGAGAATCTCATGGAAGTACAAACCATCAAGATGAAACCTAAAACCAAGATTAGCTACTACGAGATTGCCTGTGAAGCTTGCAACCTATCCCAGTTCTACCATGGCAAGAGTCATACCAAGTGCATCCACTGCATGGCACCCTTGGACTTGCGCAAGCTAAAGCCGAAGTATTAGTAGATCCGGTCGAGGTTATTCGAATTAATTTAAGCTGGGTGCCCAAGAGGACTGCGTAGAGACGGCCCCAGGGTCGGAGATCGCTCTCCAGTCTTTTGCAACCGGGCAAGTCTGAACCAACGCCGCATTGAACTCTCGTGACCTCTTGGCAGTTCCTCTTCGTGGCTTCCACACTGGAGGAGATTGATCACAGCAAGAAAACACTCCCAGACGACAATTCCTCTTCTGCGCCCCTGAGGATGCTCGTGTCCGACAAACTGCGCCGGAGCATCTAGCCCAAGCAGAACTTGTGCGCTCTGCCCCAACACATTTCCACAAAGCAGCAATCATTTTCCTTTCCCGGTGTTGCGCGTGAACCACCATAATTTGCGTTCGGAGTCGTGCCCCGACGGCAGGGTTTCCATCCCACTGATGCCACAGGACCTCCATCACATTTTGCAAGCAGCTCGAATCTGACCTCTCAGGACGTTAGTTGGATTCCGATGGCCGATGGATTGCCACTAGTGTCACCGGAACAGGGCTGATCTGCCTGAAGCCCCTTTTCGACCACACCAGGCGCTGCAAGATTTTCTTGGGTTTTCCGCAGAAAGCTGCGACAGTTTTCTCACTGCATCGCGTGGGTGTCCAACAAAAGAGTTTCAGGCCACTCTGGATTGCGCACCACTGGAAAGCTTCAACGGGCTGCACCACAACCAACAACATTGAAAAAGGATCTCCGATGAGGACTAAGGGTTTCATTGGAATATTACTGCTCTCAATCATCACCTATCTCTCGGCACCGGCGAGTGGCTTGGCTTCAGAAAAGCACGGAGACATTGAAGCTATCGGCGCACGCAACATTAACGCCGGACAAATGAACTTCTATTCAGTCGAACGGGAAATCGCACTGGGAAGAGATCTCGCAGAAGAACTGGAGACCAGCAGCCGAATCATCGACGACCTTGAGATCAACGAATACATCAATCGATTAGGCCAGAACCTCGTGCGCAGTTCCGACGCGAAAGTCCCCTTCGTGATCAAGGTGATCGACTCGGAAGAAGTAAACGCTATGGCGTTGCCTGGTGGATTCTTCTACGTCAACACAGGGTTGATTCGGGCCGCGAGTGAAGAAGCCGAGCTTGCAGGCGTCATGGCCCATGAGATCGCCCACGTCGCCGCCCGGCACAGCACTGAACAGGTTTCGAAGGGCCGTTTCTTCAACTTTGCCTCCCTACCTCTGATCTTCCTGGGCGGCCCGGCGGGCTACGGCATTCGGCAGGCGGCGGGTCTGATGCTCCCTTTGCAGATGTTACGCTTCAACCGAAGGGCTGAACGGGAAGCGGATTTCCTCGGCCTGCAATACCTGTACAAAGCCGGCTACGACCCGACTGCTTTTGTTTCCTTCTTCGAAAAAGTAAAGTCACAAGAGAAACGCAAGTCCGGATTCCTCGCAAAGGCATTGTCGACGCATCCCGTCACCGAGGATCGCATTCGAAAGGCACAGCAACAGATTGCTGAGGGGCTTCCTTCCCGGGAAGAATATGCCCTCAGCACTTCAGAATTTGAGCGCATCAAGGCCCGCCTGGAAATCCTGGAGAACACCCGAAAAGACGATGTCGACGCAGGATCGGACTCAAGCGGCCCACGCCTACAGCGCCGAACGCCCAGTACCGTCGACGACGAAGATCAGCCCGTTTCCCTGAAAGGCGAAGACACCGATCACCAGCTCACCCAAAAATGAGACCCTTCCTGCTGATTCTTTGCCTGGTCTCCCTCAACGCAACGAATCAATTTTCTCGCTCAACGGATGACAAGACATCCTTAAAATCGCCTCATCCATTCTGCGGCACACGGCCCGACCGACTGCAGCGCGAACTCCAGCGCTCCCGCGATCTCCGCGCGGCGCGGCGCGTTCGGTCCTTCCGCCAGGCATTAGCTGCTACTGCCGCGGCAACCCAAGACGTTGGGCAGCTAGCAGTCATTGAAGACGATGGCACTATCGTCACGACTCAGAATCCTTTTGATTTGCCCTCTCTCACCTTGAGGTTGAGTCCCACTGGGCCGAGTGGGAGCTACCTGCTCTCGCAACGGCAGGAAACCATTGGCAGCAGCTTCGGCACGGCTATTAGCCTAACGGACGACGACAGTCGCGAGATCACTTTCACCGGTGGTTTTCGTTTCCCGTTCTTTGGAACAACCTATCTCAGCGTATTCATCAACTCCGACGGCAACCTCACGTTTGGCCAAGCCGACAATGCCTCAACCGACAGGAATCTTACTCGCTTCAACGGCGGCCCTCCTCGCATAGGCGGTTTCTTCGCCGACCTTGATCCAACAGCGGGACGCGGAGGTGTTTTTTACAACGTTTTGCCTGATCGCTTCGTCGTAACCTGGGACCGCATTCGTGAGTTCGAAGGGCTCACCGAGAGCACTTTTCAGGTGACCTTGTTTGCAGACGGGGCTTTTGAGCTCATTTACGGGGGCATCTCTGCCCAGAGCGGGATCGCGGGTTGGAGCGGAGGGCGCAACAGCCAGACGCTCGGGTTAGTGGACCTGAGCGCCTCGTCAGGAATTGTCCTCTCCGGTCCCAAGGCCGAGCGGTTTTCCCAAAGTACCGAGCTCGATCTCCCTGCGTTGGCAGCCAAGTTTTATCAAACGCACGGGGATGAGTACGATCAACTGGTGATGTTCACTAATTTTTCGTTCGACCTCGAAGGAGCCTTCGCCTTTGAGCTGAATATCAAGAACGAGATTCGCGGCATCGGCCTTGAGCAATTTGACTTCGCATCCGACTTTGGCAGTACTGGCCGTCTGCAAAGCTTCTTAGCAATGAATCAATTGTCAGAATTCCCAGACGATCCGGACACCGTGTTCTTCGGGACAAATTCGACCATAAACATCATCGGCCAAGAGGCGGGGCATCGCTGGCTCGCCTACACCAGATTTCGCGACAATAACGGGCAGAACAGCACCAAACTTCTCGGGCGTGACGATGCCCACTGGAGCTTTTTCTTCAATTCGGAAGCCTCCGTGATGGAAGGCAACCAAATCGAGGACCTCGGTTCGGGAAACTTTCGGACGACGGCCGCTACCGATCGCTACAGCAAACTAGACCAATACATCATGGGCTTTCGCGATCCGAACCAGATTGGACCAATGTTCTACGTGGACAACGTCACCGGCACGACGCGGACCCCTTCAAGCGCGCCAGCCATTGGGATCAGCTTTGCTGGGACGCGCCAGAACTTGACGATCAACGACATCATCGCGACTGAAGGTCCCCGAATTCCCACCGTAGCGGCTGCCCCAAAGGTCTTCAAGCAGGCGTTCATTCTGCTGGTGCAAAGCGGCACCTCGCCCTCAAATGCCGAAGTTGCGAAGTTGGATCGCTTTCGCCAGCGCTGGCAGGAGTTTTTTGGGCAGGCGACCGATGGCCTCGGCACAGCCGACACCACACTCAACACCATTGCAGTGACACCGACACTGAGTAGCCTCGCACCTGCGTTCGGCCCCACGGTCGGCAACACCCCAATTTACATTTTTGGGAACAACTTTCAAGAAGGTGTGAGTGTGAGGCTCGGCTCCACGGCAGCCACGGATGTTCAAAAGGTGAGTTCCTCACTGCTTACGGCAGTCGCACCACCCAACGCGGAGGGCACCGTTTCGGTCGTCGTTACAAATCCTGGC
>Ga0180085_1000108_pt1 | contig 26259 bp, 16 predicted proteins | sample EasRiv730_16_10D_FD_123013 | JGI IMG/M metagenome (GOLD analysis project Ga0180085, IMG submission 123013) | Soil microbial communities from meander-bound floodplain in the East River, Colorado, USA - East River metaG ERMLT730_16_10D | ecosystem: Environmental > Terrestrial > Soil > Floodplain ... | reverse complement strand
GTGAGTTCGGGCTGGAAGGTCGGGTGCTGCTGTCGGTGGGCTGGCTGATCAAGCGCAAGCGCCACGACTTGGCAATCCGCGCTTTGCGTATGCTTCCCGATTGCCGGCTGCTGATCATTGGCACGGGTCCCGAGGAGCAGGTATTGCGAGCGCTCGCCAATGAGCTGGCGGTGCAGGAGCGCGTTACCTTTGTCGGGCACGTGGCGCAGGCGGATCTGTACCGCTATTACAGCGCCGCTGACATGCTGCTGCTGTGCTCGGAGCGCGAGGGCTGGGCCAACGTGCTGCTGGAGGCTATGGCGTGCGGGACTCCCGCCGCGGCGACCAACGTGGGTGGAACCGCGGAAGTCGTGACGGCGCCTGCCGCCGGAGTGCTGATCCCGGAGCATTCGGAAGTCGCGGTTGCAACAGCGGTGCGCGAGCTGCTCGCGCGACATCCCTCGCGCGCTGCCACGCGCCGCTACGCCGAACAGTTCAGCTGGGACGAAACCACACGCGGACAGCTGGCGGTGTTTCGCACGGCGACCATGCGGGGCGCTGCGGCATGAGGATCCTGTACCACCACCGGGTCGGCTCTAAGGACGGGCAGTACGTGCATATCGTCGCGCTGATGGCGGCGTTGCGCGAGCGGGGCCACGAGCTGATTGCAGTCGGCCCGGCCGCCTACGAGAGCCTGCAGTTCGGCGAGCAACGCGGTCTCGTGGCACGTTTGCGCTCGCGGCTGCCGAAATGGCTCTACGAATTGCTTGAGATTGGTTACTCGGCTCTCGACTTCGTGCGGCTGTCACGTGCCATACGCCGCCATCGGCCGGCCGCGGTCTACGAGCGTTACAATCTGCACCTGCTCTCTGGCGCCTGGGCGCGCGCGCTCCTGCGACTGCCGTTCATCCTCGAGGTGAACGCGCCACTGGCAGAGGAGCGCAGCCGCTATGGTGGCCTTGCTCTGCCGCGCCTGGCCCACCGCTTGGAGGCTTACGTCTGGCGCAGCGCCGACTACGTGCTTCCCGTCACTCAAGTGCTCGCCGGACACCTGATTGCGGCCGGCGTCCACGCGCAACGCATTCGTGTGGTGCCCAACGGCGCGGCCCGCGAGTTCCTCGAGCCGCAGGATCGCGACGCGGCGAAGGCGCGGCTGGGGCTCGCCCGGCGCACGGTGCTCGGTTTCACCGGATTCGTGCGGGAATGGCACCGGCTGGAGCGCGTGCTCGAACTGATCGCACGACACCGTGACCGCGACTGGCATTTCCTGATTGTCGGCGATGGCCCGGCAAGACCGGGTCTCGAAGAGCTCGCGACGCGGCTCGGCATCGGTGACCGGGTGAGTTTCACGGGCGTAGTCGGGCGCGCAGGTGTGCCTGCGCACGTCGCCTGCTTCGACGTGGCTCTGCAGCCAGATGTCGTACCCTACGCCTCGCCGCTCAAACTCTTCGAATACCTGGCACTGGGGTGCGCGGTGGTCGCGCCCGCGGCAGCGAACATTCGCGAGGTGCTCGAACACGAGCGTAACGCGCTGCTATTCGCTCCCGCCGACGACGAGGCCTTCGCCGCCGCCATCGAGCGCCTGTGCAACGACGCGGCGCTGCGCGTCCGGCTGGGCGCGGAGGCGCGCGCCACCATCGATCGGCGCGGGCTGACCTGGAGCGCCAACGCCGCGACCGTGAGCCGACTTCTGGATGAACTTACGGCTGCGCCCGGCGCTACTCAACCGGAAAATGGCTGATTGCACCGCACTTTACCCGCTCGGCACGACAACTGAATTCGGCTTGGTGCCATTCACGCTGATTGGCCGCGTGCCCGGCAAGCTAGTGTGGTGCTGGATGACCGGCGCGCGTGGCAACACCCGCTGCGAGCGCGTCGATGCGTGACCTTATCCTGTTGCTGCTCATGGCGGGACTGATGCCTTTCATCCTGGCGCGGCCTACCACGGGCGTGCTGGCTTGGTCATGGCTCGGCTACATGAATCCGCATCGGCTCACCTGGGGCTTCGCTTACGATTTTCCGTTCGTGATGGTCACGGCAATCGTCACGCTGGTCGCGATGCCGTTCTCACGGCAGCCCAAACGCATGCCTTGGTCGCCGTTGACCGTCATTTGGCTGTTGTGGGTGTTGTGGATGTGTGTCACGACGCTCACGGCGCTCAATCCGGTCGACGCCGTGCCCGAGTGGCAACGCGCCATGAAGATCCAGTTGATGGTGTTGGCCACGCTTCTGCTAATGGGTGAGCGCGAGCACATACACCGGCTGGTGTGGGTCATCGCGCTGTCCATCGGCTTCTTCGGCGTCAAGGGTGGGTTGTTCACGGTTCTCCACGGCGGCAACTACCTCGTCTTGGGGCCACCGGGTAGCTTCATTGCGGGCAACAACGAAATCGCACTGGCGCTGCTCACCGTGCTGCCGCTGTTCCGCTATCTGCAGGTCACGAGCGACAATGTGTGGATTAGGCGGGCCATGCTTGCCTGCATGGTCCTGTGTGGAGCGTCCATCATGGGCTCCTGGTCGCGCGGCGCGTTACTCGGCGGCGCGGCGATGTTCTTCGTGCTGTGGCTGAAGACGCGCAACAAGTGGCTGTCGGGCGCCGCCATCGTGGTAGCCCTGGTCGCATTCCTTGCATTCCTGCCCGAGGGCTGGTTCGAGCGCATGTCGACGATCAAGGACTTCCGCGCGGACAGTTCCGCGCTCGGTCGGCTAAACGCCTGGGCATTCGCCATCAACATTGCGGACGAACGGCCCCTGGTCGGTGGCGGATTTCGCGCGTTCACCCCGGAGCTTTTCATGAAGTACGCGCCGACACCCACAGACTTTCACGACGCGCATAGCATCTATTTTGAAGTGCTGGGCGAGCAGGGCTACGTCGGGCTCGCGCTGTTCCTGACGCTGGCGATCACCGCCTTTCGCACTTGCGCGCGCATTCGCCGCAAGGTCATCGGCCGCGAGGAGCTCACCTGGGCTGGCGAGCTCGCATCAATGATCCAAGTGTCGGTGGTGGGGTTCGGCGTCGGCGGCGCTTTCCTCGGTCTGGCGTATTTCGATCTGCCGTACTCGCTCATTGCGATCGTGGCGCTCACAAACGCGTACGTGGACCGTGTGCTCGTCGGTCAGATCGCGACACGAGCCGGCGTCGCGGCCGAGCTGCCGGCTCGACAGTCGGCGGTCACGGCACCGGGCAGCAGCCGTACGACCTAGCGGCATGCCCGGTAAATCTCGCGCGCTTCTGATACTCACGTATCACCGGGTACTGACCGCGGAGGACCCGCTGCGGCCGGGCGAGATGCCGCAACGTGCGTTCGCGCGGCACGCCGCAGTCTTGCGCCGCTGGTTCAACGTCATGCCGTTGTCACAAGCGTGGCGCCGCACGCTCGAAGGCACGCTGCCGGCGCGCGCCGTGGCGATCACTTTCGACGATGGGTACGCGGATAACGCCGAGCTCGCCCTGCCCATCCTTAAGCACTGCGGCTTGACCGCCACATTTTTCGTCGCGACCGGATTTCTCGACGGCGGGCGAATGTGGAACGATACCATCATCGAATCCCTGCGCCAGGCGCGCGTGCCGCTCGACTTGCGCGACCTCGATGGCGGCATGCTCGCGAGCGGGGACGCGGATTCCAGGGCCAGGGCCGTGCAGGCGATGATTCGCGCGTGCAAACACTTGCCGCCGCACGAGCGGCAGCGCCGCATCGAATCGTTGGTCGAGCGTACGAAGTCAAAGCTGCCCGATGACCTGATGATGCGCAGCGAGCAGGTAAGGGAGCTGGCGCGGTCCGGAATGGACCTCGGTGCGCATACCGTCTGGCATCCAATCCTGCGCAGCGTCACCGACGATGAGGCCGCCGCGGAAATGCGCGAAAGCCGCGCGACTCTCGAAGCGCTCACCGGCGCGCCGGTGAGCGCCTTCGCGTACCCCAACGGCCGCCTCGGCGACGACTACGACGCGCGTCACGCCGAAATTGCGCAGCGCCTCGGGTTCGAACTTGCCGTGAGCACCAACGTGGGTACGGCCCGCCCGGGGTCGGATCCGTATCAGCTGCCGCGCTTCGGTCCCTGGGCGGAGAGCAACTGGCGGTTTGCGGCGCGCCTGCTGCGCGCCTATTGAGTGCGCGGCGCGCTGGCCTACTGTGGCCCGTTAGCCTGCGGAGTCTCGGGCTTCGTCGCGGCCACGCTCTCGTCGAGCGTGATCCCGAGCCTCTTGAGCTTGTTGCGCAGGCCCGGCAGCGGATAGTGCTGCGCGTACGCTTTCTGCGCGTACTCTTTCGCCTTGTCGTAGTTCTTCAGCTCGACGTTCAACAAGCCCAGGTTGTACTGCACTTCCGGATCGTTCGGTGCCAGTTCTTCTGCCCGCCTATAGATCAGTACGGCGCGTTCGTACTCCTTGATCCGGTAAACGTAGTTTCCCCAGATCATGTAGATCAGCGGATCATTCGGCGTGAAGGCGAGTGCGCGCTCAAAGTAACAGTCGGCCGGAAAGAACTCGTCGCCGTCTTTGCGCGGGTACTTTGCCTGCCAGGTGGCCATCGCCTGCAACGCGCGGTGGTGGTTCACGAGCTGGATCAGCGTGTAATGAATGTCGCCTGGCAGCGGACCGTTGAGCCCCTTCTGCAGGCTCTCGATTTCGGGCGTGAAATGGTAGCGCTCGACGATGTTGCGCTTGTAGCTCTCGTTGGGATCGCGGTAGTCGACCGGCATTCCCCAGTGGTTCATCTCGAGCGGTGGGCCGCAGAAAGCTCCGGCCGTCGGCGCGGTGCAAGCCAGCAGCGCTAACAGGGCAGGGCGAGCCATTCGGGCGTTCATTGGTATCTTCCGGCCGTGTTTACTCTAGCCCAGATCAGCTGTGCGCGACACGCACGCCCCGGCTGTCGAGCCACAATTCGAGCATCATCAGTACCCACAGAAACTCACCATAATATGCCGCGTGCTCCTCGCGGTGGCGGCGCATGAGGCTGTCTATAAAGTCTGCCCGTACCAGCCGCCGTTCCTTGAGGGAGGCCATGCTCAGGCCCACCAGGCGCTGCAGGGCCCGATCCTCGCGCATCCACACCCCGAAAGGAAGGCCGAAGCCGTGCTTGGTCTTTTGGATCACCTGCCGCGGCAGGAACCCCGCGAGCGCCCGTTTGACAAAATAGCGCAGCGTGCGGCCCCGCACTTTGGCCGCTGCTGGCACCTTGAGCGACAGGTCCACGATCCGCTCGTCCAGCCAGGGGAAACGCACGCCGATGCCGGCGAGCGCGCAGCTCGACATCACCTTGCGCAGGTCGTTGTCGGCGAGCGTGTACTTCCAGTCGAGGTACAGCATGCGATTGATTTTGTCCTGCGTGCGCGGCTCGGCGAATACCGCGCGCTGTTCGGCCAGCGGCAGCTGCGTGTCGACGGCCGCTGCCAGCTCTGCATGCAGGACCGCATTGCTCGATTCGCGCGCCAGGTAGTTGTAAGTCTGCAGGCGGTCCGGCAGCGGAACGTTGGCCTGATCGATGTAGCTCTTGAGCTTGCGCACGACTGGCAATGCTCCCAACGCAGATGCGAAAGGCTCAACCACGCCGGAGCGCAGCCCCCGCGGTACGCGCAAATACCATTCGAACACGTTCTGCTTGGCGTAGCGGGTGTTGCCGCCAAAGAGCTCGTCACCGCCGTCACCGGCCAGCAGTTGCCGCATGCCGTCCTGGCGCGCGGCGAGCGCACAGAAGTAGGCCGGGATCGCGGAAGAATTTCCGAACGGTTCATCGAAATGGGTGGCGAGCTTCGGCACGCCTGCAGCCACATCCTGCGGAGTCACGTAGTACTCGTGCGCGCGAATGCCGAAATGCTTCGCGGTGATGCGCGCGTAACTCACTTCGTCGTAGCCGGTGGCGGCAAAACCGATCGTGTACGTGCGCGCCTCTCCCGGGTTGGCGCGCGCGAGCATTCCGGCGACCGTCGAGCTGTCGATGCCGCCGCTGAGGAACGCAGCGGTATCGCTACCGTCGCGATATTCGGCCGTCACAGTCTCGAGACTTTCCAGCAGTTCGCGGGCGCGCGCTGCCTCGTCGAATCCATGTCGCGCGTCCGCGAATTTGCACTGCCAGTAGCGGCGGACCGTGGCGTGCCCTGCGGAGCAGATCAACAGGTGTGCCCCGGGCAGCTTGAAGACGCCGCGTGCGACCGTGCGTGGCGCCGGGACCATGTGGTGATACAGGTAATCAAAGATTGCTTGCGGCTCGATTGAGAAGCCGATCGAGGGATGACGCGTCACGTCCTCGATGGTGGCCCCGAAGGCGAGCAGTCCGTCCTTCAGGCCGTAGCAGAGCCTCTCGACACCCATCCGATCGACGGCGAGCAATGCTCGCGAGCGGCGCGCATCGACAACTGCGAGCGCGAACGTGCCCCCAAGCCGCTCCACCAGCCGTTCGCCGAGCTCGGTGTAACCCTCCAGTAGAGCCTGCGCGTCGCCTTGGCGGCTCGCCGTTGCGGCCAGTGCCGAATCCAGCCAGCGCGCGTGACCACACAGCAACGCCGCCACCCCACGCGCCGGGTCCAGCGCGAGACGGGCGCGACCACCGCTCAGGAGCATCGCGCCGGGACCGAGCGCAACGGAATCGCCCTGCGACGCGCGCTGCTCCCCGGCGCTGCGAGCCGCGAGCTCTCCGGCCGCAACCCCGTTGCGCGAGTCGAGCCAGCCTGAGTGATCGCTCATCGAGCCTGATTGTCGAATTGTCGTTCTTTGTTCAAAAGTTTACCCGCCGCTGCCCCGATCTACTGTGACACGTGCCTCGAAAGGTCCTTGAATTGCCTGTAGAGTATCGCGCCCAGAACGCACCTGGAGCGCGCCCGCAATCGACTCCTCCAGAGCCCACGACGGCCGCTGGGGAATGGGCCGCCCACGTACCTTGACGGGTCCAGCCTCATGCCTTCAGTTCAGGACGTTATCGTACTGCTCAAAGACGCCCTGCAGCTTGGTGACCGCGCCCAGAGCTTCTCCGAGGTCACGCGTCTGCTGGGGCATGTCCCGGAGCTCGATTCGCTCGCAGTCGTCAATGTGATCACGGCGCTAGAGGAGCGCTTCGGCATTGTCGTCAACGACGATGAAATCTCGGCCGACACCTTCGAGACGGTGGGCAGCCTGCACTCCTTTCTCGTGCAAAAGCTCAACGCATGATCCGTTCCGCCGCTGCGGCTGCGCCCGCCGGGCGATTTCTCGAGACGCCGCGCGGCCGCATCTTCTGCATGCACAGTCCGGTGCGTGCCGAGGGGTGTCTGGTCGTCGTGCCGCCATTCGCCGACGAAATGAACCGGAGCCGGCGCATGTGGAACTTGCTCGCTGCGCAACTCGCTGCAAAGGGCGTCGGCACACTGATTGCCGACCTTTATGGCACGGGAGAGAGCGACGGAGACTTCGCGGATGCGCGCTGGGAGTCCTGGTGCGAGGATCTCGATGTCGTCTGCCGATTCGCGCGCGAGGCAGGTACGCGCCGCATCGCGCTGCTAGGTGTGCGGCTCGGCGCTCTGCTCGCGCTCGACTATCAGCGACGCATCGCGGGGCAACCGGCTTCTGACGGCGGCATCGTGCAACTGATTCTCTGGCAGCCGGTGCTGGACGGGCGTCAGAACATGAACCAGTTTCTGCGCCTGAAGCTCGCGGCCGGACTGCGAACGTCGGCGGCGGTCAAGGAGACGACCGCAAGCCTGCGCGAGCGTCTCGCGCGCGGCGAAAAGCTCGAGGTGGCGGGCTACGAGCTGGCGCCGGAACTGCTCGCGGCGGTCGATGCAATCGATGGTCAGTCGCTGGCGCCGACCTCGATTGCGCGGGTCGACTGGCTCGAAGTCTCGACGAACGAGGCGCGCGTGCTCATGCCCGCGAGCCAGCGGATGCTCGAGGCCTGGCGTGCGGCGGGCGTGAACGTCCATGGCCGCGTTGTGCGTGGCGAGGCCTTTTGGGCACTACAGGAAATCACAACGGCTCCCGAGCTCATCGCGCTGACGCGTGACGTGGCGACCGAGGCACTGGCGGGATGAGTGCGCGGGCGGAAGGGGCGCAGGCGCTCGCCTTCGACTGCGAGGGCGCACGACTGCAGGGCGTTCTGCACCCGGGCGCGCCCGCGGCGGCGACCGGCGTGTTGGTCGTGGTAGGTGGACCGCAGTATCGCGTCGGAAGCCATCGCCAGTTCGTGCTGCTCGGTCGCGCGCTGGCCGCGCGCGGCATTCCGGTACTGCGATTCGACTATCGCGGTCTTGGCGACAGCGGCGGTGAAGTGCGCACATTCGAGTCGATCGACGCGGACATTCGCGCTGCCCTGGACGAGTTCTTGCGCCGCGTACCGGGACTGCAGCGCGTCGTGATCTGGGGTCTGTGCGACGCCGCGTCGGCGGCGCTTTTCTACGCGCCGACGGATGCGCGCGTCGCCGGGCTGGTGCTGCTCAATCCCTGGGTTCGTTCGCAGAAGACGGTCGCCCAAGCCTACCTGCGCAGCTACTATGTCCGGCGGTCATTCGATTCGCAGGCGTGGCGCGAACTGCTCTTCGGCAGCAAATCGGTACTCACAGCGGTGGTCTCGTTTGTGCAACTCGTGCGCCACGCCGTGGGCGCGAGCGCAACGTCAAGCAGCGCTGATCCGACTTCGGGACCAGGCAGCGCAAGGGGTCAGGCAGACACCGCTGGCGTGGAGCCGGCGAGCCCGCTGGTGCTGCGCATGCGCCGGGGCTTTGCCGCGTTTCGGGGTCGGATCCTCATCATCCTGAGTGGCGATGACATTACGGCGTCGGAGTTTGTCGGCGCGAGCGGATCGCCCGAGTGGCGCAAGCTGCTCGAGCACCCGCGCGTGAGCTGTCGCACGCTCGAGGCCGCGGATCACACGTTTTCCACGCGTGCCTGGCGCGATCAGGTGGCGAGCTGGACGGGCGATTGGCTTCAGGGTCACTGGCCGCCTGGCCGCGTGCTGGCGCGAGCCGCGACTGCGGCGGACGGAGCTGGAGCGAGCGCTGCGTGAGCGACCTGCGCATCCGCATCGACGACTCGCTCGAAGCGATGTCCGCGTCGGCGCGCGAACTGTGGCTGCGCGAGGAGCCCGCGCTGCAATTCGATCAGACGCTCGGCTGGAGTGAACTGCTGTCGCGGCACGCGCGGGAGCGCGACGAAAGGATCCATGTCGTCAGTGCAAGCCGGGCCACCGGCGAGTGTGTCGGCATCCTCCCGCTCAAGGCGGGTGCGCCAGAAGGTCTCTGGGGCCTGCGCACGGTGCGCAGCCTCGCGAACTACTACTGCTCGCTCTACGCGCCCATCATCGACTCGCACTCGGATCGGTCCGCCATCCTGCGCGCGCTTCTCGGCGCCGTGACTCAATTGGAGCCCGATGCGCTCGATCTCAATCCGCTGGCGGAGGGTCCTGGTGCCGCCGCGGCGATTGCAGCCGTCCTCGACGACCTCGGCTGGCGCATCAAGCCCTATTTTCGCTTCGGCAACTGGTACCTGGAAGTGGGCGGGCGCAGCTACGCCGAGTACTTCGCGGCTCTGCCGTCGCAACTTCGCAACACGGTGACGCGCAAGGAAAAAAAGCTGCGCCAGCAGCCGGGTGTCAGCATCGCGATCGCGCAGGCGCCCGCCGAAGTCGACACGGCGCTCGCTGGCTATCAGCGGATCTATGAAGCAAGTTGGAAGAATCCGGAGCCGCATCCCCACTTCGTGCCGGCGCTGGTCCGACACCTGGCCGAGCGAGGGTGGCTGCGTATGGGACTCGTGACGGTCGGCGCCGATCCGGTCGCCGCACAGATCTGGGTCTGCAAGGACAACGTCGTTTCAATCTTCAAGCTCGCCTACGACGAGCGCTTCGCGAAGTTGTCCGCAGGCTCGGTGCTAACGACGCACCTGATGCGGCACGTCGTCGACGTCGATCGCGTCGCGGAGGTCGACTATCTCACCGGCGATGACGCGTACAAGCGCGACTGGATGTCGCATCGTCGTGAGCGCGTGGGAGTGCGCGCGTTGCGCGCGAGCGGCTGGCGCGCGCAGGCCGAGTTCATCTCGAATTCGATTGCCGACGGGCTCAAGCCAGTGCTGCACGCGCTCAATTCGATGCGAAAAAAGCTGGCGACTCGTCGCTACCCGCCGACAACACCAAACACTTGATTTCCCGATGGGGCGCGATGCAGCGTCAGGCCCGCGTCGGTCAGCAGCGACAATCAGCTGCGTGAACAACCTGCATAGCCGCAGCGATTGCGATGCTAATCGCTTCAATTTAAAGAACTACATCGCCGCTGGCCTGATTCTTGCTGCTGGCTGTCGGCGTGCAGCGGCACGACGGGGGAAATTTCGTCGGCGCCACTCCTTCAATTACGTGTTGAGTGCCTTCTGATCGTTAGGCAAAATTGACCACAACTGCCAAGGGCAAACTCGTCGAAAGACGGGGACGCAAAACTTCCGGTCTAAGGGAATTCGTTCCTAGGACAGCGGGGTTGCCAGGACCACGGCCCAGCGCGCGTCGGGCCGGCGACGTATGAGCATCGCATCGTCCGCTTCTCTCCCATTCCGGAAGCCCTTGGTCAGTGCGTTGAAATCGTTGGCACGCGCTTGGTGCCACGGCAATTCGGCTGTAACCAGGACTTCAGAGTGGGGAGTATGAACAAGCAGACTTTCATTCGGATCGCGGGTACGCTGCTGCTCGCCGGGCAGTGCTCGTTCGCAGCGGCCTCCGTGCTCTCCGACGCCGCCGCAGCGCTCCAACCCGGTCAGTGGGTTCAGCTCAACACGCAGAATTTCAATGCCGCGCTGCTCAACGACGGCGCCAGCTACGACGTCTTCTACTACTCCGAGGACATGACCTGGGATCCGGTCACGCGCCAGCTGCTGTTCGTCGGCGGCGGCCACGACAGCGACGCGGAGTTCCTGCGCTACAGCGAAGCCACCAACACCTGGTCGCGCAGCAAGCCCACGGGTGGGTTCTGGCATTCGAACTTCTCGCACGCCTACGATCACGACGCCATCATTCCCTCGCTCGGCAAGTTCTTCTTCCGTCAGCCGGCCTACGACCCGAGCGATCGCATCGAGATCTTCGACATCCCGACCCAGACCTGGTCGCGCTCGGCGGCCATGCCCAATCGTCCGGGCTGCTGCGGCGGCTTGGAGTACTTCCCCGAGCTCAACGGCCTGATCCTCGCCAACGGCGATGCGGGGGTTCTCTTCTATGACGTCGGCGCCAACAGCTGGCAGACGATTTCGAGCGCATCCTGGGGCGACTACCACAACTTCGCCGAGTACAGCCCGGTCCACAAGACCATGATCTTCGGCGGCGGCGAGTCCTCGGGAACGAATGCGATCTTTCGCATCAGCGCCAACCGCCAGATTGCACGGTTGAGCAACGCTCCGGCGCACATGGGCATCACGCATTCGATCGTCACCACCGATCCGAACAGCGGCAATCACCTGGTCTTTTTCAATAGCTCCTTCTACGAATTCAATCCGGCTACTGACACTTGGCGCCTGCAGAGTGGCGATGCGCCGTGGAGCGGGGGCGTGTTTGGCACGGTGGCCACGCCGATTTCAACCTATGGCGTAGTGCTGTTCGCACACTACGGTGGCGGCAGCGATGCGCGGGTTTTTCTCTACAGGCACAGCCCCGGCAGCGGCACCACGGTGCCGACCGTTACCCTCTCAGCCAATCCAACCTCGGTGGCGAGCGGCGCAACGGCTACGCTGACCTGGTCGAGCACGGATGCGACTGGCTGTACGGCGAGCGGCGGCTGGAGCGGTACGAAGGCGACGAGCGGCAACGAGACGAGCGCGGCGCTCACTTCTAATACGACTTTCACTTTGACGTGCACGAACGGGCAGGGCGGCAGCACCAGCCGCTCGGTCAATGTCACCGTGGCGTCCGCAACCCCGCCTCCTACAGTAAATTTTTCGGCGAGCCCCGGCTCGGTGGCGGTCGGTGGCTCTACCACCCTGAGTTGGACCACTACTGATGCCACGAGCTGCTCTGGCAGTGGCGCGTGGTCAGGGGGCAAGTCGATTCCGAATGGCAGCCAGAGCGTCGGTCCACTCAGCACCGCGGCGACCTACATGCTGTCGTGCACCGGTTCGGGTGGAACGACGCAGCGCTCCGCGACGATTGGCATCCTTCCATCGCCAATTCTGTCTTTCAGCGCCAATCCGACATCCGTGGCCGCCGGGGATCGCTCCGCGCTCACGTGGAACTCGCAGAACGCCACGGGCTGCAGTGCTTCCGGTGCGTGGGCTGGCGCGAAGGCGATCGCGGGCTCAGAGCAGTCGCCCATCATTAACGCAAGCTCCACATTCAATCTCACATGCACCGGCGCGGGTGGTGCAGCTGGACAATCGGCCACAGTGACCGTAAACGGCAGTCCGCCGCCACCGGCTGCGCCAACGGTGACACTGAGCGCCTTGCCCACCTCGGTGAATGTCAACGGTACCTCCACTCTGACGTGGTCTTCGACGAACGCTACGTCGTGCACGGCCTCTGGAGCATGGAGTGGCTCGAAGGCGACTTCGGGAAGCGAGCCAACCGCAGCGCTGAGCGACACGTCCTCCTACACGTTGGTATGCAGCGGCTCTGGCGGCACGAGCACGCCACAAAGCGTGACCGTTACCGTGATCCCGGGTGGCGGCTCGGGAGGCGGCGGCGCGACGACTGATGAGTCGGGCGGTGGCAGCCTCGATCTCATGCTGCTGGCGCTGGGCACGCTGCTGGCCGCCATGCGCGGGGTACGCGGGCAGGTGCGGTTCGCGCTACGTCCCCGCGCCTTGGCCCGCTCTTCTGGCGCGCTCATTGCGATGTCGGTGGCGTTCGGCGCACAGGCAGCTGACGTCACCAGCGTCACGGTCGTCAGCACGAGCGGGAGCTCGCAAAGCAGTGTGCCGGTCACTTTCGGCCAGGTCTTCAAGCCGGGAGATGTGCCCGCCAACGCGGTGATCGGCGCGCGCAGCGGCAGCAGCGCGATTGCGCTTCAGGTCGACAAGAAGGCGACGCATCCCGACGGCAGCCTTCGTCACGCCGTGCTGTCGCTGGTCATGCCCTCGATGGGAGCGAACGCCTCGCAGGTGCTGACGCTGAACAATACCGGCACGGCGCCATCGGGCAGTGCGATTGCCGCGGCGAGCCTGCTCGCCACGAGCTTCGATACCACGATCAACCTCGACATCGGTGGCACGACCTACAGCGCTTCCGCCCGCGAGCTGCTGGCTGGTTCGCCCGCGACGTGGCTTGCGGGTCCGCTCGCCACCGAGTTCCTGCTGAGCGGCCCGGTCAAGACGACCGCAGGCGTATCGCATCCTCATCTGCAGGCGCGCTTTCACGTGCGCGCCTACCAGGGATTACAATCGGTACGCATCGAGGCAGTCCTTGAGAACAACTGGGCCTTTGAATCCGGCCCGCGCAATTACACCTACAACGTCACGGTCAACGTCGCCGGCCGCGGCGCTGTCTACACGCAGAGCTCCGTCAATCACTACCGGCAGAGCCGCTGGCGTCGGATCGTGTGGTGGGGCACCGTGCCCGCATACAGCGTCAAACACGACAGTGCGTACCTCATGGCGACGCGCGCCGTGCCCTCATATGACACACGCGTGCAGATCACGAGCGCGGCGCTGAACAGCTGGGTCAGCGGCCTGGGGACCAATCCGGGCGTCATGTCGATCGGTGCGCTCGAAGCGAACATGCCTTCCCCGGGTGGACGTTTCGAGATCGCACCGCTGCCGGCGTTCCAGGCGGGCTACATCCTGAGCCAGGACGATCGCGCGCGGCGCGTTACCATCGGCTATGGCGAGCAGGCCGGCGCGTGGCCGATGCACTACCGCGACAAGGCCACAGACAACGCCATCTCGATCGACACGTATCCGAACGCCACCATTCTCGGCGGGAGCGGCATCTACGGCAATTTCCCGGCCTGCGGTGGCACTTGCAGCACCAACCTGCTTCCCGAGGCATCGCATCATCCGTCGCTCGTATACGTGCCTTACCTGATCACGGGCGATTACTACCTCATGGAAGAGTTGGTGTTCTGGGGTAACTGGGTCCTGTTCTACGGCGAGTCCGGTCGCCACGGCGGCTCGCAGGGACTGCTCGTGTGGGACCAGGTGCGCGGTCAGGCGTGGATGCTGCGAACGCTCGCCGAGGCGGCATACGCCACGCCCGATGCACACCCACTCAAGAACTATCTCAAGCAGAAGCTGCAGAACAACATCACTTATTACCGCAACAACTGGGTCGACTCCAATCCGCTCGGCTTCATCACCAACACGGGCGCAGCCGACTGGCTTGGCCTGGACGATTGGATCGCCAGCTGGATGGACGATTTTCTCACCTGGACTTTCGGGCACATCGTGGCGCTCGGCTTCAGCGAGGCGCAGCCGGTACTGGCGTGGAAAGCGAAGTTTCCCGTCGGCCGCCTCACGGATCCCGGCATGTGCTGGGTGCTCGCGTCGAGCTACTGGCCTTACGTGCGCGGTGATCGCTACGCGGGGGGCTCGACGGCTTTCGTGACCAATTGGACCGCCTGGCGCCGCAACGTGGTCTTCGGTTGGGACGACGACGCCATGCGCGGCACGAACAGCATCGCCGGTCGCGAGCAAGAGCTGTTCGACTCGCAGTGCGGCTCCTCGCAGATGGCGAGCATTCTGGGCATCGGCACAGGCAGCATGATTGGTTGGGACGGCGCGGAAGCCTATCCCGCGAACCTGCAGGCCGCCGCAGCGGTTGCGGTCGAAGTCGGCGCAGCGAATGCGCAGCAGGCGTTCAACGTGCTGACCTCACGCGGCGCCTACCCCCTCAACGATTACGGAGATGCGCCGCAATGGGCAGTCTGGCCAGCGACTGCCACGGCGAGTCTTCCAGCAGTCCAAATCAGCGCCAACCCGACGGCGGTCACAAGCGGGCAAACCAGCACTCTGACGTGGAGCGCGAGCAATGCGACGTCCTGCACGGCCTCCGGAGGCTGGGCGGGCAACAAGGCGCTGTCGGGGAGTGAAACGACCGGCGCGATCATGGCAGCGACCACGTATACGCTGACGTGCTCGAATGCGAGCGGCAGCAGCAGCGCGGCGACTACGGTCACCATTCAAACCGCGTCGGCGCCGACATTGACGCTGACAGCGAATCCGACTTCGGTGGCCTCGGGCAGCAGCTCGACACTCACGTGGTCGAGCACCAACGCGACCGCGTGCACCGCCTCAGGCGGCTGGGCGGGTGCGAAGGCGACCTCTGGCAATCAGATGATCAGCAACATCACGGCGACCGCAACCTACACGCTTCAGTGCACGGGTACGGGAGGCTCGATCCAGCGCTCGGCCACGGTAAACGTCCAGACTGCGCCGCCGGCTCCGACGCTGACACTTGCGGCGAATCCAACTGCCGTTAACACAGGCGGCAGCTCGACACTCACGTGGTCGAGCACCAACGCGACCTCGTGCGCCGCCTCCGGCGGCTGGAGCGGCACGAAGGCGACGGCAGGTAGCCAGACGTTCATGAACCTCACCGCCAGCGTGACGTATAGCCTGCAGTGTACAGGCGCAGGCGGTACCAGCCCGGTGCGAAGCGCCACGGTGACGGTGAACGGCGCTCCGCCGCCGCCGGCACCGACGGTGACGCTCAATGCAAACCCGACATCCGTCGCGGTCAACGCGACGGTGACGCTCGACTGGACCTCGACGAATGCCACATCGTGCATGGCGTCCGGCGGCGGCTGGACCGGCGCGAAACAGCCACAGGGCAGCGAGCAATCGCCCGCCCTCAGCAACACAACTCAGTTCACCCTGACGTGCACCGGCACGGGCGGCAGCGCCAGCGATACCGCTGATGTCACCGTGACCCCGGGTGGAGGTGGTGGCGGTGGTTCCGGCGACAGCAGTTCTGGCGGCGGAGGATCGCTGGGCTGGCTGAGCATTGGTTTCCTGGCCCTGTTTGCGGGTTGGCGCCGGGCGAGCCTGCGCATTTCCCGCGGCGCAACCGCATATTCCGCGGCCTCGCGGTTTGCCATATTCCGCAGCGCGGCGGCGATCGGCCTCACCGCGTCGGCGCTGGTGCTGGCCGGCTGTGGCGAGGACTCCGGCGATTCTTCGTCGGTGCTGCTGCCCACGTTGACGCTCAGCGCGAACCCGACGTCGGTCGCGAACGGCGGCAGTACTGTGCTCACGTGGTCTTCCACCGATGCCGATACCTGCACGAGATCTGGAGACTGGAGCGGTACGGTCGCGCCATCGGGCGCGATGACAGCCAGCAACATCACGACGAACAAGACGTTTTCGGCGCAGTGCACCGGCCCGGGCGGCGCGAGCGCAATGCAGAGCGTGACGGTGACGGTGCAGTCAGCGACGGCGCCGACGGCATCGCTCAGCGCCAACCCGACGGTTGTCAACAGCGGCGGCAGCACGCAGCTCACCTGGTCATCGACCAATGCCACCGGCTGCACCGCCTCGGGCGGCTGGAGCGGCGCGAAAAACGCCTCGGGCAATCAGACGATCAGCAATCTCACCAGCACCACGATGTTCTCGCTGCAGTGTTCGGGCGCGGGCGGCGACAGCCCGATGCAGAACGTGACCGTAACAGTCAACGGTGCGCCGCCGCCTCCCGCACCGACGGCGACGATCAGCGCGAATCCGACCACGGTGGCGAGCGGCGGCAGCTCGCAGCTCAGCTGGTCCTCGACGAACGCGACGGGCTGTACGGCTTCAGGCGCGTGGAGTGGCTCGCGCGGACCGTCCGGCTCACTGAGCCTCACCAATCTCACGGCCACAGCCACGTATAGCTTGCAGTGCACGGGGGCCGGTGGCACGACCCCGCTGCGAAGCGCCACGATCACTGTGACGTCGGCGCCGGCGCCGACTTTGTCGTTGAGCGCCAATCCCGCCACGATCAACTCGGGCGGGCAAAGCGTGCTCACGTGGAATTCCTCCAATGCCACTGCCTGTACCGCCTCGGGTGGCTGGAGTGGCGCGAAGAGCGTCAACGGCAACGAGAACGTCGGCCCGCTCACACAGACCACCACCTACACGCTCACGTGCACGGGGACCGGCGGCAGTGTCAATCGCAACACGACCGTGACAGTGAATGGTGGCAGCGTCTCGCTGCAGGGAACCGTGGACTCGAGCTTTGTCGATCGCTTCGGCGACAACCGCCTCTATGTCTACAGCGGCAACGTCGTGCCCGACGACATCGACGGCGATGCGGTTGAGCCGGTAACCACAATACCGGTGACGCAGGACGCAAATGCCTGCACCTTCAGCTATGCCGGTGGCAACCTCACCAACGGCACGTACACGATTTCGTTCACGCAGGACGCAGCCGCGGATGCGCCGGGCCAGAGCGACACGCTCGTGTTCGTGGGGACACGCCAGGTTACCGTGGGTCCGGGCGGCGTCACAGCGAACTTCCGACCCAGCACAATCCTCACCGTCGGCCCGGGCAAGCAGTACGCCACGCTGCGCAATGCGCAACTGGCGGCCACGGACGGCGCGGTGATCGAGATCGACGCGGGCACGTACACCGACGACGTGACGGTTTGGCGGCAGAACCGCGTGACCATTCGCGGAGTTGGGGGCGGACGCGCGCATATCGCAGGCAACCGCGTCATTCCCTTCGACGGCAGCGATCGCAACAACGGCATGGGCCTGATGGTGATCCGCGGCACTGGCATCACGGTCGAGAACATCGAGTTCTCCGGCGCGCTGGTCACGGACCAGAACGGTGCGGGCATCCGCAACCAAGGGCGCGATCTCACGATCTGCAACGGCTACCACCACGACAACGAGGACGGCTATCTCGGCGAGGCACTCGGTACGCTGCTCATCGAGTACAGCGAGTTCTCCTTCAACGGCGAGTGCCCCTCGGGAGGCTGCAACCACAACCTGTACGTCGACGGCGGCGACCGGCTGATCTTCCGCCACAACTACTCGCATCACTCGATCATCGGTCACACGCTCAAGACGCGCGCGGCGGAGAACTACATTCTCTACAACCGTCTCATGGACGAGGACACTGGCAGCTCGAGCTATAACATCGACGTGCCGAATGGCGGCCTCACGTTTGTGATCGGCAACCTGATCCAGCAGGGACCGAACACCGACAATTCCTCGATGCTCAACTACGGCACCGAGGGGCTCTCCGGCGGGCGCACGCACGAGCTCTACCTCGTGAATAACACCTTCGTGAACGATGCCGGCTTCGGCGGCTTCACGCAGGTGCAGTCGGGCACGAGCCTGGTGCGCGTGATCAACAATCTGTTCGTCGGCCAGGGCTCAGTGCCTGGCGGCACGCTCACGACCAACCTGCTCACCAACTCGCCCGGGCTCGTGAACGAAGGTGGCTTTGATTATCACCTGACATCGACTTCGCCCGCGCGCGATGCGGGCACGGCGCCAGGCAGTGCGCGTGGCCAGGATCTCACGCCCGTCTATCAGTACGTTCACAAGGCGCAACGGCAAGCGAGGCCCACCGACGCGCGCATCGACATCGGTGCCTACGAGTACGCACCCTGAGCGAATTCTGACATTCAGAACGCGCTCGCTCGACGCCGCCCGACGGCGACGCCGATCAACCCCAGCAAGGCAAGCAGATCCAGTGAGCCGCCGCCACCACCGCTGCTGCTGCCGCTGACCGTGATCTGAACATCGACCGTCACCGACTGCTGAACCGCTCCGCCGGGGCCGCTGCACGATAGACCGAAGCTCGTGAGGGCCTGGACCGGCCCGACGTTTTCACTGCCGTTGGGTACGCTCTTGGATCCGGGCCAAGAGTTGATGCCGCCCGTGCCAGTGCAGTGCGCGGTATCAGTCGATGACCACGACAGGACGCTGAAGCCGCCCGCGCCAACCGCGGCAGGATTGGCGGTGAGAGTGAGCGTCGGTGGCGGGGCAGTGCTCGCCCGGTGCCGATACAGGTAGACGCGCGAATCATCACCGGCATATTTCGCTACCAGCGTGATTCCGTACGTCGGAACGGGCGTGGCGACAGCGTTGAAGACTCCCGCGTTGCCGAGCGCAATCCATGGAGGGACCGTCGTCAATGGCGTCCATGCCTGTGTGACCGGGTCGAGCTCGTAGGATGCAGTGTCGAAGAACACCAGGAAATTGCCGCTCACGGGATCGGTCGTCACGACGGAGTGCGTCGTGCCCATCCTCTGCGGCGCATCGTTCAAGCGGGTGATCTGGCGGTTGGCATCCAGGCGGAACAGCGTCATGCCATTGGGCCCCTCGCCACCGCCGAAGATCATCATGCGATGCGCGGCGCTGTACTCGGCGAAGTTGTGATAGTCGCCGATGGCGGCACCACTGGCCAACGTGCTCCAGAGATTCGCGGCAGGATCGTAGAAGTAGATCGGTCCGTCACCCGCAACGAGGACCAGACCACCCAAATCCGGAAAATATTCCAGCGCTCCGCAGCAAGCCGGCGCCTGAGCCATCAGCGGCGAGCGCGACCACGTACCGGCGGCGAGGTCGTAGATTTCGATCTGATCGCTCTCGGCAGAGGCGGGCTGCCGGAAATACAGGCGACCCACTGACGGAATGAGCGCGATGTGATCGTAGGCGTGCGAAAAGTTCGCATGCCAGAAGCCGCCGCTGGGCTTGCTTCGCGACCATGCATTGGTGACCTCGCTGTAGCGCACGAACTCCGCGTCACTGTCGTGGCCGCCGCCCACGTACAGCAACTGCCGGCGCGTCGCGTCCCAGCCCATATCCTCGGCGAACCAGAACACTGAGCTGGCCGCGCCGTCATCCAGTGTTGCCGGGTTGAAACCGCTGGTGGCGAGCTCCGCCCACTGCCCTTCAGGCAACGCGGCAGCGACGTCAGACAAGGACGTCGCTTGCAGCGGCGCCGCCAACGTTGCGCTCAGCAAGAGTAGGGCACACTGTGCGCCCGCGATGCTCGATCCGTGCCGCTCTCGATCGCCAAACGGGTGCCGGAAGGGAGGCCGTCGTTTCTTGTTATGTGCCAGCATCGGGCGACCGCGTTGCGGTTCACCTTGCGCCGCGGACTTTGTGCCGCCCAAAAAATTGTCTCCCCTCGGTGAGCGCCAGTCCAGCCTCCTGTTCACAAATGACATAACGGTCGCCGGCGATCTGCGTGCGGAGTCTACGCTGCAGCAGTCACGCCTCACACGGCAAATCAGCTGCTCCTCAATCTTGTCGAGCAGTGCCGCTACTTTGTCTAGACTACGACTTCGGCGGGTTCGGGATGACCGAGGAAACGTAACGGGCTCGCGGTCAGGCCATATGCGCCCGACTGTAGAACGACGATCAGGTCGCCGATCTCAGCGTGCGCCATCTCCATCCGATCGGCGAGCAGGTCGAGGGGTGTGCACAACGGGCCGACGACCGAGACCACTTCACGCTGACTGCCTCGCACGTGGTTGCCGACCAGCACCGGATAGTTCTTGCGAATCACCTGGCCGAAGTTTCCCGAGGCCGCGAGATGCTGGTGCAGGCCGCCATCCGTGACGAGAAACACGTGGCCACGCGAGACCTTGCGGTCGACGACGCGGCACACGTAGATGCCGGCTTCGGCGGTGAGATAGCGGCCGAGCTCGAGGACCAGCTCCGCCTGCGGCAGATGCACACGCAGCTGCGCGCCGAGCGCATGCAGGTTCGCCGCGATTGGCGCGAGATCGAGCGGGGTCTCGCCCGGGAAGTAAGGGACGCCGAAGCCGCCGCCGATGTTGAGCAGCTGAATGGGACCGGGGGCGTGGCGCGCCAGCTCGATGGCCAGAGCCACGCTCTTGCGTTGGGCCTCGCAGATTGCATCGGCGCGCAAGTTCTGCGAGCCGCTGAAGATGTGGAAGCCGACGAAATTGAGCGGTAGCGTGGCGAATTCGGCGAGCATCTCCGGCACGCGCTCAGCATCCACGCCGAATTGCTTGGGACCGCCCGACATCTTCATGCCGGAAGTCTTCAGTTCGAAGTCCGGGTTGACCCGGATCGCCGCTAATGGCCGCTTGCCGAGCTCGCCCCCGAGCGCGGCGAGACGCCGCATCTCGGTTTCCGATTCCAGATTGAGGATGACGCCGGCGAGAACCGCCTCGCGCAGCTCCCCGATCCCCTTGCCCGGCCCGGCGAAGCTGATCGAGCGTGCGGCAACGCCGCTTTCCAGCGCAATCCGCAGCTCGCCCGCCGAGGCCACATCGAGCCCGTCGGTGAGTGCGCCGAGGTGCCTGACGATCTCGGGCATCGGATTCGCCTTGATCGCGTAATGCAGGTGCGTGTCCGCCGGCAGCGTGCGGCGCAGGAGCTGCACTCGCTGTGTGAGCAGAGCGCGGTCGTAGGCATAGAACGGCGTGCGGCCGATTTCCGCCGCCAGGCTGATGAGCGGGCGGCCGCCGATCTGCAGGCAATCGTCCACGACTTCGAAGCCTGAATGGGGTGCGTGTTGTTCGAACGTGAGCGTCACTTCGAAGTACCGCCGAAGAGTTGCCGCAGCTCGTCCGCGAGGCGTGGGCGATCGAACTTGCCGTTGGGGTTGCGCGGCAGCGACGCGCGCCATTCGACGTGCAATGGCACCATGAACGTCGGCAGTCGCTGGCGGCACTGGGTGAGCAGGGCCTCACCGTCCGCCGCGTGGCCTTCAGGGGGAGAGGCGATGACCACTACAGCCTGTCCGAGAGTGGGATGACTGACACCGACCGCCACTGCGTCGCGCACCAGGCCCGTGGCGTACAGCACCTCTTCAACTTCAGTAGGGCTGACACGATAGCCTGAGGTCTTGATCATTTCATCGCGCCGTCCGATGAAGTACAGGAAGCCTTCCGCGTCCTGGCGCACCGTGTCGCCCGACCAAACCGCGATTTCCGTCAGCACGAGGCCCGGATCCTGTCCGGGCGCCGGCCTGAAACGTTCGGCGGTCTTCGCGGGATCGTTCCAGTACCCGAGCGCTACCAGCGCGCCACGATGCACCAGCTCGCCCGGTTCATCGGGGCGGCAAATGCTGCCGTCCGGCCGTACCACCAGGATCTCGGCGTTCGGGATCGCCTTGCCCATTGAATCCGGGCGGCGGTCCACTTCCTCCGGCGGCAGAAAAGTGGAGCGGAAGGCCTCGGTGAGGCCGTACATCAGGAAGGGTCGGGCATTTGGCAGCGCCGCGCGTAGGCGATCGAGCGTCGCGCGCGGCATGGAGCCTCCGGAATTGGTGAAGTAGCGGAGGCTTTCGCGCACCTCCGCCGGCCAGGTCTGCTCGGCAAGCTGAATCCACAACGGTGGCACTCCGGCGAGACCCGTGATGCCATCCTTTGCGGCCAGCGTGATGACATCGCGAGCGAACAGGTAGTCCATGAGCGTCACGCTGGCGCCGGTCAGGAAGGCAGTCGACAGCTGGCTGAAACCGTAGTCGAAGCTGAAGGGCAACACCGCGAGCAGGCGATCTTCAGGCACGTTGCCCAGGTACTGCGCGACACTCTTGGCGCCGGCCATCATGTTCCGATGCGACAGCACTACGCCCTTCGGCTTGCCGGTGCTACCTGAGGTATAGAGGATCGCCGCCATGTCGTCGTCGATCACACGATGCGCCGCCGCATGCGGTGCATCGAGCAGCTCCTGCCACGATTTGAGCGCTTTGCCGACTGGCGCCTCAGTGGGCATGGTGCCGTCCACAATCACGATCGTCTGCAGATCGGGGACTTCGCCCAGCAGGCTGCTCAGTTCCTGCAACCGATCCGTGGACGTCACGAGAATGCGCACGCTGCAGTCGCGCAGTATGTGCACGACCTGTTCGGCCTTGAGCAGCATGTTGACCGGAACGAATACGCCGCCAGCTTGGTTCGCTCCAAAAAACGCCGCCACGGTCTCGAATTGTTTGGGGAGGTATACCGCGACGCGTTCTGCCCGTCGCAAGCCCAGCCCGAGCAATCCGTGCGCCACTCGTTCGACGGTCTGCGCAAGCGCCTCATAGGTGAGCGAACGACCCTTGAAGCGCAGGGCTGTCGCCTCCGTGCGGCGCGCGGCGGTCCTTAAGATCAATTCCGGCAGCAGCGAATACATCGGTATGCGTCGGTCCTGCGATTGCTAGCACCTCGCAATGGTGCGGTGACGCGGCGATTCCCGTCTTTTTCGTTCGATGCGAAGGCTCTCCTATCTATCGGAAAGGGTGCGACAACGCCAGTGCACGCGTTGCCCAATGTGATGCGCATCCAGTAGACTCGCCATCGAACGGGTGGCCCTGCCAGCCCGCGCCGCGCGGTCTGCGACCCTTGCCGCGGCGGGTGGACGACAACAAAGCGCAAAATTCCTCCCCCGCCGGAGCTTCCCGGAGCCGAGATGAGCAGCGATTCGCGTCCCCTCGTGACAGTGGTGCTACCCGCGTACAACGAGGCCGCCATCCTTGAAGACAACCTTGCCTTGATCCAGGCGTACCTGCGCACGCTGCAGGACCGTTACCGCTTCGAGGTGCTCATCATCAACGACGGCAGCGCGGATGCCACGGGCCGCATCGCCGAGGCACAGTGTGCGCTTTACGACAACTTGCGCGTGATCCATCACCCGCTCAACCTCGGCCTCGGCCAGGGATTCAAGACTGGCTTCGCGCACTCGCACGGCGACTATATCGCCATTCTCGATATTGACCTCAGTTACGCGCCCGAGCATATCGGCGCGCTGCTCGAACGCATCCTGGCCAGCAAGGCGCAGCTCGTGCTGGCATCGCCGTACATGAAGAATGGAAAGATTTCCAACGTGCCGTGGCTGCGCCGTACCCTCAGCATCTGGGCCAATCGCTTCCTGTCGTTCTTCGCACACGGCAACCTCTCCACGCTCACGTGCATGGTGCGCGTCTACGAGGGCGAGTTCGCCCGGTCGTTCGTGCTGCGCTCGGTCGGCATGGAGGTGATGCCCGAATCGATCTACAAGACAATGATCCTGCGCGGCCGCATCGAGCAGATGCCCGCGCATCTCGACTGGAGCCGCCAGATGGCGGCTCCCAAGCGCCGCTCGAGCATGCGCATCGCGCGCCACATCTTTGCCACCGTGTTGCAGGGCTTCATCTTCCGCCCGTTCATGTTCTTTATCCTGCCGGGACTGCTATTGCTCGCCTTCTCGCTGTGGACCAACTTCTGGATGGTCGTGCATTTCCTGGACGCCTACGCGACCCTGGGTGACGTTCGGGGGGATCGGGCTTCGGTGGCAGTGGCGCTGGCCTACCAGCAGTTCCCACACACGTTTATCGTGGGCCTTCTGTCGTTGATGCTGGCTGTGCAGCTCATCAGTCTGGGTGTGCTGGCAATGCAGTCGAAGAGTTATTACGAAGAAGTCTTCTTCCTCGGTACGAGCGTCAAACGCGCCGTCGACGGCCGCCCCGACGTACCCCCCTCCAGTCCGCCGGCGAGTTAACATTCCGCGGGGACAGGGAGTACGCCCCGTCCCTGCCTGGCGACCGTTCTGATGTGAACTGAAGCACTCCAGGGGCAAGCCTCGCCACGTATACTGCGCTGCCAAATTCCACAACAAATTCAATTGGCTGGTGCACTGCGGAAGCGTACGTCAGAGGCCCAGCCGCCAAGGGGGACCCAGAATGGCAGGCGAGGTTCGACACACGAACAGCACCGGTGAGTGCCAATGACCGCGCCCAAGCGCAAATTCCTGATCACGGGTGTCGCCGGTTTCCTCGGCTCAAACCTCGCGGAACACGTCCTGGCCGACGGCCATGAGATCGTGGGCCTCGACAACTTGTCGATGGGCCGCATCGAAAACCTGACCGAGCTGCTCAAGAATCGCGCCTTCCGCTATCTGCAGCGCGACATCATTGAGCCCGCGACGTTCAGCGACCTGGCCACGGACTTCGACTGCATCGTGCATCTGGCGGCGTTCAAGATTCCCCGCTACGGCAAGGCAATCGACACGCTCAAGATCAACTACCAGGGCACCGAGACCGTGCTTGAGTTCGGCCGGCGTCTGAACTGCAAGACAGTGCTCGCCTCGACATCGGACGTCTATGGGCGCAACCCCCAGCTGCCGTTCAGCGAAGCGCACAGCGATCATGTAATCGGTTCTTCCAAGGCGCCGCGCTGGGCCTACGCGGTCTCGAAGCTCTTTGACGAGCACCTGGCGCTCGCTTACCAGGATGCCTACGGCTTTCCCGTGGTGCTGCTGCGCTTCTTCGGCTCGTACGGCCCCAACCAGAACACCACTTGGTGGGGCGGCCCGCAGTCGGTGTTCATCGATTGCGTCCTCAATGACAAGCCCATGCCGATTCACGGCGACGGTATGCAGACGCGCAGCTTCACTTACGTGAGCGACACGGTGGAGGGCATCTACCAGGCGATGCTGCGCCCCGAGGCGAACGGCGAGATCATCAATATCGGCAATACCGAGGAGATCACGATCCTGGAACTCGCACGGCGCATCCACAAGCTGAGCGGCAAGAGCGGTGAGCCCAACATACAGTTCATTCCGTATGAGTCCTTCACGGGCAAGAAATACGAAGACGTGATGCGGCGCGTTCCGGACGTCAGCCTTTGCGCCAGGCTCCTCGGCGTGCGTGCCAAGGTGGGAATCGACGAGGGCCTGAAGCGCACGATCGAATGGCAGCGCCGCTTCACCGCGGCTGCGCGCCAGCAAAGCGCCTGATGCGGATCGGAATCATCGGTGGCGGTCTGATGGGTCTGGCACTCGCCCAGCGCCTCGGTGCATCCGCGCACGCGGTGACGGTATTCGAGCGCGCCAGCCAGGTGGGCGGGCTCGCCACCTGGCACGACTTCGGCCGCTTCACCTGGGACCGGTTCTATCATGTGATCCTGCCCTCAGATGCGCCGCTGATTCGTTTCGTCGGCGACATCGGGCTGGGCTCCGAGCTGCGCTGGGCGGCGACCAAGACCGGCTACTACGTCGATCACGCGTTCTATGGTCTGTCGAACAACCTCGAGTTCCTCAAGTTCCCGCCGTTGTCGCTCTGGAGCAAGTTCCGACTCGCACTGACGATCCTGTATTGCGCGCGCATCAGCGACTGGCGCAGCCTGGAGAAAGTGAGGGTCGAGGATTGGCTGATCCGCACCTCGGGTCGCACGACGTTCGAGAAGTTCTGGCGACCGCTGCTGCTTGCCAAGCTCGGCGCGAATTACCGGCGCGTTTCGGCGGTGTTCATCTGGTCGTATATCAAGCGCCTGTTTTCCGCGCGCGAAGGATCGGCAAAGAAGGAGCACATGGGCCACGTCCGCGGCGGCTACAAGACAGTGTTCGAGCGGCTGCAGAGCCTGATCGGCGCCCAGGGCGGCAGCATCCGTCTCGGTGTGGAAGTCGAGCGGGTGAGCGCCGGGCCGGGCGCGGGCATGCGCGTACGCGTGGACGGCAAAGTCGAGAGCTTCGACAAGGTGATC
>Ga0180085_1000107_pt1 | contig 26345 bp, 15 predicted proteins | sample EasRiv730_16_10D_FD_123013 | JGI IMG/M metagenome (GOLD analysis project Ga0180085, IMG submission 123013) | Soil microbial communities from meander-bound floodplain in the East River, Colorado, USA - East River metaG ERMLT730_16_10D | ecosystem: Environmental > Terrestrial > Soil > Floodplain ... | reverse complement strand
CCTCGGCGCGGCCAGGCGCTGAGACGGCGAAAAGAAACACTGACACTGCAAGGGTCTTCGAAAAGCCCGTCATGGCGTTCACCTCCAGAAATGGGAATGACGCCGAGCGGGGTGTCGCGACCTTGCCTCTCGTCATCGCTGCAGCCAGCTCCTGGCTGCTCACCTCCTTTAGCGAGAGAAATCCACCAAAACTGCCATCCGCCCATCCTTCCATGCAAAATACTGCTCGACCTGTGCTGGTTAGAATTGTTAGCCTGCCTTAACCCCAAACAGGGCAATGATCAAGGCGGCCGTCGTGACTTCTTCCGCCGGGCAGGTAACGCAGCTATTGAAGTGCTGGAGTCAGGGAGACCAGGAAGCCCTTGGGCGTCTTATGCCTGTGGTGTACGGCGAACTGCGTCGTCTGGCCAGGCGACAAATGGCTCGGGAGCGTCCTGACCACACGTTGCAAGTGACGGCTCTGGTCCACGAGGCCTATCTGCGCCTGCTGGATGTCCGCCAGGTCGACTGGCAGGACAGGGCTCATTTCCTGGCCCTCTCAGCGCAGATGATGCGGCGCATCCTGGTGGACGCAGCCCGGGCGAGGCACTATCAGAAGCGTGAGGGAGAAGCCTGGAAGGTGCCGCTACAGGAGGAACTGCTAATCCCTACAGAACCAGGAGCAGACCTGGTTGCGCTGGACGACGCTTTGAAGAGCCTGGCCGACGTCGATCCGAGGAAGAGCCAAGTCGTCGAGTTACGTTTTTTTGGTGGACTGACCGTGGAAGAGACCGCCGAGGCGCTGCAACTGTCTCCACGCACAGTCATGCGCGAATGGAGTTTGGCGCAGGCCTGGCTCTACCGGGAACTGAGGAAGAACAGTGACGAGTGACCAGTGGCGAGTGACGAGTGCCAAGCAGTCAAATACTGCGAGGGGGTATCGAGACTCGACAAGTTTGTCCCCCTTGCCAAGGGAATGGAAGCTTTGAGAAAGCTTCCCCGCGATTACTGCGGCAGGGGGTCTATTGTGACCGAGGTCTTCAATCGTCAATCTCAAAAGCCAACACGCAAGCTGCTGCGCAACACTCTGCCGGCGGCTGAACTCATTCTGTGGTCGAAGTTGAAGGGCCGCCAGGTCTGCGGCAGGAAATTTCGGCGGCAATTCAGTGTCGGTCCCTATGTGGTTGACTTCTACTGTCCAGCACTGAAGCTCGCCATCGAGATTGACGGGGACAGCCACTTTCAGCCGGGCGAGCAAGAGAAGGATCGACGACGACAGGAGCACATTCAATCCTTCGGAATCCAGTTTCTCCGATTTCGAAACGATGAGGTCCGGGAGAATCTCAGAGGGGTGATGGAGGCGATTTGGCGAAAGGTTGAGGAACTTGGCAAAGCCGTATGACCCCCTGCCGCAAGCAGCGCGGCGTCCCCCTTGCCAAGGGGGACAAAGTCTTGTTCTGCTTCAAGGACACGTAGTCCGCTCGATTTACCAGTGCCTTCGATGCCAAGCAAACGGGAAGTGCATTCAACATCTCAAAGGTGCACAAAATCAGAACCTCGTGAATAACTGAGCTGCAAGTCTTGCAACGTTTTTGTCCCCCTTGGCAAGGGGGACGCCGCGCTTTGTGCGGCAGGGGGTCTTTCAACTTCGCTTCGAACCACGAAACCCGAACCACGAACCACTGTTTCTATGACTCCCGAGCGTTGGCAACATATTGACCAGCTCTATCACGAGGCCCTGAAGCGCGAGGCCGGAGAACGCCTCGCTTTTGTCCGGGAGAGCTGCGGTGACGACGCAAGACTGCGCCAGGAAGTGGAGTCCTTGCTCGAAGCGCATGATCGCGGCGGAGACTTTCTGAGCGCTGCCGCCGGGCCTTTCGTTATGAGTGAAGGTTCCATGACCGGCCAAACCATTTCTCACTATCGCATTCTGGAGAAGCTGGGCGGAGGCGGGATGGGAGTGGTCTATAAGGCCGAAGACACCAAGCTGGGCCGCAAGGTGGCAATCAAGTTCCTGCCCGACGGGATGACCAAAGACCCTCAAGCCCTTGAACGCTTCGAGCGTGAGGCCCGGGCGGCATCGGCGCTCGACCACCCGAACATCTGCACGGTTTATGAGATTGCGGAGCACGAGGGTCAGCCCTTCATCGCGATGCAGTTCCTGGAAGGCAGGACGTTGAAGCACCGGATCGACAGCAAGCCAGTCCCAACAAATCAGTTGCTGGAGCTGGTGATCCAGATTGCCGACGGGCTGGACGCCGCGCACTCGAAGGGCATCCTCCATCGGGACATCAAACCGGCCAATATCTTCGTGACGGAGCGCGGCCAGGCCAAGATTCTGGACTTTGGCGTGGCCAAGCTCTTGCGACCGAAAACCACCGCAGGAACGGCCGTGGAAACGGTGACGGTTGAAGAGTCCTTAACCAGTTCGGGAGTGGCGATCGGGACGGCCGCTTACATGTCGCCCGAGCAGGCCAGAGGAGAAGAACTGGATGCGCGGTCGGATCTGTTCAGTTTCGGGGCAGTGCTTTACGAGATGGCCACGGGCAGGGAGGCGTTTACGGGAGAGACTTCGGCCGTGATCTTTCACGCCATTCTGAGCCGGGCACCGACGCCGCCAGTACGGCTGAATCCTGATCTGCCGCTGAAGCTGGAAGAGGTCATCAACAAGCTGCTGGAGAAAGACCGTGATCTCCGTTATCAGAGCGCTGCTGATCTGCGCACAGACCTGAAGCGGCTGAAACGGGACATCTCTTCCGCGCCTGAACAAGATAACACGCGCCAGCGGGAGACCGGTCTGGACCACGATCTGGCCGCCGGTTTGGAAGAGAAGATCGAAGGACGCAAGTTCAAGCTTCGAAGAGACCTGTTCCTCACTGCCGCTGCCCTATTGCTTGGCGGAGTTCTGACAAGATGGCTCTTCTGGCCTCAGCCAGCGCCCGAGCCTCCCGTGAGACGCTTCGCGTTTGTAACGGGGCAGCCGGTCAAAAAGGCCACGATTTCCCCCGACGGAAAACAAATCGCCTACGTCACTGGCACCGGGGGTGAGTCGCAGCTGTGGGTTCAAGATTTGGACCGGATAGAGCCGCACAAGATCCAAGGCGCAACGGGCGCCAGCAATTTCTACGATCCGTTCTGGTCTCCCGACAGCCGCTCCCTGGGGTTCGGCACCACCAAAGAGCTGCGAACGGTCTCTGTCATCCGAGGAGAGCCGGCGACGATTTGTCCACTTCCGGACGCCGCTCAGGAGTACCTGGGAGGGACCTGGAATCCGGACGGTGAGTCAATCGCGTTTGCCCAAAAGACGACGGTTTATGAGGTCTCGGCCCGCGGGGGGGCACCGAAAATTCTGATCAAGATGGATCCCTCTACCCGGATCGAACATGTCGAGATGCCGCATTTCCTGCCTGGGACTGGAAAAAAGCTTGTCGTCACATTCAAAGAGCCTGGTAAGCCTCATACCATCGGGATCCTTTCCACTAGGAATAGTCGACCGGAAACTTTAGTGCCTCCGGGTAGCCACTACACCTTTCCCAGCCTTTCAGATTCCGGGCATCTTTTATTCAACTGCTGGCCTGAGGGGCCTGAGGGCTTGACTTACGGATTCATCGGGGCTCTCCCTTTCTCGCCGGCGAGCCTGAAGCCCACCGGAGAAATTTTTCCCGTGGTGCGATACGGTTTCTCGCCAAGCGTCTCGAAAGACGGCACGCTGGTTTATGTCGAGAACAGTGCCCACTCGGCTCCCCAGCGACTCGTCTGGAGAGACCGAAAGGGCAAACAATTGGAAGTCCTCGATCAGGTCCCCAGAGACATTTTGAGTTTTTCTCTCTCACCAGATAAGCGCAGGTTGGCTGTCCATAGCTGGCAATCGTCACAGATCTCGATTCGCGATCTGACGAGTGGCAGGGAGACTGTTCTGGTGGCGGATCAACTGTACGGTAACCTTAACTGGACACCTGACGGAAGGGGTTTGACTCTTACACGCCAGCGTAGAGAGGACAGCGACATCGTCACTCATTCTTCCGATCGGAACGATGAGCCGGTCATCCTGTCGACGGGGAAACAGACCCAAGTCCCCACCGACTGGTCCCCGGACGGTCGATTCCTGATCTATACCCTTTTTACATCGGAGAGCTTCGGTGATCTGCACTATCTGAGGCGAACAGAAGATGGCAGCTACGAATCGGTCCCCTTTCTGCAATCGCGCTGGGCAGAAAATCAAGGGAAGTTCTCACCCGATGGACGGTATCTGGCCTATTGCTCGAATCAATCGGGCCGGAAAGAAGTCTACGTTGCGCGATTTCCGGAGAGCGGCAGCAAGATCAGAATCTCTGTAAAGGGTGGGTCCATTCCACGTTGGAGCTCCGATGGAAGGGAGCTATTTTACACAGAAGGCGAAGCCCTGATGGCGGTACCCATCACGATGGGTCCTGACCTCTCTGCCGGTACCCCTGAACGTCTGTTTGCCGTTCCGGATCTTCAATTCGCCGGCGGGGACTTCGAGGTTTCTCAGGACCGTCAGCGCTTTCTGGTCAAGGAACCTGCCGGAGATGCACCACCGGTCATCCGGGTGGTGCAAAACTGGTATTCTGAATTTCGCGTCGCAGCACAGGGCCAGAGCACCGACAAATGAAGAGGGACCACTGACCAGTGGCTGTGGCTGTAACACAGACGCCACAAACCACTAGCGACCAAGCACTACCCAATGCCTATGACTCCGGAGCGTTGGAAACGTATTGACCAGCTGTTTGACGCGGCACTCCAGCGCAAGCCTGGAGAACGCCTCGTTTTTCTCCGGAACGCCTGTGGGGACGACGAGACGTTGCGCCAGGAAGTGGAGTCACTGCTCGAAGCACACGATCGCGGCGGGAACTTTCTAAGCTCTGGCGCCGGACCTTTCGTTATGAGTGAAACTTCCATGACCGGCCAAACCATCTCTCACTATCGCATTCTGGAGAAGCTGGGTGGAGGCGGGATGGGAGTGGTCTACAAGGCCGAAGACACCAAGCTGGGCCGCAAGGTGGCACTGAAGTTCCTGCCCGAGGGGATGAGCAAAGACCATCAAACCCTCGAACGCTTCGAGCGTGAGGCCCGCGCGGCATCGGCGCTCGATCACTCAAACATCTGTACGGTTTACGAGATTGCAGACCACGAGGGTCAACCCTTCATCGCCATGCAGTTTCTGGAAGGCAGGACGTTGAAACACCGGATCGGTGGCAAGCCGCTTCCGACAGATCAGCTGGTTGAACTCGCGATTCAGGTTGCTGACGGCCTAGACGCCGCGCACTTAAAGGGCATCCTCCATCGGGACATCAAGCCGGCCAATATCTTCGTGACGGAGCGCGGCCAGGCCAAGATTCTAGACTTCGGCGTGGCCAAGCTGTTGCGACTGAAGACCGCCGTAGGAACCACCTTGGAAACGGTGACCGTGGAAGATTCCTTGACCAGTTCGGGAGTGGCGATCGGAACGGCCGCTTACATGTCGCCGGAGCAGGCCCGCGGAGAAGAGCTGGATGCGCGGTCGGATCTGTTCAGTTTTGGGGCAGTGCTTTACGAGATGGCCACGGGCAGGGAGGCGTTTACGGGAGAGACTTCGGCCGTCATCTTTCACGCCATCCTGAGCCGAGCACCCACGTCGCCAGTACGGCTGAACCCCGATCTGCCGCTGAAGCTGGAAGAGATCATCAACAAGCTTCTGGAGAAAGACCGTGAGCTGCGATACCAGAGCGCTGCCGATCTGCGCACGGACCTGAAACGGTTGAAGCGGGACATCGATTCCGTACCGGGAAAGGATAACTCCGTTCAGGGTGTCCCGGGGGCTGGCCACTCCGCTACCACGGCTACGGCTACAGCTGACCCAAGCTCCAGCCTCCGCTCACGGAAAGCACTGATTGCATCAGGAGTCCTGGCGACCCTTCTGATTGGGTTGGGCCTTGGCTGGTATGGCTTGCAGCGACGCAGATCGGAGGTGGAACTTAAGCAGCGGCAATTGACCACGAACCCGTTTGAAACCCCGGTCAACAGCGCGAAGATCTCGCCTGATGGAAAGTATCTAGCGTATTCCGACGAGACAGGCGTCTTTCTGAAAGTGATCGATACCGGGGAACGAAGTGTTCTCTCCATTCCCGCCGGCGCCCGCATAGCTGACCTGAATTGGTTTCCTGATGGCAACAAACTGCTTGCGAGTGGGTTAGTCGGAGATGAAACGATAAGCAAGGTTTGGATGCTCTCGGTTTTTGGAGGCCCGCCGCGACTCTTTCAAGACGATGCAGGTACGGCTGTGGTGTCGCCGGATGGTTCGCAAATTGCCCTGATTCGAGGACAGGAAAAGAGCATCTGGTTGATGAAAGCCAATGGCGAAGATTCGCACCCGATTCTGAATGTTCCTACGGAAGAGTACGTCTCGGGACTCATGTGGTTTCCGGACGGACAGCGTCTGGGATATCAACGGCATCGATCCGGGACAGACACATCAGGGACGTGGCTCGAGTCCTGTGACCTCAGAGGTCAACAAATCGCCGTGGTGGCTTCATCCCCAATAGGTCAGGGTCAGGATCCTATTGGGGGGAGCTACATTCTGCCGACTGGAGAATTTCTCTATTGGAGGGGCGCTTGGCAGCAAAACGAGAGCAGCCTGTGGCAAATCCGCACCAACCTCAAAACCGGCCAACCTCTTGGTGAACCGCGGCGAATCATGAGTTCGTCCGGTTTCAACAGTTATGGCCCGAGCAGCAGTGCCGACGGAAAACGGCTGGCATTCTTGAAGAGCACTGGGCAATACGAAGTCTATGTCGGAGAGCTTCAAGGCAAGGGCAATCGCATGAAGACGCCTCGACGATTGACTTGGGAGGATCGGAACGACTCTCCCGGATCCTGGACCCCGGATAGCAAGGCTTTACTTCTGGCGTCATATCGTAATGGCAACCTGGATATCTTCAGGCAAGGCCTTGACCAGCGCACTGCGAGCCCAGTGTTGGCGAGTCCTGAGGACGAGGTCAATCCTACGGTGACACCCGACGGCCAATGGATCCTGTACTTCAGTTCTCCGACGTGGCACAGGGAATCTTCGACCACCCCCGTCTCTTTGAGGCGTGCACCTATTTCAGGAGGGCTGTCGCAGGTTGTGCACAGCGAGAAAGGGTTCGCAAACGTCCGATGTGCCCGGCTTCCATCCAACTTGTGTGTCGTAGATCAGCGGGTTGGAGGTCAACTCATCTTCTCTGCTTTCGACCCGATTCGAGGAAAGGGTCGAGAGCTCGCCAGGATAGAGCCTTCCGCTCCTGCTTCGAGTCAATATGATTGGGCCCTGTCGCCGGATGGTTCGAAGATTGTGGGTAATATTGAAGGTACCAACCGACTCTGGGTTTTGCCTTTGTCCGGCGGAGGTCCAAAACAGGAAGTTGTCGTTAAAGGTTGGAGCCGGCTCCAAAGTCCTACGTGGTCTGCAGACGGCCAAGGCTGGTACGTCGGAAGCTATTCGCCGCTATGCTTGCTGTACGTCGATCAGAAAGGTCAAGCTCGTGTTCTGTCGAGAATCGCAGACGGGGGATCCCCCTCTCCCGACGGCCGCTATCTGGCCTTTCCCGCCTACACCTTGAGCAGCAACGCCTGGATGATTGAGAACTTTGACCAGAGATAGCGCGAAGGGTCGTGTCGCAGCGTTAGCGTTACTGACCTGACCCCCTGCCGCACAAAGCGCGGGGAAGCTTTCTCAAAGCTTCCATTCCCTTGCCAAGAGGGACAAAGTCTGTTTTTGCTTTCCGGGTACCGTAGTGGCCGGAATTACCAGTGCCTTCGATGCGTCAGGCAGAATGGGGAAGCTCCAACTTTAGAGGGCGCTCAACGCCAGAATCTTACGAAGAGCAGCCCCGAAAGGCCTTGCAGCTTGTTTTGTCCCCCTTAGCAAGGGGGACGCCGCGTTGTCTGCGGCAGGGGGTCACACGGCTTTGTTCGGCCCCTTAGTTTTTCGCCAGTCGAATCAAAGGAATCCTCTCCGAGATACACATCAGATATTCCCTTCCTCGCTCTTGTCAGCTATTCTCTCGAACGCAACGGCTTCCGTTGCCCAACCTAACAACACTCAAGCAAAGGCAACACTATGGAAAATGTGAATCTCAAAGGGACCGATTTGACAGTCTCCCGTCTCTGCTTTGGCACGATGACGTTTGGAGGGCAGGTGGACGCGGCGGGTGCACAGGCCATGGTGGATCGCTGTCTGGAGGCGGGCATCAATTTCTTCGACACGGCCAACGTGTACACGCAGGGCGCCTCTGAAACCCTGTTGGGTCAGGCGTTGAAAGGTCGGAGGAAGCAAGTAGTGCTGGCGTCAAAAGTAGGGATGACTGGACCAGAGGTCCCGGCCGAACGGCGGCTAGCCAAAGAGGCCATGCGGCAAGGCATCGAGGACAGTCTCCGTCGATTGCAGACCGACTATCTGGACTTCTACTACCTGCATCGGCCGGATTATTCAGTTCCGCTCGAAGAGACACTGGAAACCATGGATGAGCTCGTGAAGCAGGGAAAGGTACGCTACCCGGCGTGTTCCAACTACGCAAGCTGGCAGATCACCCGCATGGCTTGGCTGGCAGACAAGGCCGGTTACCGTCCCGTCCGACTGGCGCAGCAGATGCACAACCTGCTGGCGCGTGGCTTGGAGCAGGAATACGTTCCGATGGCGCAGGAGTTTGGAGTCTCCACGGTCGTCTACAATCCGCTTGCAGGCGGATTGCTGACGGGCAAGCACCAGCGTGAGCGGCCTATTGCGGGCACGCGGTTCGACGGCAACACGATGTACCTGGATCGTTACTGGCATCCGGCGTATTTCGATGCTGTGGAAGAACTGCATATGGTGGCTCGCCAGGCCGGCCGGTCGATGGTGAGCCTTGCCATCAATTGGTTGCTGACTCAGAAATCCGTCGATGGTGTCATTCTGGGAGCTTCCACCCTTTCGCAACTAGACCAGAATTTGAAGGTTGCTGAAGAGGGACCGCTCTCCCCAGAGACTATGACTGCCTGCGATGCTGTGTGGCAGAAGCTGCGTGGTGTCACGCCGAAGTACAATCGGTAGGTGGGCCCAATCCAACCAATCATCATGGCAGCGCTTCGTGCTACCCTCTCCGCCTGCATGGGGACAAGAACACAAATTCCAAGTTCATCAGTTCACCGTGCTCCCCAAGCGGGTCTTTGCTTTTGAACCGCCCCGCCTGAAGGTAAGAGCAGTAGTTTGTAGTCCCGGCTTCAGCCGGTCTGGACGAAGACGCAGAGTGCCCATGTACGTCTGGCGAAAGCTCAGTTCTGATCAGCGGGACGAACTGCTGCGATATCGAAAGCGGCGACAATGGCCTTGGCACGGGCCGCCGCACCCTGCTATGAAAGACGCCCTCTTCCACATCACGGCGGTGAACTTTGAGCATCGGTGCATCACCGGCAAGAGCATCAATCGGATTGACGCCTTTGGCGGTCAGCTCATTGAGGCATTAGCTGCTTCCGGTGGCCACTGCATGGCTTGGTGTGTGCTGCCCAATCATTATCACTTGCTCGTGGCTGTTACCGATCTTCGTCGCACCACAATGTGCCTTGGGCAGTTGCATGGTCGGACATCCAGACAATGGAACCTGGAGGATGATTGCACAGGACGACAGTGCTGGCACCGCTGTGCAGATCGCGCAATACGATCCGAGAGACACATGTGGGCAGCGATGAACTATATTCACAATAATCCTGTCAAGCATGGCTATGTGAAGCGGTGGCAAGACTGGCCCTTCTCAAGCGCGGCTGCTTTTTTGGAGAGTGTGGGCCGCGAAAGAGCGGCAGTGGTGTGGAGGGATTATCCAATTCTGGACTTTGGCAAAGGCTGGGACGATTTCTAGAATTCACCAACAGACCCGCCTGAAGGCGGTACTACGAGCGGATGTCTTCAGGAGATTCTCTCTATGAAAAGAATCTTGCGAACCATTCTTCTTTTGCTGCCAGTCTTGGCTATCGGGATCACGGCGTTTGCGGCGGACAAACGGCCCATCACGGCACAGACCTTGTGGGCCTTGAAGCGGCTTGGGTCGCCAGCGCTCTCGCCCGACGGCAGTGCCGTTGTGTTCACCGTTCAGGAGTGGTCGGTTGAAAAGAACAAGAGCACTTCCAGCTTGTGGCTGGCTGAAGTTGCTACTGGCAAGGTGAGACGGCTGACCCGAGCCAATGCTTCGGACGGGTCTCCGGTGTGGAGCCCGGACGGTGCGCGGATTGCATTTGTTTCAAAGCGCGGAGAAGATGAAACAGGAGGCCTCTATGTAATCGAGCCTCGCGGAGGTGAAGCGGAAAAGATCGTGGAGTTGCCTCATGGCATTACCACTCCCAAGTGGATGCCTGATAGCAAGTGCGTGGTAGCCGCCACACGGGTGATCCCGGGACTGGCGGGCAAGTTCAGCAAGAGCGACCAGGCGGCGATGCGGAAGGAAATCAAACGGCGCAAGGACTCCAAGATGACGGCTCAGGTTACGGAGCATCGTCAGTACCGCTATTGGGATCACACTCTCACCGATAACCTGGCTCACCGCCTGCTGGTGGTCAACGTGGAGACCAAGGAACTGATAGATCTGACGCCCAAATGGGATAGGCTCTTCAGCTCCAACGGCGAAGCCACCTTTGACGTGGCGCCGGATGGGAAGGAAGTGGCTGTCGCTATTAACAGCGTTGAGCCACCCTACCGCGAAAGGCCCAATTCGGACATCTACCTCATTTCGACCGACGGTTCGGGCGTGCTGAAAAACCTCACCGGCGACAATCGGGCGACCGACGACGGGCCGCGCTTTTCTCCAGACGGAAAATCAATTGTGTTCCACCGCCAGGTGCGTTCGCTTCCATACTCCGGAGAGAACCAGAGACTTTGGCGACACGATCTGGCCACTGGCAAGAACGTGCCCATCACTCAGGCACTGGACTATTCATTTGATGAGTACCAATTTTCGTCTGATGGTCGCTCGTTATGGCTGCTGGCCGAGGAACGCGGGTTGCTGCCCGTGTTCAGGATGAATCCGGATGGGAGCGGCTTTACGAAGGTGCATGGCCAGGGGACAAACACGGGTCTGGATACGGCTCGGGATGTGGTGGTGTTTCTGAATGAGACGTTCAACCGCCCGCCAGAGCTCTTTGCCTTGGATGTGAAAACAGGCAAGGCGCGGCAGTTGACGCACTTTAATGATGAAGCGCTGGCCCAACTGGACCTTGGCAAGGTGGCGGCGCACACTTTTGCGGGAGCGGAAGGTCGCGAGATTCAACTTTGGCTTGTCTATCCACCTGCGTATGAGGCTGGTAAGAAGTACCCACTCGTACAGTTGATGCACGGCGGCCCGCACACCATGGTGCGCGATGCGTTCAGCTTTCGTTGGAACGCGCATGTGTTTGCTGCGCCCGGCTACTTTGTCGCGTGGGTGAACCGCCACGGGTCGACAGGCTTCGGAGAGAAGTTTGCCAGTAGTATCCTGGGAGAATGGGGTGAAAAGCCGTTCACGGACATCATGCGCGGAACGGATTATTTGCTCGGAAAGATTCCCAGCATCGACCGCGATCGCATCGCCGCAGCCGGCGCCAGCTATGGTGGCTACATGGCGGCCTGGGTTCTGGGCCACACAGATCGCTTCAAGTGCATCGTGAACCACGCTGGCGTCAGCGATTTCTACACTCAATACGGTGGGGATACGACCAGCTACTCATTTACCGACGAGGTGCTGGGCGGTACGCCCTGGAAAAACGTGGACGCGATGCAGCGCAACAACCCGATGTTTTACGCAAAGAACTTCAAGACTCCAACGCTCATCACGCATGGCGAGCAGGACTACCGCGTCCCTTATGGCAACGGGCTGGAACTCTATGGTGTCCTGCAGGCCATGGGCGTGCCTTCCCGGTTGGTGGTCTATCCGAATGAGAACCACTGGATCCTGTCCCCACAGAACTCGATCTATTGGAACTACGAGGTTCAATCCTGGCTCGCACGCTATCTGGGCGGCAAGCCGATGGAGAAGCCAAAATTCGAATCGAGCGACAAGCCTGAATGATTCTGGCTTCGCTCCGTCCAGCGCTCTTGACGTCGTCCAATCAAGGAACACGAGGTTCCCCTTTTTCCGGCGGGGAAGCTGTGAAATGAATCCTCCCTTAGTCAAAGGGAGCAGTGCGGCGCAGCGACTGCCGCTTCAGGGCGTCCTGAGAATGGACCGGGCCGATGCTTTGGCCCGGCAGCGATGACTGGCGTTGCTGCGAGGCTGTGAAGCGGAGCGAATGCTGCGGCGTCTCGTGGGCGGGCAGAAATCTCCTCTTGATGACAAAGAGTGGGAACTTTTCGGGGGACAGCAAGTTGACGACCGGCGGGGGTAGTCGATACGTTCGGGGTATCGGGCGGCGGTTTCAGTGGGGGTCGCTTCGTTGCTAAGGACGGACGCTCCACCGAGCTACCGATTTTGCGCAAGCTTGAGAATCGCCTCAGACTGCCGGGTCGTTCTTCTCACTGCCGCGCGCTGACAAACTATTCGCTAGGGCTCATCTTCTTGAATTCGGAAGCCAGGATAATGGCTTCGGCAATATCTTTCATTGGCTTGCGCATCCTTCGGCTTTGCTGCTGAATGCGTTTGTAGGCATCCTCCTCGGTCAACTTCGCTTCAGACTGCAGAATTCCCTTCGCTCGTTCGACAAGCTTCCGCGTTTCGAGAGCCTTCTGCGCGGCCAGGGTTTCGGCTGCGAGCCGGGTATTCTCAATGGCGAGCCCGGCCTGATGGGCGATGCTGGACAGCATCTGAATTTCTTCCTTGGTCAACTCGTGCGCCGAAGGTGTATAGCAGTTGATGACGCCGATAACTTGCTCCTTCACGATCAACGGCATGGCCACGAGAGAGCGCAGCCCCTCTTTCTTTGCGAGATCGCGATACTGGTAGTCGGGATCCTTGGCCACATCGCGAATGATCACCATCTGGCGCTCACGCACCACGCGCCCAAGCAGGCTTTGGTGAATTTTTAGTGGTGGCTTTTTGAGATATTCTTCATTGGAGCCGCTGGCGGCTTTGAGTACCAGTTCCTGGCGCACTTCGTCCACAAGCATAATGGAGCAGACTGAAGCATTAATCATGTCTGCGCAAAGCTTGACGATGAGGTTGAGCATTTCTTCCAGATACTTCTTGGAAGAAACCGTTTCGCTGACTCGCAAGAGACTTTCAATTTGCTGAGCCCGCTTTCGCGTCTCTTCATACAGCCGGGCATTTGCAATGGCGCTTCCCACTTGCTGGCCGATGATGGAGATCAGCTTGATCTCGGCCGGCCCGTGCGAGTGGGACGTGCGGTGCTGCACGTTGATAACTCCGATGACCTTGTCTTTGGCAGTCACGGGAACGGAGAGGAATGCCTCATACCGGTCTTCGGGCAGGCTGAAGAAGAGTTTGAAGCGGGGGTCCCGGCTTGCGTTTTGGGTGATGGCCACCGCCTGCTGCTCCTGCGCCACCCATCCCGTGATGCCTTCTCCGAGTTTTAGGCGGATAGCACCGATGTCTTCGGGATGAGGGTCCTTGGATGCCTGCAGCACCAGCTCCTGATTTGAGGCGTCCAATAGATAGAGAAAACACGCATCACACCGCGTCACTTGATGAACCAAGCCGACAATTTGATTCAGGACTTCGTCAAGTTCAAGATGACTGCTGATGCTGGCGCTAATCTGGTAAAGGACTTCCAGCTCCTGCTCCGTCGAGCGTCCCGCAATGGCGGTGAAAGGTCGAGTCGTCTTCGTCTCCGTGTCCTGCTTCAGTGAGGTTTCCATGGTCTCCTGATGGCGATTTCTGCCGGGACATGATCCCCGAAAAACGGGGGTTGGCTCTAAAGACAAAAAGGCGTCCTGGTGCAGCCACACGTGGCCTACGATCCAGGACGCCTTTGTCCAATTCCGTAACTTGGGGGACGGGCTTCGCAACCGCGTCGATATCAATACATCTGAGTATTGACGGGGCTGAGTGTAGGAGAGGGGAATGAGGGAGTCAAATTTATTTAGCTAATAAGGCACATAAGGATTCCTTATGCGTTAATCTTGGGGCAATCAACGTATAGGCTGGTGCGCTGAGACAGGCTGTGGGCGGGGAGGTTAATGTCGGGTACATGCCAATAGGCTGTCAAGGCGCGTTGGCAAACAGTCGAGCTTGGGGAACTCTTTGGTGCGTCCAAGACAGCGAACGCACCCTACTGGACCCGTGAGAAGGAGGTTTCGATGGTTTCATCTACTTTTCGACGTGGCAGTCTTGTCCGGCTGTGGCTCGGCGTTGTCTGCCTGCTTGGGGCTCCGGTTGCTACCCTGGCTCAGAATCCGGCGAGCTACAAGGGAATCCAAAAAGACGAGTTCATGCGGCGGTGGCTGGTACTCGGCCCTATTCCGATTAGTCCTGAGTCCACCTCGAAGCCAGATGAGGAAGCCCAGAAGAAAGCTTTCTCGATGGATTGGCTGGCACCGCACGGAGGTGAAACCGGCATCGTGCCAAGCTTGAACAGGGAACTCACAATCTCCGGCAAGCCCTATCGCTGGCAGGCTGTCGAATCCAATGCGGACACTGTCAGTCTGGAGAATCTCTTCGCCAAACCCAACTATGTGGTGGCCTATGCTGCGAGTGAAATCGTTATGCCCGAAGCGGCTTCGGTGCTATTGGCTCTGGGGAGCGATGATGCCGTTAAGGTCTGGCTCAACGGGGAGAAGATACATGATCGCTGGGTGCTGCGCGGTGTTGAAACAGATGCCGACCTGGTTCCGCTCCCGCTGAAGAAAGGCACAAACAGGCTTCTTCTGAAGGTGCAGAATGCGGAGCTTGGCTGGGGATTCATTTGTAGAGTTCCCGGCAACCAAGTTTTGGAAGAAAAGGTAGTCGATAGTGGCCGCAAGGGTGATTTGGAATCACTGCAGTTGATTGCCTCCCAGGGCGTCAACCTGAATACAAGGACCAAATATGGAATGACCGCGTTGCACGCGGCACGGATTCATGGACACGAGGACGTGAGCCGATGGCTTGTCTCCAAAGGCGCAGACGCCAACGCACCGATGCCGGCGAAAGAAGAGCTCGTCGAGGGGTTGCTGAGGGAGGCTGTTAAGGGCAGTGCGCCCGGAGCCGCCGTGCTGGTGGCGCAAGCGGGCAAGGTGCTCTTCAAACAAGCCTACGGCTACGCCAGCCTTGAACATCTGGTGCCGGTCACGGTCGACACGAAGTTTCGCATCGGATCGGTCACCAAGCAATTCACAGCAGCCGCCATCTTGCGGTTGCAGGAGCAGGGCAAGCTCAGCGTGCGCGATCCATTGTCAAAGTTCATTCCGGATTATCCGCACGGCAGCGAAGTCACGCTACACCATTTGTTGACGCACACCTCCGGAATTCACAGTTACACCAGCAAGCCTAACTTTATGGAGACTGCCTCGGCCTACATCACGCCGGAAGACCTAATCAAATCGTTCAAGAACGACCCGTACGATTTCGATCCTGGCAAGAAATGGCTCTACAACAACTCGGGCTATTTTCTGTTGGGCCATATCATCGAAAAGGTATCTGGGCAGTCCTATGGCGAGTTTCTGAAGCAGCAGTTCTTTGAGCCGTTAGGCATGAAGAACACGGGCGTCCATCACTGGAGCGACATTTTGGAACACGAAGCGTTCGGCTACGCGTATGAATCAGGACATTTCAAAAAGGCCCAGAACTGGGATATGTCGCGCGCGGGCGCGGCCGGAGCGCTGTATTCCACCGTGGACGATCTCTATCTCTGGAATGAGGCGTTGTTCAGTGGCAAAGTGCTCAACGCGGAGAGTGTGAAGGCAGCTTTCACGCCGGTGAAGACCGATGTTGCTGCCTTGCGGCCGGAGGAAGGGTACGGGTACGGCTGGGCCATTGCCTCCTTGCGAGGTCTGAAGGAGGTCCAGCACGGAGGGGGGTTGCAAGGGTTTCTGAGCCACCTCAGGCGCCTTCCCCAGGAGCAATTCACGATTGTCGTGCTGGGCAACAGCGCTCCATCCGCGCCTGGTGCCGATCCTGGACGACTATCGAGAGAGATTGCGCAGATTTACTTGCACGAGAAAATGGAAAAAGCGCCCACGGCTCTAACGTCTATCTCTCAGGAGATTCTCGAGGGCTATACAGGTAAGTACGACTACGACAAGGCTGTCTTGACGGTGACACGTGAGGGTAACCGATTGTTTGCCCAGTTGAGTGGGCAACCTAGGTTTGAGATCTTTCCCAAGTCAGAAACCGAGTTCTTTTGGAAGGTCGTGGATGCTCGGGTTCAGTTTGTGCGTGACGACAAGGGACAAGTGGTGAAAGCCATTCATCAACAAGGCGGCCAGACCATTCAAGCCCCAAAATTGAAAGATCAGTTGGTCGCTGCCGTCGATCCAGCGGCGTTCGACGCCTTTGTGGGCAAGTATGACTATGGTCAAGGCAAAATGATCCTGACGGTGACACGCGAAGGCAACCAGTTGTTTGCTCAGATGACTGGACAGCCGAAATTCGAGATCTTTCCCAGCTCCACGACGGAGTTCTTTTGGAAGGTGGTCAATGCCAGGATTGCCTTCGTGAAAAACGAAGCCGGGAAAGTAACGAAGGCGATTCACGAACAGGGAGGACAGAAACTGGAGGTTCCCAGGATCGAGTAGGCGGGCTCGCAACCGCGGTAGCGTAGACCAGCGTTTTAGGCAGCGTCTTCGGTTTGTGGAGAGCGTTTTCAAGACTTTACTCCCCGGCCAGAGCGTGGCAGCGTGTTTTCTATTTCAATACTCTGCAGGAGGAAGGCTATGAACAAGAAGTTCATTATCTCCGTGGTTGTGGTGTTCGTCTTGTCGATGGGTTTGGGCTTTCTAGTGCACGGAGTGCTGCTGAATCAAGCCTACACGCAGCTGCAGGGGCTGTTTCGCACGCCTCAGGATGCTCAGGCCTATTTCCCCTTCATGCTGTTGGCTCATCTCTTGATTGCGTTTGGATTTGTCTGGATTTACCAGCGAGGGAAGGAAGACAAACCCTTCCTTGCGCAGGGCATCCGCTTCGGCCTGGCAGTGGCGGTGCTTAGTACCATTCCAATGTATCTCATCTATTATGCCGTCCAACCGATGCCTTCGGCGCTCGTGTACAAACAGATTGTATTCGACACGCTCGGCGTCATCTTGATGGGCATCGTCGTGGCTTGGCTGAACAGGTAGTAGGACCTCCTTCCTTGAATTTTGCACACGAGAGAGACCCTGTCTCCGAAAACCGCACGGGGAGCGGTGTCCATGAAGAGCTATGAGGAATTGAATCCCCTCCTGGGAGGGGCAGAAGCCGAAGGCTTCGGGGTGGGCATTCGTCATGGAAAAACCCACCCCGGCGCTGCGATGAAGGCTTCTCATCTCAAGCCTTCACCCCCTCCCGAGAGGGGATCCGCAGGCAAACAGCCACTCGGACGCAAAATTCAAATCCCTACTTCACAGCGAGCATCACATCCACCGGCTGTCCTGTCCTACGAAAACCAAAGCTTGAGAACCCGGCATCCCGTGTGAGGCTCTCGTATTCCGAAGGGGAGCGCTCTTTGCCTTCGGTGCACAAAAGCATATTCAGTGACTGAAGATATGCGTTGGCGGGTCCATCACGTTCTTCGTTCAGCAGCCTCTCACAGATCAGCAATCCGCCGCCGGATGGGAGATGCGCGCAAATCTTTCTTAAAAGGAATCGGACTTTGTCCTCGGACCAGTCGTGCAGGATGCGGCCAACGCTGTACAAGTCGGACGCTGGCAGCGCGTCGGTGAAGAAATCGCCGCTTTGAATTCCAATTCTTTCCTGGAGGCCAGCCTGTTTCACGTACAAGCGCGTGGTCGGCGTGACAGTGGGGAGATCAAAGACGGTGGCGTGCAGCCCCGGATAGCGCCGACAAGCCGCAATCACCAGGTGTCCCGTGGCACCTCCCAGATCCACCATCCGGCGAAAATGTCCCAGGTCGAAAGCCGCCACGGCTGCAGGTGAGCTCAAAAGGCCGTGCCCATTCATTCCCGCCAGAAAAGTTTGCTTATCCTTCTCGGTGGCGAACAGATGACCGAAAATCCCTTCGCTGAATCCGAATTCCTGCTCCCAGCGATGGGTGCCTTCCCGAACCGCATCCTCCAAGTGCCGCCACAACCGAAAGCTGATCCGGTCGGAGTAAAGGATATAGCCGCTCAAGGTTTCAGGACTCTCCACGCGCAGGAATCGTGTGGCTACGGGGAGGTTGTGGTAGTGTCCTCCGGTTCTCTGCAACAGGTGCAGACCTGTGCATACGCCCAAAATCCGTTCCAGGGCGTCGGGGTTGCACTTAAGGTTGTGCGCCAGTTCGTCACTGGTGGCTGAAGATTCGTGGAGGTGGTCGAATACGCCCAACGACACGGCAGTAAAGACGGCTTTTGAGGCGCGGAACCCGTCCATGAGGTTGAGAACCACCTGGGCATCAGGGTCGGGCTCCGGAAGGTTAGACTTGTCTGGCATGTGTTGACTCCGGTTAGAATCTCGATGAGCGGATGAAACTGGCGGAACCCTGGAGCTGTCACGAGAAGTCGGGGACCGAAATTGCCGGCCCATCATATTGACGAAGTCATCCAAAATCTAGACCGAATCATCGACCGATCCATCGCCACTGGAAGCCGTCTCGGCTAGTTCCCCGCTAAGGAGATCAACCAAAGGAGGTTACTATCTTGAGAGTCTTGATCTGTACATGCCTGGGGCTGTTCCTGTGCTCGCTCCATCTCACCGCCGCGGATTTTCCGCAGGCTGAGATTTCAAACTCGCGCATCCGCGCCAAGCTTTATTTGCCGGACGCCCAGAAGGGCTATTACCGGGGAACGCGCTTCGACTGGTCAGGCGTCATTGCCAGTCTGGAGTGTGATGGCCACAGCTACTTTGGAAAATGGTTTGAGCGGTATGACCCGAAGCTGCATGACGCCATCACCGGCCCGGTAGAAGAGTTCTTTACGAACGGTGCAGGCTTGGGCTACGACGAGGCCAAGCCGGGCGAGAGCTTTGTCAAGGTCGGTGTTGGCGTGCTTCGCAAGCCCAATGAACCGCGCTACAGCTCGTTCAATAGCTATGAGATCTTGAACTCAGGCACCAGGAAACTGAAGAAGGGGAAGGATTGGATTGAGTTCACGCACGAACTTAAGGATTCAACCGGCTATGCCTACACGTACCGCAAGACATTACGATTGCCCAAAGGCAAGGCGGAACTGGTCCTTGAACATAGCCTGAAGAACACCGGGCGAAAGCCGATTCCGACCCATGCTTACAACCATAACTTTTTCATGCTCGATGAACAGCCATCCGGGCCGGACTTCGTGGTGAAGTTCCCGTTCGATCTCCGCGCCACTGCCGATTTGAAAGGCCTCGCCGAAGTTCGCGGCAAAGAGCTCGTCTATCTTCAGGAACTGCAGAAAGGCCAGAGTGTGTTCACAAACCTGGAAGGGCATGGCAGCAGCGCCCAGGACTATGACATCCGGGTCGAGAATCACAAGACCGGTGCAGGGGTGAGGCAAACGGGAGATCGGCCACTATCGAAAGTCGTATTCTGGTCCATTCGCAGCAACGTTTCGCCGGAACCCTACATCGAGATGAAAATCGGGCCGGGGAAGGAAGAAAAGTGGCGCATCCAGTACGAGTTCTACAAGGTGGCAGGATCTAAGTGAACCTCGGTTGAGGCGAATCAGTTGACCCTTCGGACCGCTGCTCGACTCGTCATTCCAGCGAAAGCGGGAATCCAGCCTGGATTCCCGCTCGCGCTGCACTTGACCGGAATGACGAACTACGGTTGATCAACTTTTGCGCGGTGGCGTGAGTTTCCTCAATTCCGCCCGCGGCTTCCTTGGCAATCTGCCGATACCGATCAATCGCGCTCCAAAACGTTTTGCGAGCTTCTTCCCGTTCCTGCGGGGCGATCCTTTCGTTGCGCGCCCGCCAGAGCTGCTCAATGGCGGCGATGCACCACAGGGCGCTTTGTCGCGAGGCGCGAATGGGTTGGCTGCCAACCAACACGTTCACTGGGTTGGTATGCATCTGCGGAAAATGTCGCACTGCCACCCAACTGCTTCGATCAATCTTGGCTGAGAAGTCCAGTTCGTGCGGCTGGCCGTCTGCGGGTACTTGCTTCGAAGACACCACATGACCATTGACCACCAACTCCACCGGTCGCACCTGCGGATTGAGTTGAGGTGCGTCTGCCGAAGCCAACGGCTCGTGAAAATTCACCGTATCGCCAATCAACCTCTTGCCGCCGGCAGGGAAAATGCCTCCGTACGCAACTTCCAGAGGCGTCTCAGAGGAGAAGGCGACTTTGGTGTGAATCTTTACAGTCTCCGGAACCCTCAGCTGTACTTCACCACCGGCTGATTTGCCGTTCACAGTAAATTCCAACGCGTGGGCATAGCCATCCGAGACGTACGATCGTCCGCGTACCAGTCCTTCGCACCACGCCTTGAAATCAATTCGTTCCACCTTGCCAAGTTGTACATAGGAGCGACCTTGCCCCACGCGAGTGCCGCTCATGCAAGGGAAGTCCGTTTCCCCGGCGGCTTTCAAAGGGAACCCGCAATTCAGAAGGTGATACCAGCAATTCCATTCCAGCAGTCGCGCCGTATCCATCGCGCTGATGAAGTCGCAAATGCCGAGGGCGACGGTCACAAAGATTTCTTGTGCGCCAACGCTGTTGAGCTCAGGAATCGCGAAATTGGGGAGCTGATCTGAGACCCGGTCAACCGACTTGATGAGCTCTGCCTCAGTCACGCTGCCATCCTGGCCAAGGTCGATTTTCACAAATTCTTCGGGCAACAAACCCTTTGCCCCTTCCTGTGGATCGAGCCGTCCATCTTGATTGGTGTCCAGCTCCAACATCAGGCGTTTGGCGGCGTTGGCGGGATTCACCTGAAGGCCGCTGCCCGAGTGAGCATAGCCCGTGACCGCGCCCTGTGCCTTGGCCCAGCGCAGCACCGGCGTTGTCCAGGTCGGCCAGCCTTTGCTGAGTTCAGCTCCCGGATAGACTTGTTCTTTCAAATTCAGCAGGCAAACATGGCCCAGGGCCTCCGAACCAAAGCCGCTGACTTCGATGTCATATTTCATCAGGCAGAACGACTGGCTGAGGCGATCGGCTTCCGGAGAGAAGTATTGCTGCTGATGGTTAAAGCCAGGACCCCAGGTGAGAATGCTTCCGACGTTCAGCCCTTCGCCCATCACTTGCCGGAACATGTCCTTGGGGGGAACGCCTTCGGTTGGTGAGGTGTAGTGCGCGCAGCCGGCGGCGTGAATGTGGTGGTCGCCACCGTAATAGCCGTAGGACTTCGGGTATACCCAACGCTCCAACTGGACTTCAATTCGTGCTTCGTCTTTTGAAGGAATCGTGACGGCCCTTTTCAGCCAGCGGTATTCCGGCCCGCGGCCGTAGAACATTGTGAACTGTCCCGGCGGCAGCAGGACCGTATCGCCGTCGTGCCGGTAGATCTGTTTTTGAAAGAAAAGATCGGGGGCCAGACGCTTCACCTGCGGGGGATAGACGTGACCGGCACGGTCGAAAAATGCAAACCGGCCTGTTGTCGGCTTGCCATCGTGATCCCGAACGGCGAGACGCACAGGAACCGCAGGACGAACAGTGAACAAGACCGGCAATTCTCCCCTGAAGCCCAAGTCCTGAGTCCCCTGGCCGGCGTCAAAGCCGATGATCGCTTCGCGCTGTCCAGCTTCACTGGAGTAGATCAGAGCCAGCGCATACTCGACCTTCAGCCCGCTCAAGTTGGGAGTCATGGGTGGCGCAGAGAACATATCAACCTGAAGAAAACGATCATCCCGATTGACATTCTCGTTCTCGCGCAGGTGCTCCTGGCGTTCTCTCTGCATGCTGAGCTTGGCCACGCCGGCATAGACAGGCCCAGATTGCGGACTGGTGATTCTTAGCGGCAGAGTGGACGTGCTCTCATTGACGACCTTCACGAGGAACGGTGTAAAGCCGCTTTGTTGGAGAATCGCGGCCGCCGGCCCGCGCATCACTTTGACTCGGACTTCAGGATTCAAATGAACGGCAAACAGAACTTGACGGTCCAGCACCTGCTGAATTCTTCTGGCGTCTCTAACCCGACCAGCGGCTTCCAGTGCACTTCTGGTCTCGTTCGAAAGAGGAGTTCCAAGGACCTCCAAAGCTTGAATGACACGTGCGACGTTGGACGCCAACGGTTGTCCCTCAACGTCGATCGACTCCAGATTCGGCGCCGCCGTTTGTGGAACAGCTTCAATGCCTGGAAGGAATTCCCACACCAAGACAATTGCCAGCATTGCAGCCGTGCCGAGACGCACCCAATATCTATTCATGATCATTCACCGGTTTCTCAAAGGGAAAGGCTCGGACCGGTAGAGTGCGTCGCGCCTTTTGACGCACCACCCCCCGGCAGATGATTTAGTGCGTTGAAAAAGCGCAACGCACCCTACGGGGATATCAAGGGCGAAGCCCGCCCCTTGGCTAGTTCACAGATCCCTGCTCCACGATGAGCAGGAGGTTTCCACTACCCAATCTCACCTTCATCGCAGATACTAGAGATTCGCTACTGAGTTTGGAGAAACTCCGTGCCAGAGCTGCTCGACATTTTCGCTCGGAACCACCGCATTTCTTGATAAAATTTTCACTCTTCAATTTGGTCCTGCTTCATTCTTGCCACTTATCTATGAATTTCAGCACGAGCGTGCGGCGAATATACATTGACGCTTCGCGGGTGACGGCTGCCGGTCTTTGTGGATTGATGCTGGCAGCCGGCCCTGGGGCGTTCGCGCAGTCGGTGGATGTTTCCAAGCTGCCTGCCGCTCTCTCCCGACCGGTCAACTTCGTCAAAGACATCCAACCCATCCTGGAACAATCCTGTCTGAAATGCCACAACCCCGAAGTATCCATGAGCGGGCTGCGCCTGGACGATCGTGAGCTTGCGCTAAAGGGTGGAGACTTGGGAATAGATATCCTTCCCGGCAAAAGTGATCGCAGTCGTTTGATTCATCTTGCCGCGCGTCTCGTGTCAGAGCTCGAAATGCCGCCTAAGGGGCAGGGAGATCCACTCACGACAGAAGAGGTTGCTCTCTTGCGAGCCTGGATTGACCAAGGCGCGGAGTGGCCGGTGGAAGTCGTTTTGCGATCCAGACAGGAAACGAATGGTGATCCACAGCCTGGTAAGAGTGGCGCAGTGAGCAGTCTCTCTTTACCGCCACCAACCACGCGAAAAGTGGATTTCGTGAAAGACATTCGCCCGATTCTGACCGGCAAGTGTTATTCCTGCCACGGGCCGAACGAGCAGAAGAACCAACTGCGCTGGGACGTGAAGGCCGTTGCCGCCAAGGGGGGCCTGTCGGGACCCGCATTCAAGCCAGGCCACAGCGCCGAAAGTTTGATGATTCGCCTCGTGGCCAGTCTGCAACCCGATCTGGTGATGCCGCTAAAGGGGGAGCGGCTGTCTCCTGCCGAGATTGGGTTGTTGCGGGCTTGGATCGATCAAGGGGCGGTCTGGCCTGACGGCCTCGATCCCAAGGGGTATGCCGCTCAGTCCGTTCACTGGGCCTATCGCCCGCTCGCCAAGACTGCGCTGCCTCAAGTGAAACGATCCTCCTGGGTCCGCACGCCCATCGATCGCTTCATTCTGGCCAAGCTTCAGGAAAAGAAACTCCAACCTTCATCGCCTGCCGACAAGCGCACACTCTTGCGTCGCGTTACGTATGATTTGACCGGGCTGCCTCCGACTTCGGACGAGATTCAGGCGTTCCTCACCGACAACGCTCCGGACGCCTATTCCAGAGTCGTGGATCGCTTGCTGGCCAGCCCGCGTTATGGGGAGCATTGGGCCCGCCACTGGCTGGACGTGGTGCACTACGCTGACAGTCACGGTCATGATCAGGATCGACCTCGCGACAATGCCTGGCCATATCGCGATTACGTCATTCGCTCGTTCAACGAAGACAAGCCGTATGCGCGCTTCGTGAAAGAACAACTCGCTGGTGATGTCTTGTTTCCAGACCAGCCGGACGCTGCCGTCGCCACAGGCTTCATCGGAACGGGACCGTTTGATGAAAGCTCGATGATGTCTATCGTGGACGATACGATTGACAAGAAGCGGGCCCAGACGCTTGATCGGGATGACATGGTGATGACTACGATGTCCACCTTCGTCAGCTCAACTGTTCACTGTGCGCGTTGTCACAACCACAAGTTCGATCCGATTTCGCAGACGGAATACTACCGGCTCCAGGCTGTGTTTGCCGGCGTAGATCGCGCCGATCGGCCTTACGATCGTGATCCGGCCATCCATGGTCAGCGGCAGTCTTTGCTTCGAAAAAAGAGGGCTCTCGATGAAAGACGCGGCAAGATCGAAGAAGTGGCTGCCAGTCTCGCCAGCCCGGAACTGCAAGAGCTCGACGCTCGTATCCAGAAGCTGCAGCAGGATCTCGACACTCTCGAAAAGCCTGCACCGCAGCTGGCCAGCAAGAGCCTTGGATACCAGAGTCAAGTCTCGTCTCCCGGCGACAAGGCAAAATGGGTGCAGATCGATCTCGGCAAGTCGGTTTCCATCGATCAGGTTTACCTGGTTCCCGCACAGCATGCCTCTGTGCCCGGCTTCGGATTTCCAGCCCGATTCCGCGTCGATCTTTCGAATGATCCTTTGTTCGTGAGCCGTCATACGATCGCCGATCAGAGTGAAGAACCCATTCCGAATCCTGGCTCTACTCCCTTTGCAATTCAGAATATCGGCCTGGCAGGTAGGTACTTGCGAGTGACTGCTTTCCCGTCGTCGGACAAGGACTCCGGTTATTGGTTCTTCGCGCTGGCTGAGCTGCTGGCCTTCTCGGGAGAGAAGAACGTTGCTGCCGATGCGAAGGTGACTGCGCAGGATTCAGTTGAGAATCCACCGCAATGGGGCAAAGCCAACTTGGTCGATGGGGCGTCCAGCCTTTTGAAGCTGATGGCAGCGAACGGCGAGCCCGCTCCATCAGCGGATATGTTGAAGTTCCTGCGTACCTCCAGCCAGCGCTGGGAGTTGGATCTTGATGTCAAGAAATCCAAAGAAGCTCGGAAGAAGCGGGCTGCTGCTTTACTGGAGTCTGCGCTGCGAGCTGAGCTGGCTGATGTAGGCAAGAAGTTGGTTGCGATCAACCAGCAGTTGGCGGAGTTACCTCCGTCGCAAATGGTTTACGCAGGAACGAACGACTTTGCGGATGCCGGGAATTTTCATCCCTCCCGAGGGATACCCCGGGCCATCCATCTTCTGAAGCGAGGCGAGATCACAACGCCGGGCGAAGAGGTTTCGCCAGGTACGCTGTCGATGCTCCCTGGGCTCGGGGCCGACTTCAAACTGGAAGACATCAATAGGGAAGGCGAGCGGCGTGCGGCACTAGCTGAATGGATCATCGATCCCAGGAACGCCCTCGCCTGGCGCTCCATCGTCAATCGGGTTTGGCACTATCATTTTGGTCGGGGCCTGGTGAACACGCCCAACGATTTCGGTCGTATGGGTGGTGCGCCAAGCCATCCCGAGTTGCTGGATTGGCTCGCGACCTGGTTTCTCGAGAACGGCGGGTCATTCAAGAAACTGCACCGTTTGATTCTCACCAGTTCGGTGTACTTGCAGTCATCGCAAGGCAATGCGGCCTACGCGCAGGTGGATGCCGAGAATCAGTATTTGTGGCGGATGAACCGAACGCGGTTGGACGCAGAATCCGTGCGAGACTCCGTGCTGCAGGTGACGGGCAAGCTGGACGTCACAATGGGCGGGCCGCCGGTGAAGCAGTTCTTTTACGACGACCCCAATATTGGTGTGACTCCCATCATTGACTACAGCCGCTTTGACGTGGACAGCCCGGCAAGTTTTCGTCGCAGCATCTATCGCTATGTGTTTCGCACCGTGACCGATCCCCTGATGGATTCGCTAGACTGTCCCGATGCTTCGCAGTTGTCGCCGGTTCGCAACACTTCGGTGACGGCCCTCCAGGCACTGACAATGTGGAATAACCGTTTCATTGTTCGGCAGGCAGAGCATTTTGCGGAGCGAGTCGGTAAGGTCGGCCCCAATTTGGCTGTACAAATAGACTCGGCATGCGAGTTAGCCTGGGGCCGACCACCCACAGCGACGGAAGCCAAGGCTCTGTTGGGCTATGCCACGAAACACGGCATGGCCAACACCTGCCGGGTGTTGTTGAACGGCAACGAATTCATGTTCGTGAACTGATGAACATGGACGAGCGAGCACACCTGAAAAAACACCGTCCCCCCTTGGACAAGGGGGGACTTCAGAGGGGTTTAGGAGATTGCCACCCGCGAAAACCGGACGATCTTCCCGCGCGTCACGACAACCCCCTGAAGGCGTCACGACCGCT
>Ga0180085_1000106_pt1 | contig 26391 bp, 23 predicted proteins | sample EasRiv730_16_10D_FD_123013 | JGI IMG/M metagenome (GOLD analysis project Ga0180085, IMG submission 123013) | Soil microbial communities from meander-bound floodplain in the East River, Colorado, USA - East River metaG ERMLT730_16_10D | ecosystem: Environmental > Terrestrial > Soil > Floodplain ... | reverse complement strand
CCTCCCCAAAAAGTGCTGGGATTGACATCCGGCCAGACTCTGGGGCTGCGTACTGCAACCGGGCGTAGGGGCCCAAACTCAGGGCCTCAGCTCGGCCTCCCTCTCAGATAAGCGGTCCCGTTAGAACGGAAAGTCGAACTCTTTGTCCTGGGACCGAACTGACGCTCAGGAAGCCACGCAGCGCACCAGAGAAGAAGCGATTCGATCGCAGGCAGTTCAATTTCTGAGAGACAAAGGGGGCCCAGCCGGAGAGCCACCACCCTTCCCGGAAGCACATTCAGCGACAGACCGACACGCCTGTCTTCGAATGGGCCGACCCTCTTGGTTACGTCCGATCGCTCGGGTGGCTCCGGCGGTCTAGGCCTCTACGTGACGACGAGAGAGCGACCGGGCAACAAGGACTGCCTTCTTAGTAAAGGGGGGCAGGGGGGTTTCTTGGAAGTTGCGAATGCCCCTTCGTCAGCACATCGTACCCCGCTTGTTGCCACCATCTCCCATTGAGGTTCCATATTCGCGAGACAACCCCCGCGCCTCCGGCGCTGCCCCCTTTGCTAAGGGGGAATTTGGCACAGCAACCATTTCTCAAGCGGGATTTTCACGCGAGTAATCCAAGAACCTCCACTCCAGCGAGTGTGCTCCAGCGATTTCCACCGCTTCGTCGACGTCGAACTCCACGAGTCGCTCCGCTCCGGCGAACTCGGCGATGCGTTCCGGGTCCCAGAGGATGCGGGCCCTTCCTGTGAGCTGCAGCGTCTGTCCCCTCTCAAAATCAATAAATAACAGACCTGCCTGCGGATTGACGGCAATGTTCCCCAGGCTTTGAAACATGGTGTTGCCGGCATAGTCAGGCCAGACCAGGCGATAGTCATTCAACACACGCACGAATCCCGGAAGCCCGCCGCGATGGGACGCGTCGGTGCCGCCCTCCGGATGATGGCTGGCGATGAAAAATGTGTCCGATTCTCGAATCCATCGCTCCTGGTCTTGAGTCAGGGTGCTTTGCCGTCGGACCACCGGCGTGGAATCAGCCTCAGACGGCCGTCCGCGCCACCTGCGCGCTTGAATGTACTTCGGGCAGTTGGAATACACCTGCTGTGCGTGAATGGTGATCGCACCATCTGCTCCGACTTGGGCTCGGCCATTCAGCCGCATTCGCCGACGCGTGGCAAACTCGATCGCAATCATGCCCACTTGACTATTCGCCGCCAGGTTATCGCAGAGGGGATCGCCCGCTGCGGGCCGAGCGTTGATTCGCACTGTGTGTTCATCCGCTGCGTGCAGGAATCCCGGGGCGCCCGTCAGTAAAGAGGCCCATACCCGCTGGTTGGCGTCGGCGCTCCCGACGACAACCAGAGGCTGACTGCGCAAGAAATTCCGTGCGGCCGGCGGAATCCTGGATCCGATGGACCTCCCGATGCGGTCCGCCATCTCGCGGACGCCTGCCCGTTCTTGAACTGAGAGTTCGCCTGGATGGTATACCGGTGCCATGTTCTCACACCCTTTTCTTGATGACTGATTCAAAAGAAACCACAGGAAGGTGCCCCGGGCGTAGGCGCCTCGTGTTCACCTGCACCTGTCAGAGCAAAGATCTCCAGGCGGATCCCGTCCGGATCCTCGAAGTACAGTCCACCCGATTGTGCTCCTTCGGCATGCGGCACAATTCCGTCATAAATAAGCGGGGCGTTTAATGCCTTCAACTTCTGTGCAGCTTCTTGAACCTCCTGAATCGTGGCAACCTGGAATGACAGGTGGTGAAGGCCAGAATGCCGCTTCTCAAACCGGCCCTCGGCCTGTTGCCAAAGGGTCAACACCAGCTTGTCCTCCTGGCCCAGGAAGGCAAAGCGTCGCCCCTCCTCTCGCGACTCTCCCACAGCCGTAAATCCAAAAACCTCCTGGTAGAACTTCTTGGATTGATCCAGGTCGCTCACATTCAAACCGATATGACCTGTCTGGAAACTTACTGCATGATTCGTGCTCATGGTGAAATCTCCTTTCATCTGAACTAACCATCAAATACCATTGTTTGACAGTTATATTCCCGATGGGCTAACCTGTCAACGATTATTTTGCTGGTTAGAGCGAAAGCTCGGGAGGCTGAGAGTGGCCGCGTCAAAGGCTCCGCTTGAGAATCGATTCCTCTTCGTTGGCAATTACCTCTGCCTGGACTTCATCAACACAGAAATGGTGGTGGGCGGCCAGCCCACAGATTGTTTGAGTGGCTTCGATAGCCTGATGGCTTGGTTGGTTCAGTCGCGAACCCTGAATGCGCAACAGGCTGAACACATCCTCAAGAGCTGGCAAACCAGCCGTGAAGCTGCGACCATCTTTCAAGACGCGGTAAAGCTGCGGGCTAATTTGCGGGAAATGGCAGAGCGCCTGGTCAAGGGGAAGACCGTTCCTCAATCCACCGTGACCACGATTAACCAGTGGCTGGCGCGCCAGACCGGACATGCCGAGTTAAAGCGCGCGCGCGGCGGCTTTGAGAAATGCTTTCAGGCAGAGTTCCGAGAGCCGGCTCAATTGCTTTGGCCAGTGGCAGAGTCGGCGTCGGATCTGCTCTGCTATGCCGATCTGACTCTCGTCAAAAAGTGTGAGAACACGGCGTGCGTCCTCTTCTTCTACGACACCACCAAGAATCACAGCCGGCGATGGTGCAGCATGAGTGCGTGTGGCAACCGCATGAAGGCGGCAGCGCACTACCAGCGCTTGCGGGAAATGAGATAGGCGAACGAGGAATTCGGTCTGGCTCTGCTGCCGGCGCGAGCCGGGCGTCGAACAGCGTATTCCCCCTTAAAAAAGGGGGCGGCGCAAAGCGCCAGGGGGTTGTCCGGCGGCCTTCCAAAATCCGTCCCACGACAACCCCCTGAAGGCTCCGCCTTCTTTCCCTCTTTGTTAAGGGGAATATTTACATCGAAATTACGCCGCCGGGCGGCATGAAACTCTCCTTGCAATTTCTACAGTCCCACTGGGGCGTGGCAGCCGGCGAAACGGAAGCGTCCTCAGATTCGCCGCACTAACGCCCGGCGTATCCACCAAGAAGATGGCCTTGGCGATGGGTTCATAGGCGGCACGGAATCCGTTGGGAGACTTCACGACCACGATCTTGCAATAAAGCGGTTCAATGCCGTGGCTGCGGAAAAGTTCCGGGTCCACCGTCATGGACGACCGCTCGGCCATCAGAATCTGCACCTGTCCCACCTCCAGAACCACTGTGCGACCCATGCAGGTGGTGATGCCCGTGTTGTAACCGAGAGCGCGACCGACCCAGCGCCCATCTGAAATCAATTTCACCGTGCCCGTCACTCTCACGGGTTTGGAATGTTTCCGGTCGAACGAGCCGCCGACTTTCAAGGTAACCATCGAACCGACGCCTGCTTTGATAGCAGCCGCCACCGAGGCCGGATCGACCAGAAAGATTGCTGCCGGACCTGTCAAACGAGCGCGTACCAGATGCTTCAGCACGCCGGTGCTGTCACCAGGAGAGCCTGACCCGGTGCTGTCTGACGATTCCGCCAACACGACCGGCCCACCCTTGATCCGCATTGCTGCAGCCAGCGCCTCCGACACAGGCGTCAGCGTCGCTTCGAAGGCTTTCTTGTGGTCCCAAAGCCGGCGGGCAATCGAGTCGGCCTGCCGTTGAGCGGCACGCAGATTCCCATTTGTCACTGCAACCACGGCGCAGCCCATCTCCGCGATGTCCATCCAGGGCTGGACAGGAAAAATGGAAACGGCCTCTGCCTTGCCGCTCAGCTCCAGAGCCTGCACAGCGCGAATGAGCTTGTGCATCGGACCGCTTGTCGTTTGCGAGTTCTCCGCTTGGATGATGAGCGGCAATTTGCGGTAGGCCATCCGCGGACGCACCGCGCAGCGAAGAATGCGGAGCATCAGGCGCGCAGCCTTTTGTCCCACCTCAAACATGTCGACGTGCGGATAGGTGTGATAGCCGACAATCGCATCGGCCAGTGACACCATGCGTCCGGTGATGTTCGCATGCAAGTCGAGCGTAAGCACAATTGGCTTGTCCGGCCCCAGCACTTCGCGCGCGATCTTCAAAACCGCGCCTTCCACATCATCCTCTCCGACCGCCGTTTGTGCTCCATGCATGGCGAGCAAGAGCGCCTCCGCTTTCGACCGTCGAAGATGACGCTCGAAGGCTTGCACAAGCTGTTTGTACCCGGCGCTATCGAGCCGGTTCGCGGTAATCGCCCAGGCCGCACAAACCGGCGCGATCGCAACTCCCGCCGTCTTCAAGACGTCGATGAATCCACCCATCTCGGTGAGCTTGCCGTCATGCCGAGCAAACGCCTGCTGGCCGAACACCGGCGAGAAGTCTTCGTAGCTTGTCATCACAGGGGAAAACGTGTTGCTCTCCTGCAGAATCGAAGCAATGGCGATGCTCAAGGGTCGACCTCCAGTTTTGTTCGGCCTGCGCGGCTTCCAGCAAATTGAATATTGCAAAAATGTTGCTCTCGAAAAGCGTGCAGAGTGTAACCTAATGCTTGGTACTTTGTTCATCTCCCTCAGCTCGAGGTTGGCTCGGAACCGGGTTCCCTCTCTAAGTTCTCAATCAGGAGACTTCGACTTGACGCTCAATTGGCAACGATCCCGTGAGATGTTGGAACGGTCCCGCCGGTCTCTGGCTGGAGGCGTGAGCAGTCCATTCCGGGCTAGAGCCCCGGTTCCGCTCTTCTTCGAAAACGGCCAGGGTTCCCACTTGTGGGATGTGGATGGCAACGAATACATCGACTATCAGCTGGCCTGGGGGCCAATGATTCTCGGCTATAACCATCCCGCCATGGTCGACCGTCTCCGCCATCAGATCGAGAAACCTCTCAGTTATGGAGCACAGCACGAGCTGGAAATCAGCGTCGCGGAGCGCATCCAGTCTTTGGTGCCTTGCGCCGAGCGCATCGCCTTCACCTCGAGCGGCAGTGAGGCAGTGCAACTGGTACACCGGCTGGCTCGCGCTCACACCGGCCGACCCTGCATCCTGAAATTCGAAGGCCACTATCACGGTTGGATGGACGGAGCGCTGCACAGCTACAAGCCGCAGCCGCATGAAACCGGCCCCCTGGCCTCTCCGGCCGCTGTGCCCGGCTCGCGTGGGCAGGTACAGAATGCCAGCGAGAACGTGGTGGTCGCACCCTGGAACCGTTTGGATGTTCTCGAAAGCATCCTCCACTGGCACGGTTCACGGATTGCCGGGATCATGACCGAGCCGGTCCTTTGCAACAGCGGCTGCCTGATGCCGGAGCCTGGGTACCTGGCCGGGTTAAAGAAGCTTGCCGCCGCAGCCGGGGCGCTGCTGATTTTCGATGAAGTGATCACCGGTTTTCGCATCGACATCGGCGGCGCTCAAAAGCATTTCGATGTCGTGCCGGACATCGCAACCTTCGGCAAAGCCGTCGGTGGCGGTGTTGCCTTGAGCGTGGTGGCTGGGCGGGCCGATCTCATGGAACAGATGTTCACGGGAGGGGTGGTGTTTGGCGGGACTTTCAATGGGAACCCGCTGTCGCTCGCCGGCGCCGAAACATGTCTAGCAGAACTCAGCCGCGATGGAGGTGCCGCGTTGAAATGGGCCAATCGCATGGGGCGTCGGCTGATGGTCGGGATTGAAGATGTGGCGCGCTTCCACCACATTCCGGTAAAGGTCACCGGGTTTGGGTAAGCCTTCTATCTTCATTTCACCCAGCGAGAAGAGCTTCAGGACTATCGCGACACTTTCGAAGACAACAAGGCACTCCTGCAGCGCTTCCTCCACCTGGCCTTGGCCGAAGGCGTGATCGTGGTTCCTGACGGGCGTTTCTACGTTTCAGCCGCTCACACCGAAGCCGATGTGTCCCAGACTCTCGAAAAGCTGGACAACGTTTTCAGGACTCTCAGTCAATAGTTAGAAATCGCTGCAAGTGGTAGGTCGCTAAAGGTCAGCAGACGAAACCGCAGGACGCGACTTACCGAGGGTTTTCGCCGCTGGCCTGCAGCTCCCGCGCGGGCAAATCTTGATTCTCGAGGAGAATTTTGGTTTGCTCCTGATTTTCCATCTGCAGATTTCTCGGAAGGGAGAACCAGAAAGTGGCGCCGCTCCCGACGCAACTCTCGGCCCACACGCGGCCGCCATGCCGCTGAATGATTCTCTGGACATTGGCCAGCCCGATCCCGTTGCCTTCGAACTCGTACTTCGGGTGCAACCGCTGGAACACTCCAAAGAGCTTGTCGGCTTGCTGCATGTCGAATCCCACGCCATTGTCCCGCACAAAGGCGACGACTGCACCGTCCTGCGCCTCGGCGCCAATCTCGATGACCGCAGGCGTCCGGCCACGGCTGAATTTAATGGCGTTGGAGAGCAGGTTCACGATTGCAACCCGCAGAATCGCTCGATCCGCATAAACCTTAGGCAGCAAGCCGAGTTTCCAAACAATCTCCCTGCCATCCGTCAAATGCCGCAAGTTATGGCGGACTTCGTCGACAAGTTCTTCCAGACTGACCACGTTCTTCTGTAAATCAACGCGCTCTGCCCGGGAAAAGTCCAGGAGATCGTCGATCAGGCGACTCATGCCCCAGACTGACTTGTTGATATGGTCCAGATACCTGGCGCCCTCCTCGTGCAAGAACTCGGCCTCGCGCTGTTGCAGCAACTCAACGAACCCGCTCAATTGTTGCAGTGGTCCCCGCAGGTCGTGCGCCACGGAATAGCTGAACGCTTCGAGCTCCTTGTTGGCCGCATCCAGCTGCGCCGTGCGTTCTTTCACTCGGCGGTCCAGCTCCTCATTCAAATCCATCAGTTCTCGTTGCGCGCGATGGCGGTCGGCGATTTTCACGGTCAGCAGCGCAACGACACTTCCCATCATGGCGTAGACAATCCCAGCCGGCCGCTCACCGAAGAGGGCAGGCAGCAGGCCGACGATACAAACCAGTCCCGCAAAGCTCATCACAACAACAGGCAAAGTCTGTCGAAGTTTGTTCCCTTGTTTCATCGCAGAACTCTTCAAGCGCACTCGGCACGGTTAGTTCAAGCGCCAAAACCTGTAGTGAAATTCTCAAAGGGTACCCGCATAGACTTTACCACAAGCCTGGCTCTTGCCCCCTGTTTCATTGCTGCGCCGACGAAGACAACCCCGACTTCCAACACAGCCCGCTGCACCAAGCGAGGTAGGTCACTGACAGCCGCAACTTCTGGCTGGACCCCGGCTTACTGCCACCGGGGTGACGAGTGTTGCACGACGAAATGCAGACAAGCCCGCAGCGCACGTTTGACCTGTTTGGGCGCTTTAGGAATCCGCCGCACTCTGTGTGTCCGGTGGTTTCGACACTCGGAAACGTTTCTACTGGGTGGGGTTGGTGGACAAGGTCCGATTAGGTTGTTGCTGGAGTCGGTAAAGGTGACTGGCACTGCGGATGAAAATCGCCTTGCCGGAAACGGCCATTGAGGCCAGCGTCTGTCCATCCAGCTGATTGGTGGCGAGCTTCTTGAATTCTTTGCCGGGTGCGATGACGATGGACTCGCCTTCTTCGTTGAGAAAATAGATGCGGCCCTCGGCAAAAATCGGCGAGGCCGAGTGATTGCCACCGAGGCGTTGTTGCCAGTGAGTCTTGCCGGTCTTCGCGTCGAGACAAGACGCAATGCCGTTGTCGCTCACCAGGTAGAGCTCTTCACCGACAAGCAGCGGCGAGGGTGTCAGGGGTACGGCTCGTTTCAGACTCCAGGCCACATGCGAATCCGTTACGTCACCCTGGCCGTCAGGACGTACTGCCAGCAGGACTGCTTGTTCAAACCCTGAGCAAATGAACACTAGGCCGTGACCGAAAACGGGGCGGGGAACATTGGAGTAGCCGTCGCCATAGCGGACCGACCAGATTTCTTTCCCTGTGAGTGGCTCATAGGCGACCGCGCGATGAGCGCCCGGGCTGATGAGCTGGTCTTTCCCCTGTACTTGAATCGTTAACGGCGTGGTGTACGCTTGATAGCCCTTGCGGGGACTCTTCCAGCGAATTTTACCCGTGCGCTTGTCCAAGGCCACCACGAACTGGATGTCGTACCCGTCGCAGCTTACGATCAACAAATCACCGTACACCACGGGAGAACCGCCCGGCCCGTGGCGGTGGTAATACTTGAGCTCTTGCGTCTTCCAAACGATCTGGCCGGAGCGCGTCATACAAGCCGTGCCGTGCGAACCAAAGTGCAGGTAAACGCGGTCGCCTTCGAGAATGGGGGTCGGCGAGGCGTGACTGTTTTTCTGATGCACCGCTCCCGGGTCGGTGAGCTGAAAAACTTCCACGTTCCGCATAATACCTCCGGTGTCGCGGTTGAGGCAGAGAGCACGCAAGGAACGGCCGTCATCCATGGCGGTAGTCAGCCAGATCTGATCGTCTACCAACACCGGCGACGACCAGCCTCTGCCGGGAATAGGGACTTTCCATGCGACGTTTTCTGTCTCGCTCCAGGTCAGTGGCAGGCCACGTTCGCGGGAATGTCCCTGACCTGTTGGGCCACGAAACTCGGTCCAGTTTTCGGCAAGTGCGATGACAGGAAGGAAAAGCATCGCCCTGATGATGATTGGGAGCCACGCTTTCGATCTGGGTGCTCGTTGGATGCGGGTCATTGTGCGATGATCACCCTCACTCGGGACGAATCGCGGGAAGCGACGCCTACCCCCCTCAAGTCCCCCCTTGGAAAAGGGGGAACGATCTGAGACGATGTGTTACGTTGCTTGCGATCACAAAACATTCACAGTTTCCTTAGGGAGCGAGGTTGAGCTTTTAAAGCCTCCGGAGCACGAGAGCGGCCTGGCCTTCTCAGCCTCTCCACGTTCTACGTTGGTTGGGACCGCAGGCACTAGGATAGTACCTGTCATCCCGATTGCAGTACGAATTTCGTCGCGTGCCGTGTGATTCTGCACGACAAGCCGAACGACGATTGATAGATTTGGAGGAAGCAATGTCGCACACACCGGGAACTCGGCCAGACCCTGAAGTTAGAAAGGAGCAAGGCAGGATCTTGCACCGTTTCATTCCTCTGCTGTTTGTTTCCACTCTAGCTGCCGTCACCCACGGCGTCGTGTGGCTGACGAATCCTTCGGGACAGGAGGCGGTGCGCGGCCCTTGGCGCGCGATCGGCGCCATCGATCCGCGAATATCGCCCACAGGCAGGTTAATCGTGTTCTCTTACCAGGGCGCTATTTGGACAATGGAACGAGAGGGCGGCAGCATGCGCCGGCTCACAAACCGTCCCGGTTTTGACTCCGAGCCCGTGTGGTCGCCGAATGAAAAGACAATTGCGTATATTTTCGAGGCGACCAAAGGCGAGCTGAAACTGATCGACGCACAGTCCGCTGAACCGTTGAACCTTCCTCAGAACATTTTTGCCGGAGGAGGAAAGCTGTTTTTTCATCCCAATGGCAAGCGGGTATTGGGCAATTTCAGTAGATCCGAGACCAAGTCGCGTAGTCTTGCCTGGCTCGACACTGTCACTGGAATGATCGAACAAGTGCTCGACCCGCCGCGAGCGCCGCGAGTGTTCTGTGTTTCGGATGACGGAACACAGATCGCTTTTGCTTTAGAGATGGATGTCACAGGCGAACAAACGGGGGTGAACGGTCCGCAGATGGATCTGTTTGTCGTGGCTGCCTCTGGGGGACAACCCAAGAAGCTGACGCGCTTCCCGTCGCGAATCTTCGATATGAGCTGGAACCGTGGTCGGCTGTATTTCTCCACCGACGTGGGTGGCGTGCACAAGGACCTCTGGAGTCTTGCGATCGATCAACCCGAACGCCCTCGCCAGATCACCTCAGGCCACGCCGATGAAGATCGCGCTTCGATCAACGACGATGGCCGGTGGCTGGTTTACACTGACAATCGCGAGAATGCCACCGCTCTTGCCGTGCGCGATTTGAGTACAGGAGACGAACGGTTGCTTTCGGTGTCCCGGCTCGACTTCGGAGAGCCCACCGGCACTCTTCGGCTATCGGCTGTGGAGAAGCAGACGGGCCGGCCGCTGACGGCGCGCCTGTCGATCCAGCAGGAAGGCCACAAGTACCTGGCGCCTCCAGGTTCGCTCTATCGCGTTCAGGGCACTGAGCTACTCCATTTCTATGCGCGAGGCCAGGCTGAAGCCACCGTGCCTGCCGGGAAGTACGTCCTGCGCGCTTTCCGTGGTTTGGAATATCGGCCTTTGGAGCGGCTGATCGAGTTAGCGCCCGGTCAAAACCTGAACGTGAAGTTGGAACTCGATCATTGGAACGACCCGGCCGCCCGCTCGTGGTACAGCGGAGAGAGTCACATCCATGCCAACTACGGCTATGGGCACTGGTACAACACCCCTGAGACAATGCGTCTTCAGCTCGAAGGTGAGGGTCTCAAAGTAGCAAATTTCATGGTGGCTAACTCCGACGGGGATGGTGTGTTCGATCGCGAATTCTTCCGAGGAGCTCCCGACCCGCTCTCATCTTCCGAGACGGTTCTCTACTGGAACGAAGAGTTTCGCGCCACCCTTTGGGGGCACATGACACTGCTCAACCTCAAACGACTCGTGGAGCCGCTGTTCACGGGTTTCAGAGATACGACGAATCCGCTGGACACTCCAACCAATGCAGACATTGCCGATGCAACACACTTGCAAGACGGGCATGTGAACTTCACGCATCCAGCCAGCAGCAGTGGCGATCCGTTCCTGGGTGCCTACGCCGCCAAGTCGGTTCCGGTGGATGTGGCGCTCGGAAAGATCGACAGCCTGGACATCAATTGGGGAGAACCAACGTTGCAGTTGTGGTATGGCCTGCTCAATTGCGGATTTCGGCTGCCGGCGTCTGCCGGGACGGACTGTTTTCTCAATCGCATTCAGAGCCGGCTGCCGGGTTCAGATCGGGCGTACGTCAAGATCGACACCGCCTTCTCCTACGTCGAATGGATTCGCAACCTGAAGGCAGGCAGGTCGTTTGTCACAGGTGGGCCGCTGCTCGAGTTCAGCGTTGACGGCAAATTCCTCGGAGACAACCTTCAGCTGCCCGCGTCCGGGTCCGTTTCGGCCCGAGCTTCCGCTGTTTGGCGAGAGCCACTGGACCATGCGGAACTGGTTTACAACGGGGCTACTGTTGCGTCGGGACAGCTCTCCGCTGACCGCCTGTCTGCAACGTTGGAACAGACCGTCACGATCGACCGCAGTGGTTGGCTGTGTTTCCGTGCCTATGGTCAGAACCGGACGCTCGCCCACACCAGTCCAATCTATGTCACGGTCGCGGGCAAGCCTGCGGCTTCGGCTAAAGATGCCCAATACTTCCTACAGTGGATCGATCGCCTGGAAGCCAAGCTCAACGAAAGGAACCGCCTTGCCTCCTCCGCGCTCCGGGCCCGCGTGGAAAGCCAGCTGAGTGCTGCCCGCGAGGTGTATCACAAGATTGCGGCGCAGGAGAGTGGACGGGGAAACTGACAACCTATCGAGGAAAAGAGCAGTGAAAGAATTAGGGGAGGGCGGCTCACGTCGGGAGTTGAATCAGCAGAGTGGTATCCCCCTCACCCCCAGCCCTCTCCCGCGTTGGGGCGAGGGGAGACGATTCTAGATTCTGACGGCATCAGAACGAGGTACTTGGTGACAACCGTCATGCGAAGCCTTACGTAGCATCACATGAAGCTACAGCGCCAATGAAGACAAACGAGGTTAGCCGAAAACCATGAAGACCTTGGAGTGTATCTTCTTCGTTGCCCTGGCGCTGTTTGCCCCCGTCCTGGCCGAGTCTTCCGAAAGCGACGCGGTGCTGAAGTCTGAGTTCATCTACGAAATTGCTCCGACTGTTGCGTGCCATGCTTCCACGATCGTGGAAACCCACACAGGTCTTGTGACAGCATGGTTCGGCGGACCGTATGAGAAGCACCCCGATGTTGGGATTTGGCTCTCTCGTTACGAGCGAGGGCAATGGAGCACGCCTACAGAGGTTGCGAACGGCGTGCAGCCCGACGGTCTCCGGCATCCGACATGGAACCCTGTCCTGTTTCAACCGACGCGTGGCCCGATGTTGCTCTTCTACAAGGTTGGTCCGAATCCTGAAAAGTGGTGGGGGATGCTGATGACGTCGAAGGATGGGGGCAAGACCTGGTCAGTGCCCCGGCGACTGCCCGAGGGGATTCTGGGCCCGATCAAAAACAAGCCCGTGCAACTCAGGCGCAACGGTGGACTGCTGTGCCCCACTAGTACCGAAGATGGGGGTTGGCGGGTTCATTTTGAGCGCACCGACGATCTTGGCAAGACGTGGCGTCGCATCGGTCCGGTGAAGGCTGAGGGCATTGGCGCCATTCAGCCGGCTATTCTCCATCACTCGGGCAGCCGCCTCCAGGCGATCGGACGAACCCAGCAGGATCGGGTGTTCACCGTCGAGTCGCTGGACGCAGGAAACACCTGGGGCACGATGAGCCTGCTCGATCTCCCGAATCCGAATTCCGGTGTGGATGCGGTGACACTTCGCGATGGCCGGCATGTGCTGGTTTACAACCACGCGGGCCGTACCAAGGGAAAGTGGGACGCAGGTCGCGAGGTTCTGAACCTAGCCGTCTCGACGGATGGCAAAGCGTGGCAGGCTGCCCTAGTGCTAGAAAAGGAAGCTGGCCAGGAATTTTCCTATCCAGCAGTGATCCAGACTTCTGACGGGTTGGTCCACATCACCTACACCTGGAAGCGCAAACGGATTCGGCATGTCGTTCTCGATCCTGCGAGGCTCCAGCTCCGTCCTATTGTCGATGGCGTGTGGCCAAAAGGGCCCAAATAAACAGAACTAATTAGTAGAGCTTCCCGAGCTAGCGAAATGGTTCGTCCCCCCTTGGACAAGGAGGGACTTCAGGGGGGTTTGGAAGTCGCGCGATAGACCTCCGCTTGCGAACGCAGGCCCTTCGAGGCCCTCGCTCCTACACCCTCCCAGGAGGGGATTTTCCGAGGATCCACCCTTCAATGTTAATAGCAATTAACCCCAACCCCCGACACAAGAGCCTCCTGCGTCTGTTGCTCGTACTAAGTTTGTTCACTGGCCACACGACGCCCGCCCAGAATGGAAACACTCCAGCACGAGCGCAGGAAAAGGCGGGTGACAAAGTAGTAGTCCTGACGTTCGACGACGCTGTCAAATCGCATCGAACCTTTGTGGCTCCTCTGCTGAAGGAGCTGGGATTCGGCGCCACGTTCTTTGTGACGCACCGCTGGATGGCCGACGCCGCCAACTTCATGACCTGGGAGGAAATTGCTGAGATTCATCGACTGGGCTTCGAAATCGGCAACCATAGCTGGACTCATGGCAATTTCTCCTCACCCAAAGAGGCGGCCCGGCTTCCCGCAGAACTCGCGCTGGTTGAGTCTGAGCTGCAGAAAGTGAAAGTGCCAAAGCCCACGAGCTTTGCCTATTCCGGCAATGGTTTTGGTCCGGAGGCCGTGGAGCAGTTGAGAGCGCTTGGCTACGCGCTTGCTCGGCGAGGCATGCAGCCTGAAATACCTTATGGCAAGGTTGAAGCCGGACCTCTGTACGATCCTGGCAAACATCATCCACTGTTGATTCCCACCTCTGGCGACTCCTATCCCGGTTGGACTCTGGAGCACTTTCAGAAAGTCGTTAACCAGGCCAGCCCCGGAAGGATTGTAGTACTCCAATTCCACGGCGTTCCAGATCCCAGCCATCCCTGGGTAAACACGCCCCCTGAACTGTTCCGGGAGGAGATGACCTATCTGAAGAGCCAGGGTTTCCAAGTCATCGCGTTGCGGGACGTTGCCCGATATCTGCCGAATACTCCACCCGCAGATCCGTTGCTGACATTCCGCCAATCGACCCAGCCGTCGCAGCTGCTCGCCATGCCAGTTGAGGTGGAAGCAACGCGCAACGATCTCGACTATTGGTTGAAGAATATGCTGGAGGATCACGGTTACAGTTTGGAGGAAGCAGCGGCCACCAGTGGCCTGAGCATGCCGGAGGTTGAGCGTGAGGCAAGGGAGCTTGGATTGATCGGAAGCAACTCAATGCCGTCTCCGCGTCGCCAGCCTGAAAGCGCTCCAATCCGATTGCTGCCATACCCGGGAGGCCGGCATCCCCGAATCGGCTTTAAGGAAGGTGCAATTCTTCCGCACCGCGGCACGAAAGCCAGCGTGTTCTTACCGTGGGAATCGTCGGGCTATGCCATTGTGGATGTGCCTGAAGCGATCTTCAGCAATCTCGGCCTCACCTATCTGGCCCACACGCATATTCCATCCATCTGGGATGTTCAGAATCTTTGGCTCGACAACATTGATTGGAACCGGGACGCCAGTAGCCTGATCAACAACCGAACCCTACCGAACCAGGTGACCTATGGGGTGCGGCTCACTCCCTCTGCCAAAGCTGTCGACATGGAACTGTGGCTGAAGAATGAATCGGCCCAGGCTCTGACCGGTCTGCGTGTACAGGTCTGCGTCATGCTCAAAGGCGCACCGGAATTCAATCGCCAGACTAACGACAACAAGCGGCTTACCTCTCCGATTGCCGCAGTACGATCTGAGAATGGCAACCGCTGGATTCTGACCGCCTGGGAACGCTGTGGCCGCGTTTGGGGAAACACGCAGTGTCCCTGCATGCACTCCGACCCGGTATTGCCCGATTGTCCGGCTGGAGAAACGGTCCGCGTGCGAGGCAAGCTCTGGTTTTATGATGGGAGCGAGATTGAAGAAGAGATCAGCCGGCAGAGCAAGTTGTTTGCGATTGCGTCTGCACGGTGAATGTATGGCCCAAGGTTGGGAATTACACCGCCTGTGAGCGACACTCCTATGAAAGCTCCTCGAGCCTTCCTATAGGGTTCCGACACAACTTAGCGATTCGGCGTTGGGTTCGAACAACGCCGCTGGGCCTGAAAGGCCGGAAATAATGAAGCCCAGGGCAACGCCCTGGGTGAAACCGTTAGCGCGCATTCTGCCCTGCAGGGGCTGCCGGAGCGGGATTCTTCCTGCCACGATCGTTGACCTGCGATCCTGATTCGTCATAGACCGCTGCGGCTCTATCGGGAAGAAGCGGCCTCGTGCCGCTTCACAAATGTCCAATTCCTATTCTGTGGGTAGTGGGTCAGTTTCCGGTTACGCCGTGATACGTCACTTGGTTTTGGTAAACGCTAGGCCACTACACGTTACCTAACCGATGCGACGGTTGTTCGTCTAACCTCTTAGACTATCGACCATGGAACGAAGCAGCCACCAGCAGACCGTATCGAGACCTTCAGGGAACGTGGCACATGTTGATCTTGCGTAAACTCCGGTCCGGCCCGGCGCACAGACACAAGATCGCCAAATAACATCCAAAGGACCAGCGATGATATTCTGCAAGTTGAGCACGGTTCTCTGTATCCAGTTCTGCACCGGCTGGAATGGAAGGGCTGGCCGACGGCGAAATAGGAGAAGCCGAAACCGGGAGCTCAGGTACCACTGGGCTCATGCCCGCCGGCCGCAAGCAACTGACCGGGAAGAGTCGAAGTGGAAGAATGAGCCGAGCCATACCTCAGATCATGTGACCCGCCGAGGAACTGTGGCGCCATGGCGAACTCCAAGACCACCTTGACCTGGGATGGAAGAATTTCGCGCGGCCGGTCTCAGCCGGGAGAGCTCAGAGAACGCGGCACGGCGCGCTATCCTGGGGACACCACTCTAATTCAAGAGAAGATTCATCCTGTGTGGACATCGACCGTTCTCGAACAATTCAAGCGTGATGTCGCCTATGCGTTCCGGACACCGCGCTCCCGCCGTCTGCTTCCGCCCCTTCCCTATCGGGACCCTGACTGACTCCGATGGTGGCTCGCCTCGTGCGCGATCCGTTCGACCGCAAGGGCTGGCTATTTGAGCTGAAGTGGGACGGGTTCCGTGGAGTCGCTGAGCTTGACGGCAACGGTGGAGTGAACCTCTACAGCCGACGTCACAATGACTTCAAGAAGCGATTCCCTCCAATCGCGGATGCGCTGGCAGGGTTGAAGCAGCCCGCAATTCTTGATGGCGAGATCGTCGCGCTGGACGAACGCGGACACCCACGCTTTGAATGGCTGGTCAATCGTGGGCCTCAGAAGGGCACGCTGATTTACTACGTTTTTGATCTGCTGAGTTTGGAAGGCAAGGACTTGCGGCAATTGCCACTCCTGAAACGCAAACAGCGCCTTGAGCGACTGATCAAGAACCATCCACGGCTGCTCTACGTGGACCACGTGGAAAGCGCAGGCCTAGCGATGTTCGCCGGCGCTTTGGCGCTGGGGCTTGAGGGCGTGGTGGCGAAGGATGGTCAGAGCCCTTACATAGAGGGTCCTGCTGAGAATCGCTTCTGGTTGAAGATTAAGAACAGTGATTTCAAGCGCAAAGAGCCGGTGGAATTTCGCCAGAACAAGCGGCGTTGATGGCGCTGGCAACCAGACGAATGTTTGTTAGCTCGCCCTGGCGAGCGCTCCACCCACGGGAGAAACTTCTTTCATTGGTTCTCTGTCGTTCAGTTCGGTTTACGCTTAATAATTGGCTTAGCACTGATTGAGACTGAGATAGAGGAGTTCTTCCTTACGTCCACGCCGTAGAGATGGCCCATCTTGTGTACTTCGTCAAAACTTATGTTCTCGATTCTGAAATGTTTATACCAAAGCTCACCGCTGACATCTTCAAAGAGTGTGATAGGGGTTCTCATGGCTTGTCACCTTATTAGGGATAGGGCGCCTAAAATGCCCTGGTAGCTGGGTTCGCAGCGTGAGGTTGGTTGTCCTCCGCCAAGCTGAAGCCAATAAGCGTCTCGCCCGAACCGGTTTCGAGCAACTTGGCCTTCCTGAAGCCGATGGAGCTGGGCTCAACGCATCGCAAATATGCGTGCGACGAGTCCCTGCAAAACGATGTGACGATGTAGATTTCCCCGCTGGCTTCACTCTTCCAGATCTCTCCAAGGGATACCGTTCTCGCCTTTGTTTGCATGGCATTCTCCATGTCAGCGCAGCGACTGTTGCAGGAATGTCGGACCGGGACTTGTCACGACTTCCAGATAGACAGCGACGGGCCGCAATCGGAGTTTGCAACAGGCATTCCCAACTCTCCTCGTCGGTCTCACTCAGCGAACCAAGCATGACCGATACCGTTCCACAACCCGCTGATTTTTCAGGTTCTATCCCATCGGGAGCTTCGGTGAAAGCATCAACCAGTCAGGTTTGCCTAAAGACCAGGACTTACCGTTTTGGTTCAAACACAACCCAATTATGTGATGCGATTGAGGTTTTGTGTCTCACCCGGAAGCTACTGGTGCCAAACAATTGATCACTCGAAAGAGCTACCCGTTAACCAGGGATTGACAAAGGTTTGGACCTCGACCGGAACTTCTCAGTCCCCCCTGCTCCGGTCCGCAATCTTTTGATTGGCTCAGCCAGTGACAGGTGGACTATCATCTGGTCACCACGTCACTCGCTACAATCCTTGCAGTGTTCTCATGACTCCCGAACGCTGGCAACAAGTTGACAAGCTCTTTGTGCAGGCTCTAGAAAAAGAACCTGACCGCAGAGGCCCGTTTCTCGACCGAGGCTTGTGCCTGGGATGAAGAACTGCGTCAGGGAGTGGAGCCGCTCTTATGTCCGAACAAATCCACAACCTAGATTCGTACGAGTTCGGTGCGTTTCGGCTAGATGTGGCTGAGCGGGTTTTGACTAAAGGGAGTCTGGCTATTCCGCTTACGCCGAAAGCCTTCGACACCCTCGTGGTGCTGGTTCGTAACAGTGGGCACGTCGTCAGCAAAGACGAGTTGCTGAAAGCAGTGTGGCCGGACACGTTTGTCGAAGAAGGGGTTCTGGCGGTCAATGTCGCAGTGCTGCGAAAGGCCTTGAACGACGGCGAAGAGGGTCGAACCTACATCGAGACTGTGCCGCGACGAGGGTACCGCTTTGTCGGACAGGTTAAGCGGACTGGAAAGGGATCCGAAGACCACCGGAACGAGTCGCGGGTCACATGGGTAGGATCTCTTGTTCTGTTGACGCTCGCATTGATCGGAACTGGCTGGTATCTTTCCCGATCACGCTCAATTTCAGTCACGCCACCGTCGCTGCCTATCCCTCTCACTGCCTATCCTGGCACCGAACTGAGCCCAACCTTCTCTCCTGACGGCAGTCAGGTCGCCTTTAGCTGGGACGGCAATCATCAAGACAACTTTGACATTTACGTCAAACTTATCGATCGGGCCGACGCCGTGCGGCTGACCCGTGACTCGGCGCGGGACATGTCTCCTGCGTGGTCTCCCGATGGCCGCTCTATCGCGTTCGCTCGGGAGGGAGCGGTTTATCTAATTCCCCCGACGGGAGGCGCCGAGACCAAGGTGGCCGACGTCCGGGCCGTCGACATCGACTGGACGCGAGATAGCAAATCGCTCGTCATTAGCGCAGGTACTTTTAAAGACTGCAGGCTCTTGCTCCTTTCTGTCGACTCGGGGCAAATCAAAGAACTGACCTCCCCTCCCGGGGGACAAGAGTTTGCTTTCGGCGACTTCAACGTCGCAGTATCACCAGATGGTCTCACGCTGGCTTTCGTCCGGGCACATACCTCGTCCAGTTCCGACTTGTATCTGATGCCGTTGACGGGGGGCGAGCCTCAGCGCCTCACGCGGAACGAGGGCCCAATTCGAGGAGTCACATGGACTGGCGACGGACGGGAGATTGTCTACGCTTCTCGGACGGGTCCAACCGGAAGTTACCTGGCGCGGCGTTCTAGAGAAGAGCGCCCAGAGTCACCTTCGAAACGGGTTGAGGGTGTTGAGCTGGGAAGAATCGCGGGACCTGTCATTTCACACCCAGCTTTGGGATCACCCATTCGTCTTGCTTACGAACGGATTGCTTTAGACACCAACATTTGGGTGAAGGATGCCCAGGATTCATCCGCACCTATCCGCAAATTGATCGCCTCCACCCGGTTTGACGACAATCCGCAATTCTCACCCGATGGCAGCCGAATCGCTTTCGTATCCGGTGGTTTCGGCCGTCACGGTATAGAGCAGATCTGGGTTGCCAATCGCGACGGCTCGAAGCCGCTGCAATTGACATCGTTCTCCACTGGCGCCACAAACGCCCCGCGGTGGGCGCCGAACGGAAAGAGCATTGTGTTTGCTTCCATGCAGAACGGCAATCGGGATCTGTATTCAGTCTCTCCTGACGGCAGTTCTTTCTGTCGCCTGACCTCAGAGCCTTCTGAGGAAGGCAGACCGAGCTGGTCGCGGGATGGCCACTGGATCTATTGCTACAGTAACCGCACCGGACATCTCGAGATCTGGAAAATTCCGGGCGACGGCGGTGAAGCCTTGCAGGTGACCAAAGGTGGTGGGCATGAGTCGTTTGAGTCTCCAGATGGCAAATTGCTGTACTACGAAGACTTCGGAGTCAAGGGACTCCACACGATTTCCACGGAGAATTCGTCAGGACCTCGAGAAGGAACTGTCGTTCTAAGTTCGGTGCGGCCGGGCTTCTGGGCCGTCTGCGAGAAGGGCATCTACTTCGTGGAGTTTGACGACCAGCACGCTGCCTCCCAGTTTGTCTATTACAACTTTGTGGTTGGTGCTTCCAACGTCTCGCAACCAATCAAATTCTACGACTTCAAGACGCAAAAGATCAGTCAGATCGGATCGATAGAAAAAGGAGTCATACGCCAGGCTCCGAGTTTTTCGGTCACTTGGGACGGCCGTTACATCGCTTGGGCCCAGGTCGATCAAGGGGAATCCGACTTGATGATGATCGAAAACTTCCGGTAGTCGTTAGCGAGATGGGCGACTAGCTCCGGTCTGCGCGACAGCGTCTCCATAGATTGATATGTCTGGGCAAAACCAAAGCAGAGAAGTGTACGAGTTCGGGCCATTCCGCGTGGACTTCGCTGAGCGCGTCTTGACCAAAAGCCAGCAGGTCATTCCACTCACCCCGAAGGCTTTCGACACCCTTGTTGTTCTTCTCGGCAACAATGGTCACGTCGTTGAAAAGGACGCTCTGCTTAATGAGGTGTGGCCGGACACGTTTGTTGAAGAAGGCGTTCTGGCAGTCAACGTTGCGGCCATTCGGAAGGCTCTGAGCGATGGCGACGATGGGCCGTCATACGTCGAGACCGTACCACGACGGGGATATCGGTTCATTGGCGAGGTGCATGCCCTCGAGAAACTGTCCGATTCTGAAGCAGCCGTGCAGAGCTCACACCGGGGAAAGAAGTCATTGACTCGGACATGGAGCCTCGCGGCCGGCTTGCTGGCAATAGTACTGGCTGGCTTTGGCTGGTTTATTTCCAGGTCACGACCAAGTTCGATTCCGCCGCCTTCCCCGCCAATCCCACTCACAAGCTATCCGGGGGTGGAATTCAACCCCACCTTCTCTCCGGACGGCAGCCAAGTGGCCTTCACCTGGAATGGCCCGCAACAGGATAACTTCGACATCTACACTAAAGTCGTCGATCGAGACGATCTTGTGCGCTTAACCCGAGATCCCGCCGTAGACCGGAAGCCTGCTTGGTCGCCCGATGGCCGCAGGATCGCGTTTATCCGCGCTGGGACGGTGTTTGTGATCTCGCCGTTGGGAGGACCCGAAACTAAGGTAGCGGATTTGGATGCCGGCCACATCGAATGGACCAAAGACGGTCGGTCGCTGGTCGTTAGTGCTGGCCAGATTGGAGGATCTCGTCTTCTGCTGTTGACGGTTGAGACAGGGGCGACGAAGGAACTGACCTCACCCTCCCGAAAAGGCATCGTGTCCGGGGATCGCACCTTCGCAATCTCACCCGATGGTCTGAAGATCGCCTTTGCTAGGTTTTACAACATCAGTGCAGCCGACCTATATGTGCTGCCTCTTGCGGGAGGTGAACCCATCCAACTGACGCGGAATGAACACGCTATCGGGGGAGTAACCTGGACGAGCGACGGACGCGAGCTGGTGTATTCCTCAGACCGTTTGTGGCGGCGTTCCGTGGAAGCTCCCGTGGACTCTCCGTCCACACGTGTTGAGAGCGCTGGTCTCCAGCCTGTCATTCGAAAGGTTGCGTCAGGCCAGGATCGCCTCGCGTACGCCACTGTTTTTTCGGATACCAACATCTGGACCAGAGATATTGAGGAATCACCCTTGCGGGCGCGCAAGGTGATCGCTTCAAGCCGGGGGGAGTATGACCCACAGTTTTCGCCCGACGGCAGACGGATCGCTTTTCAATCCGATCGTTCCGGCAGCTCCCAGATCTACGTGGCGGACCGGGACGGCTCAAACGTGCTACCGTTGACGTCGTTTTCCGGTGCTCTCACCAATGCACCTCGCTGGTCTCCGGACGGCAAGCGGATCGTCTTCGCTTCTCTGCAGAACAACAATCGGGAGCTCTACACTGTCTCGGCAGACGGTAGTTCCCTGCACCAGCTCACTCAGGCACCCTCCAATGAGGGCAGACCAAGTTGGTCACGGGATGGCCGCTGGATCTACTTCTATTCCGACCGTACCGGACAAGAATCGATTTGGAGAACCCCTGCTGAGGGCGGCGAATGGGTTCAGGTGACGAAGGGACGTGGACACGAATCCTTTGAGTCTCCCGATGGAAAGCTGCTCTATTACGAAGACTACGGGGGCAAAGGTCTACAGAGCATTCCCGCCGAAAGAACCGCATGGCCCGGAGAAGGAACCGTTGTGCTGCCGTCCGTCTGGCCGGGCAGTTGGGCTGTTGCCGAGAAAGGAATCTATTACCTGAAGTTCGACGACCGTAGTGCTGATGCGTATCGTATTCCCAAGATTGACTACCAGTTTACAACCGCGAGTGTGTCGTATCCAATCATGCTCTACGATTTTCTAACGCCGAAGGAAGTCCAGATTGGGACTATCGAGAAAGAAGTCTTCCGAAGCGGTGTAGTCTTGTCCGTCACTTGGGACGGCCGTACGATCGCCTGGTCGCAGATCGACCGCGAAGAGTCGGACATTATGATGATCGAGAATTTTCGTTAGGTATCGGACGTTTCGGGAAATCCGAAGACTGACCGCGAAACGTGGTTTCCGATTCCTTCAAGGCCGGACAATAGTTCCATCCAGCCGCCGGTCATTGCCGCGGCTGCCACCTGGCGTGCGATAGGGAAATTTCGCCGCCAGCTTCTCATCGATATCGATCCCCAGTCCGGGCTTGTCATTAGCGTACATGTAGCCACCCTTGATTTCGGGCGCCCCTGGGAAGACCTCGCGCACGGTGTCTGAAAACAGGTTCTGCTCCTGAATGCCGAAGTTGTACGTCGCCAGGTCAAGATGCATATTGACCGCATGGCCAACCGGCGAGACGTTGCCGGGGCCGTGCCAAGCTGTGCGGACGTTGAAAAACTCGCAGCAGCTGGCGACCTTGCGCGCCATATTCAGCCCGCCCACAGCCGAGATGTGGATCCGGATGAAGTCGATGAGCCGCTCGGCGACAAGGAAAACCCATTCGTTGCGGTTGACGAAGAGTTCACCCATGGCGATCGCGCAAGAGGTCTGCTGTCGGAGAACGCGGAACCAGGCGACATCTTCCGGCGAAAAGGGGTCTTCCATGAAGAAGGGCCGGTAGGGCTCGACCGCTTTGCACAGTTGGATCGCCTGGTTGGGCGGCACGCGCTCGTGGATGTCGTGAAGCAGTTCGACGTCGAAGCCAAGGCGGGCCCGGAGCTGCTCGAACATCTTGATCGTGTTGTTCACGTAGGGCGTTGGTTCGAAAACGGGAGATGGCGGCGTGCCGGCCGGCCGCATCTTTTCTACCTCCGGAGAGGTCTCGGCTTGAACACCATAGCCCGCGAAGCCCGGCACCGCCAGTTGCACCCGGACGTGCCGGTAGCCCTGCGACATCCATTTGTGCACTTGGTCTTCCAGCTCCGAGAAATCGCGGGCACTGGCGTGGCCGTAGAGGGGCACGGCTGTGCGGACCTTGCCGCCGAGCAGTTTGTACACGGGCACATCGCAGCGTTTGCCCAGGATATCCCACAGCGCTCCGTCAATGCCGCTCAATGCGTTGTTGAGTGTCACGCCGCTGCGGAAGTAGGAGGCGACATACGCCGACTGCCAAATATCCTCGATCTCGTCGCAGTTACGACCCGTGACGAAAGGCTTCAGGTAATGCTCGATGGCCGCGGCCACGGCCAGCGGACGTTCCCGATGCGTGGCGCAGCCGACGCCGTACAGGCCCGGCTCGTTGGTCATCACCTTGACGATCACCAGGTGATCGTTGGCCGGCTGCGTTAGGATTACCTTGACGTCGGTGATTTTCAGCGTCGGCATTCCCCTGCGCGTTCCCTGCTGCGCCACTGCCAGCGGCCCGCGTCCTGCCAGCAGCCCGGTTCCTGCCGCTCCAAGAGTCGTGAGGATGTTTCGTCGATTCACGGTTGGTTCCTCTCTCGCTGGTGTTCTCAAAGAAATACTTCACCCCGAACTTGATCTGCTCTTTATCAGGAATGGTCGAGGTGATGCGCCCAAGGTCGCACTCCCCAACGACCGGCTCGGCGCGCTGAACTTCGGCGTGTTCAGAAAGTTAACCACCGGGACCTGTACACGCCCGCCGTGCCGTATCCCTTGGGTCCGACAAAGATCCCTTCGGGGCCCGGACACCCGTCGCACTTCGAGAGCACAAACGCACCCGTATTGAACCAGCGGTCGCGAGTCCGGCCTTTCATAACACGCGGCCTTTCATGACACGCTCAGGTGGATGTTTGGCGCGATACCTCAAAACGGTTCATCAAAACGGTCTTCTGACTATACGCTGCGAGTTCCACCAAAACAACTTACTGCGCCCAGACATTTTGCTGGTAGCAGTCCCTGTGGAATGGAAGCAGTTGAACTGAGCTACTGGTTTGGGAGGTGTAACGTGATGAAACGGGTCATCACCCTAGTATTTCTGGTTTTCCCTGCGCCGTGTCCAGACAGCAAGCTGGCCGACCAGCTTTCGTGGGCAAAGCTCCTGCGAAGGAGAGGGACCTAGCTGCGGCGGTGACATCTCTAGAAAAAACAGTGTCTCAGCTTCAAGGACAGGTCCAACAACTGAACCTGCTTCTGAACAGCACGAAGCCGCAAGCGAGCTTGCCGAGTGTCTCAGAGCCTGCGAACGTCAGCGGCGCCCCTGTCTTCTGTGGTCGATGCCAGGCTAGTCGCACAGACACGAACAGTCCCGACTCATCATTGCCCTCGAACCACAAACCTAAGTGGACCTCTCATCGGGGCTTTTTTGACCCACAGGCTGAAATATTTTGCCCGCATTCATCATATGGAGAAGAGAAGGTCAGTTTGAAATTGATCCACTACCAAATTGTGCTGCGGGTGGAGGTGGGACCGGGACGCGTTTCAAATCTCTTTTCCTCCCGCCTCAACATTTGCTCCGAGATTTTGGCAGAGGAGGGAGTATGAACAGAAGGCTAAGAACCACGAGCTGTATTTTCCTTTTGGCAGTGGGACTTCTAGTTCAGTTCGCGTTCGCTCGGCAGAAGACGCCCAAGGTAGCGAAGAAGGAACAAGGCAAAGTTATCCTGGTGCTTCAGACACGCGACAATTTGATAACAGTCCGAAGTAGTCGAGGAAAGCACAGGTATTCGGTGGCAACACTGCAAGGAATTGTCCTAGCGGAGCACCTCTCGGTCAATGAGCTGAAGGATTGTTTTCCCGAGCTTCACGATGTCGTGCAAGGAATTGCTTGGGCTGGTGCTACAGAGCGGCGAGGTCCCTAAGAAGGCTGTTCTCCGTCAATTGATTGTGGTAATGTTTGCGTCCTCTCTCTAACTCTCTAACCCACAGTTTCAATGGTGCTTCCGTCAAGTGTTGGTCGGATTGGCGTAAACATGTAGGCAACAATGGGTTGAAGCCGAATCAGCATCACCAATTCTAGTTAGCCCACAATGGAGAGCAAGTACTTTGGAAAAAAGGAGTTGAAGACGAGTCACCAACAGTAGATTGCGGAAGCACCCCTAAGACTAGAGTTCCCTCCGATTGAGTTGTAATGGATGGTTACGCCGTGATACGTCACTTGGTTTTGGTAAACACTGGGCGACAAGGCAGGATCTATCCAAGTATGTCCGCGCAAACACTGAGCACAATCTGGAGGTGAATCCAAAATCGCGTTCCGAAGTGACTGGCCGTCTAACGGCTCAACGTTCAGCCGCAAACGGCGCGAAAGCCTGCTTCAGTTGCGCCGTATCGCCACGCGCCGTTTGGCGGCTGCAGTGCCGGGCAGTCTGTTGCGTAATGCGACCAATGTTGCAACTCATTCTGCGGTCCCCATCGCGCGGAAGGCTTTCCAGCCGCCGTCTGGGAGCTTCTTGAGCGCCCTCAGCGAGTAAGCCAGCCCGCCAATGACAGCCACGTCGCTGTGCGGCCAATCAACTCGCGCGTCGTGTACGCCCAGACCATTACAGATATGCCGCCCCATAAGAACGCTGAATGCACGCGACCACGCGTTATCAGGTCGTAGAGAAGCAGGCCGACAGAAATACGGCGGTCAGGCTCATAGACGTCAATGTGTTCAGCGGCAGACTCGAAAACGCAAGCACGCCAGTAGGCAACAAGAGGCGATCGAGCGCGGCGCCCGCCGTCACGATCGTCGCGGGCATCATCAGTCGCTTGTGGCTGTCGCGCTTGCGCCTGTTATATAGACCCACCGCCACCAGCACCGCAAAAATAGCCAGGTTGCCGAGCGGAACCGCAAGAAATTCCAACGGGGCGGAAGCTCTGGAACCTGACCGCGTTTCACGGCGGCGACCGCGACAGCGCTTCCCACGACGAGCATCGCTACCGCCAGCAACTGTACGGTACGCCAGCGCTGTCGCCGTTCTTGTACTTCCACGGAATGCTATTTACATCGTGGGTCGTGCTCTTCGTGACACAAACTGCGCTGGTCGCCGCGAGGCGCACTGACATGCACCGACGTCTCGGAGTCATCGGCGCTCCTGATTGCGTCTCTAAGGCGCGACTTTGGTGGAGGTTCCTTCTACGATGGTTACATAACGGCCGTTCGCGTCGAGCATTTCATACTTCGACGTAAGCTGAGAGGCTGATTTGATGGTGGCTGTCGTTCTTCCTTTGACGGCTTTGCCAAACATCTTGTCTTCAATCATCCACATCCAAGTATTTCCGTTAACCGTTCCTGTGCCGATACCCACAAGTCCGGCGCTGTTCGCGTAATATGATGTGTAGACCTTCGCATGGCTGTCGTAGGCAATGATGCCGACGGTCCTCGGTATGATTTGCCCTTCAGCGCGGCGAAATTCGAGATAGAATCCCCCCGGATCTAATGTATATGTTTCGGTGGTGACAAACTTGGCGGCCGGCACAAACTCGTTGGCTTTTATCTCGCCTTCCGTTTTCCATGTGCCAAGGAAGTACTCCAACTTCTTGTGCTCGGGGCCTGGCTTGGGGGGCTCTGGTGGAGCTTGTGCGAGCGAGAGTGCTGTGAATCCGCAGATCAGAATG
>Ga0180085_1000105_pt1 | contig 26429 bp, 23 predicted proteins | sample EasRiv730_16_10D_FD_123013 | JGI IMG/M metagenome (GOLD analysis project Ga0180085, IMG submission 123013) | Soil microbial communities from meander-bound floodplain in the East River, Colorado, USA - East River metaG ERMLT730_16_10D | ecosystem: Environmental > Terrestrial > Soil > Floodplain ... | reverse complement strand
CGTCCAGCTATTCTTGGCACGGCGTGCCGACGCTTGCGCCACAGCCCGTTCATTGGGCGAAGTTTCGTAGAGGTAGACCTGAACCTCTTCCCATCCTTCGCGGGCGGTGGGAGAGAGTTTCTGTCTGACGGCACGTTTTTCGCCGCGTTTATATGCAGCCCAGGCTGCGTCTACGGCGGCTTCAGCTGTGGCGGCATCAGAATCGAAGATAACGACGTGCGAGTCAGCTTCCGGCGGCTCGACGACAATGAGCGATCCGGAGGTGACCATCGACCACCCACTTGGAGCGGTAAAGGTGGCTCCGCCGGATGTGGTGACTTCTTTGTCAGCGCTAAGTTTTTCGGCAGAGGATGAGGAAGGCGCTTGCGCTCCTGCGGCAATAGCGGTCAAGGCCATCATGGAAATCAGCAGTCGTGCAAATCTCATAATGCGCAACTCCTCGGCTAACTAGTTTCTGTATCGCGGAACTCGGCAATAAGGCTCCCCTCCTTGAATAAGGAGGGGAAGACGCGGCTCCAGGCCGCGGCGGGGTGGTTCAAACGGTCTCGGAAAAGCACAATCATATAACGGGATTGCAGCGACTCGCACCACCCCAGTGGAATCATCCAGTTTCGCGACAGAAACTAACCAGGGCCATCGCCCTTGATATCCCTGTCTCCGCACGCCACTGAGCCGCCGGCAGCGACTAGAACGTAGAAGCCAGAAATCAGAATGGCTGACTGTTTTGCCCAAGCCCTGCTAGGGGCGAAATATTTGTAGCCCAGGGTGGAGCGCAAGCGGAACCCTGGGTTCGCGGTCTCGTTCCAAATCCTCTCCCTCTCTCCGTGCGCGGGGAGAGGGTCAGGGTGAGGAGCGTGAGTTGAGAGAAGGAGAACAAAATCCCGTTTCACCAAACATAACCGGCTAAGCCTAAGTCTGGCAAAGCAGGGGAATCAATGGAAGCAAAGGTTACGTAGGTAAATTCGCTGAGGTCCGGAGCTTACTGATCACCCGCCGAATTATGTCTTCTACCAAGAAAAGCCGGTACGGCTCCATCCGCTTGCGGGCGCGCTCCGTTCTGTTGCTCGCGGTCCACCTTGGCGGCAGCCCGTGACGATTTCGCCGGGGGCATAAGCTCCGGAGATGCCCCGGCAAGCGCCATGGTGGCCCAGCTTGTGCCTGCCGCTGAGATCCATTGATCAAAGCCATACGGGAAGGCAGTGTCGAAATACGGCTGGAAGCCGAGCGCCCGCGTTCTTACGTACCACGAGCCATCCTCCTGCTGGGTCTTGAGCAGGAACTGAACTCCGCGTCCGTAAGCCGCATCAGACGCGCTCAGACCGGCGGTATGCAGTGCGAAAAGCGCCTGTCCGGTCGCGTACGCGGTGCTTCCTGTTGAGGGGATATCGGACCAGCCTCCATCCGGCCGTTGCGTGGCCAGTAAGTCCCGCAATGCCCGCTGTGTCGCGTTCTTGTCTGCTCCCGCCCAGGCAAGCCCCAGCAGACGCCATCCCCGGTCATCGTTGTTCTTCGGCTCCGCTCTGGCGATCCACGCTGCAGCGCGCTGAATCGATTGGTCCCAGTCGGCCTTTCCAGTTTTCGGCGTGTAGAGCTGAAGCGCGCGCATCGACAAAGTAGTCTGCGCTATGTAATCCGAACAGAGGGGCGGTCGACTGTCGCCTCGGGGATACGGCCAACTGCCGTCCTGCGCCTGATGCGTTTTGAGATAGAGGGCAACAGCATCGGTGTTCAGGTCCGCTTCGTACCGCTCTCCCGCAAGGCCAGTGAGGATGTACCCGACGATGAACGGGCCGAAATTGTCGCCAACTGGAACGAAAAACCCCTGATGCAGCCGTTCGCGGGTTTTCTCGAGGACCGCAATGTTTGCCTTCACCTGCTGTGCTGCGACAACCTCGTCTATGCGGAAGCCGGCTTTCCTGGATGCACTGACTGCCATCGCCTGCAGGCTATTGTTGTGACACGACACACAACCTGCCTTCGTGCTAAACGAAGAGTCCGAGCGTTGCACGAGCGGCACACTCCGCTCTAGGGCATCACGGATGGTGTTTTCGCGGACCGGCTTCAACGGCGGAGAAATGGGCTGCGTGCCTTCTGCGCCGGATTTGACCAGCCAATCGACAATCGGCGTTTCCCCATGGAGTTTCGCGATATCGAGGACGCTCAGCCCGGCGTCACCTGACAGCTTGTGGCGGCTCTTAGCGTTTACGTCGGCTCCGCGTTCAATGAGCAGTTTGACGACATCCAGTGGCAGCGCATCGGACGCTGCCGCGTACATCAGGGGCGTGCGCCCAAGAGGGTCGAACGTATTGACGTTCGCGCCCTGGTCGAGCATCAGGCGGACCATATTCACGTCGGCGATCACCGCCACGTCGGCCAGGGCGGCCGTGTAAGCCGCCGGGTCGAGCTTGCGGGCCACAAGCAGCTCGAGGCATGTCGAACACCCGTTGGCCACGGCCATGGTTACGGCCGGCTGGGCGGTCGCCTTTGGGTCGGCCCCATGATCGAGGAGCAACTGCATAATGCTGGACTCGCCCGCGGTAGCTGCTTCGATCAGAGGTGACGATTCGGAGAACGGTTTCGCGTTCGGGTTCGGATTTGCGCCCCGCTCGAGGAGCAGTTTCACGGTGGCGTCCGCTCCCGGCCTCCGGGCGGCGATCATCAAAGGTGTTCTAAGTTCATCGGAACGTGCGTTCACGTCGGCGCCATGGTCCAGCAGAAGGCGCGTTTTCCCGAGGTCTCCGCCGGCCCACATCAGCGCTGTCGCATTCACGTCGTTGTGCTTGTTCGGATCGGCGCCAAGCTTGAGGAGCTTTTCGAGCGTTGCCGTATCGGTGTAAAGCACTGCGTACATGAAGGGCGTAGCGCCTCCGGGGCCACGAGCGTTGAGGAGCTTCGGGTCGGTAGTAACCGTCTTCAGGAACGAATGCGCGTCGCCCTTTCGCAAAGTCTCGACTAACCCGATCGCCTTCGGGTTGAGGGGCGGCAGCTCAACCTCGTTGGCGAGCGACTCCGGCCAGTCGGCTCCCTGGTCGATCCACATCTTCACGATTTGGATTTGTTCAGGACGGAGCGCGCCAGTCGGGGGCATCTGCATGCCGTACTCTGTGCCAACCAGGCGGTGATAGAGGAAGCTGTTCTCACTATTTCCGGGCACGACGCGGCGAAGACCGAATTTCATTACGGAGCTCTTCCGGTCGAGCCGCAGCCCGTTCGTTTGCTGGGACGGTCCATGACAGCTTACGCAGTTTTGCCGGAATAGCGGTAACACGTCACGGGCAAAGTCGACCTTCGCAGCCGTCTGAGCAGCGCAAAAATCCGCCAGGAAAAGTCCCCAGAGCGCCGTCTTGGCGATCGCGGAGTTTCTCATATAGCCCCCTTAAGCACTGGAGTGGTGTTGGAGCAGCTGACCGTGCGGATTATCGGCTGGGCCAATGCTTCGGATTGAACGATTCAGGCGATATTACACTTGAGTGTGTCGGGGAGCAATACCCCAAAAGCGAAGGTCCATCAGACAAACATATCCTCTGGCGGGACGAACGAAGCAGGATCAAACGCCGCCATTCGTGAACGTGTTGTTCTGGAGAAACAACGTAGCGTCGCCCAAGCTGTAGAAAACGAGACGTACCTCTTTGAGAGTCTTGTCTGCGGTCAGAAAATCTTCAATTGCTTTTGATGAGACTGCCGCTGCCTCTTCTCGAGGATAACCATAAGCGCCGGTCGAAATCGAAGGGAATGCAATGCTGCTGAGATTGTGCTCGACAGCTAAAGCGAGTGAATTCCAATAGCAGGCAGCCAACAACTCCGCGTCACGGTCGCCTTCCGCTCCTCTGACGGGACCCACTGTATGGATGACGTAAGCGGCAACTAAGGTTCCACCATGAGTGATCACAGCCTCACCTGTCGGCAGACCGTCAGGATATCGCGTGCGGCGTATTTCCTTACATTCGTCCAGAATCTGCAAACCGCCCGCCCGATGAATTGCGCCATCAACTCCGCCGCCCCCAAGTAATGTGGAATTGGCCGCATTGACGATCGCATCTACACGTTGCCGGGTGATGTCTCCCACCATTACAGTAACTCGGCCATTCAAGAAAGAGTGTTGAGTCTTTGAATCTTCCATGATCGTAACCTCGGAACTTCACGGCTGCTCCACAGGCGGGCAGCACTTCACTTCCCAGCATTGCTGAAACAGTTTCCTTTGTAAGAATCACACGGAAGACTCGATTCGCCTTGAGTTGATCAGTCCCGCTGAACATTTGGGGATTTGGGATGAGGTTGGCTGCTGCACAGTCATATTCAAGCATCCCATCGCGAACCGCGCCAACCGATGCGCTGTGGATGCCAATGGCGAGAAGCATGCTCCTCCAGGTAATCACGACGCGAGAACAACTTGATCAATCCCATGCCGGCAATAAAGCCGCCGATATGAGCCCAGAACGCGACTCCACCGGCTGCGCCGATGGACTGCAGTCCTCCGAAGAACTGAATCACCATCCAATAGACGAGCATCAACCACGCTGGCAAGGCAATTGTGGTCAAGAAGAAGCCAAGTGGAACAAGCGTGAAGACGCGCACACGAGGGTATAAAACGAGGTATGCCCCCATGATTCCACTGATTGCCCCCGAAGCGCCGACCATAGGTACGATCGAAGTCGGATTGAGAATGACTTGGGCAAATGCCGCGAATAATCCACAAAGCAAATAGAAGACTACGAACCGCCCGCGCCCCATAGAATCTTCGATGTTGTTGCCGAAGAGCCAGAAGAACCACATATTCCCCAACAGGTGCATCCAGGAGCCATGAAGGAACATAGAAGTTAGAAGATTAAACGCTTGCCGCCCCGGATCGGTCAGGCACACCAATCCTCGCCCCATTTCCATTCCCGTTCCTGGTGGAACTGAAAGCGTCAATTCTCCTGGTATCAAACCAAGGTTGCACACCGCTTCGGCGACTCGTAAGGGTGATCCTGCACCCTCCACAAACACCCATGCGAGCACGTTGACTGCGATGATGATGAACGTCACGAAAGGTGTGCGCAGCGTCTCGTTTTCGTCGCGGTATGGAAACATGTCCTCATTCTAGGATGCCTGCCACTTGAAGTCACTGCCTCTGAACGCAAACAACACAAGTCCCTTATGAAAGGACATCGCGCTGAACGCCGGCGCTCCGCTGAACAAATAGAAGTCAACAAATAGAAGTCACAAATAGAAGTCACATTGACTGTATTGCCTTTTCAATTCTATTCTAGTTGTCTTTTCTTACCCTCCTCCGCTCTGTCTGTCTCCGGGGGAAGAAATCAAGAGGTTGCCGATGCTCCGTGCTTCCTGGTCTGGCTACTTAAGGCTTTCGCTCATCACGATTCCTGTCCGACTCTTCAATGCGATCAGCAGCGCTGACAAGATTGCGCTTAATCAACTTCACAAGGGCTGTAATTCCCGACTCAAACAAAAGATGATTTGTCCCGACCATGGGGAAGTCGATCGCGAACAGATCGTCAAGGGATACGAGTACGAAAACGACAACTACGTGGTGATCGAAGACTCCGATCTCAAAGCCATCCGGCTGGAGACTACCAAGATCATTGAACTCGTCTCCTTTGCAAACGCGAGCCAGCTTGATCCTATCTTTTTGGACGCCCCTTATTATGTTTCTCCTGACGGCCCTGTGGCGGAGGAAGGATTTCGCGTACTGCGTGAGGCCATGCGGGAGTTGAATCGAGTCGCTATTGGCCGTGTCGTGCTTTCGGGGCGAGAGCACATCGTCGCTCTGGGAGTTCAGGACAAGGGTCTCCGGATGAGCACCCTGCGTTACGTCTCGGAGATCAAAGCGGCTGCACCCTATTTCGAGGCGATCAAGAACGGAAATGTCAATTCTGCCCAGCTTGGGTTAGCCAAGCAGCTGGTGGAGCAATTTACGACCGATTTCAAGCCGGAAGAGTTTACAGATCGCTATCGGGATGCGCTCATGGACGTGATCAAGACCAAAATCGCCGGTGCGCCGGTCGTCGCTCAAGAGGTAAAGGTGGGGAAGGTAGTCAATTTGATGGAGGCTCTCAAACAAAGCCTCGAGAAATCGACGGCGGTCAAGAAGCCTCCCGTCGAAAGTGTCACGACAACCGCGCGAGCCGAGAAAAAGAGGCGGCGCGGATGACTACTGTTCACTTCAGGGCGGGAGTCGGAGCGATCATCACCAATGGCAAAGGGCGGGTGCTAGCCCTCGAGAGATCAGACATTGCAGATGCCTGGCAGATGCCTCAGGGTGGGATTGAAGCGGCAGAGGAGCCACTCGATGCCGTTTTGAGAGAGATTCAGGAAGAGACAGCGATCCCTTCATCTCGACTTCAACTGGTCGAGCGATTTCCGGAACTCCTGGCATACGAACTTCCGCAGCATGCGCGCAGCCAGAAGACAGGGCGGGGACAGGTGCAGTACTGGTTTCTATTCAGACTGAAAGATGGAGAAGAAGCTATCGACCTTCATCGCAGCGCTGAATTTAGAGCGTGGCGATGGGTCCTTTTCGAGAATTTGATTGCTAAAAGCGTAGAGTTTCGCGTTCCAGTTTACCGCCGACTTGCAGCCTACTTTTCAACTTATCTTGAGGCGGAGGCGAGAGGCAGCGCATAGATCCTAATCAGCCGGCGCGTGCGTGGCACTTTCCAAGTCCTTTTGGGAAGCCACGGCAACCTTGGTGTTGTGAAGGATCACCGCGGTCGCATAGCTGAGTTGGGTCGACTTCCATCTCTGGTCACGGAAACGCCAATATGCCATGAGGCCAAGTACACCTGATGCGACACCCATACTCGGGATTCTCTCCGTCATCAGGAAGTGCAAGGCGATTGGCGCCGAAATCACAACGAGACTGCGAAAGAACTTTGAGTCTGCTTCAAGGCGGTCGATCTCAGTGCGGGCGAGGGGTGCATGAATCTGGATATAGGATTTCGCCCACTTCAGCGTCGTGAATTCGCCGCTTTCCAGTGACTCCTTCCGTAATTTGTCGGCCTCGAGAAAGGTTTTGTTAGGCTTTGCCCGGCGCCTCCAGCGATCATAAGAATTGTCGAGTTGCGCACCCGCCATGAAAACGAAATGGCCAAGCGTGTACGAACTTAACAGGAAAGCACCTGCTAAAGTTAGCGCGTCTGGACCGCCGGGCGTGGGTCCAAGGGATAAATAGCGAAAAATGTCGTCGCGGGGCATATAGCGGGTGACGAGCCACGTGGCCATGCTCCCGGGCAGAAGGATGGCAAAGAAGTCGAGAACTCCGAGCAAAAAATCGCTTGGTTTCATGGATTCACTTTGGCTTCGAGCGCTTTAACTCTTTGTTGAAGATCTGAAAGCGTCGCAAGAGAAGCGGTCTCCTGGATGCCTTTCGCGACCGAGCTGATACCCGCGGTTGCAGCCGCGATTTCCTTGGACAGTGCTTCGACCTCCTTATCTAGTTTCCCGGCAGTCTCCTTAAGGGCTGACTTGTCGATCTGCAGCAAGGCTTTCAAGAGCTCTACAGCAGTGGAGGCCTCCGGCTTTTTTGCCTCATCCAAACGCACCCATGTCCAACAGACTATAAACGCAAACCCAACGAGGCCGACAATACCCCACATCCTCATTTCGACCCTGGGATCGCGCTTTGCTTGTGCTGTCTCCATATCTGACAGCCGTCTGTCCACCGCAGTAATTTGCTTTTGCAGCTCCAATAAGTCGGAAACAGAGAGCTGCTGCGACGTAGCCGGCGCTGACTGGTTTTGAGTCCCTTGCGTGCCAGTTCCTTGAGGGTTTGCGCTTGGCGCGAGCATCACATAAGCGAAAAATGCAATCGTGCAAGCTGCGCGGAGTCTACGGGGCACGCGATAGCGTGATTTGCTACGGGCGGTAGGCGTTGGGGTTGTCATAGGTGCACGGATAGTTTTTCGGGCGTCGAAGGACGCTAAGCTAAATGTTCTCGACGGAACCCTGCCGCTTAGGTCACGCATTTGAACCGTGGCGCACGATGTTGTCGGCAAGCGGCTTTTGCCAACAACAAAGCATTGCGCTTTGGGTAGCTGCTTCATGGCTGAACCTACCGAGTAGTAAACTGATGGAACAGAAATTGATGTTGAAACTATACCACGGACCTGAGCTACCGTTGGGCTGGCAACAATAGGTAACCTAAGCACCCATGCCGGCAATCGGGTCATGGTGGCCGCTGCACTTCTTGAAGAATGTCCAGCCTCCAGAGTCACCTCAAGGTGACGAAGACTCAGAACTCGAAAACGTGCGCGATCTCAGGTGCGCCGTACTGAGCCTCGCCGGTCCAGACCTTCAAGTTCGGCAGGATGTCCACCTTTCCTCGGCTGTGAGTGTGGCCGCACAACACCAGAATCTGTCGGTCCGGATGTTCCTCGGCCGAAGCCAGCAACAGGTCTCCCATCGCTTTGCAAGTGAACCAGGGAAGCCACTCCTTGTTCGAGATTGAACCTTCGTGCCAGCAGGCATCACGAAAGGGCGGATAGTGTGTGGCGATCACGATCTTGGGATACTGAGCCAGTGCCTCGACAAGAAGGGTACGCGCCTCCTGAGCGGCCTCCCGTCCCAGATAGAAGAGCTTGGTTACAAGCTCCTGGCGCGTCAGGCCGCGAAGGTCTTCGATCCAATCAAAATCGCTCATCCAGACCCGCGAACCCATCGGATCGCCATACTGGGCGTCGTACCAGCCTTCATGACCGACCAGGGCGGTCTCCCGGCTGAGTTGAACGACTCCGGCTCTGTGAAGCCAACGAAGATTTCCGCTGAGCCGTCTCGCGACGCTCCTGGTTCCCTCAATCGATCCACCGTAGTAATCGTGGTTGCCCAAAACAAAATAGACGGGCTTAGCGAGACCCTCGGCAAATCCTTCACTCGCCTCTTCCAGTGATTTGAACTCCGCAATGTCGCCTGTCAGAACCACGGCGTCACATTCAGTTTCCTTCGCCACGTACTGGCCGAAAGCCTGCGCTCCGAAAGGCGGCAAAAAATTGAAGTGTGGATCGGTGATCCAGGCAAGACGCATAGACTGCCAGTCTACTCTTCGATCCCTTTCTCAGGCCAGGAGTGCAGCACAAGACCGCCACCCGCTTCCAATGTTGGAGATTCTGGGCTTCAGATAGCGGGTGTTGGCTATCCCGGATCTACAGCTGGTAATTCATCCTTTCAGTTATTGGCCTTGGTGCGGGATTTCGCTATTCTACCTGCTCGAATTGACCGGCACCCAGTATGGTTGTGGCATGGCTTTCTGTAAGCACCTGTATGCTAATGGTAAACGAATTCGAGACCTGCCGATCCAGAAGCACAAACTGGTTTCACTTGCTGCCAATAAAATTCACAGTTCGGTTAAATTTGAGTCCAACTCCCTCTCCCGTTTGTGGGGAGAGGGGTGAACGCTTGAGAAGCGTTCACAAGGCCGGGTGAGGCGTCGGTGCCCCACGAAGGCGAACCCTCGCCGGTTAGAGGTCGCTCGCTACTACTAGTCTGAGGTGAAAGCCGATGAAGAGAAGCGTTTGGGTGAGTTTGATCATTCTCGTACCGTTCCTGGCGCCGTTGACGGTCACGGCCGCGGGCGCGATTCGGGTCATGATTCTCGATGGGCAGAGCGGAGGTCCTTACCATGATTGGCAGCGTGTGACGCCAGTGCTGCGGAAACAATTAGAGGCTACCGGTCTCTTCCAGGTCGATGTCGTCACGGCACCCCAGTCGGGCGGCGACTTCAGCGCTTTCAAGCCGGAGTTCAAGAAATATCAGGTTGTCGTCTCAAACTACGATGGCCCCGAGTGGCCCGCGGAGCTGAAAGCGTCGTTTGAGCAGTATGTGAAGGATGGAGGCGGCTTCGTGGCAGTGCACGCGGCCGACAACGCATTTCCAGACTGGCCTGCATTCAACGAAATGATCGGAATCGGCGGCTGGCGCAACCGGACGGAGAAGGCAGGCCCGTTTTGGTACTACAAGGAAGGCAAGCTTGTCTCCGACACCTCTCCAGGGAATGCCGGGTCGCATGGGGCCCGGCTTCCCTTCCCAGTCACAATCCGGGAGGGCGAACATCCCGTCACCAAGGGTCTGCCCAAGGTTTGGATGCACGCCGGCGACGAGCTCTACGCCAGGCTTCGCGGGCCCGGCAAGAGCATGACGGTTCTGGCGACGGCCTACTCAGCGCCTGACAACAAGGGCACGGGCTACGACGAGCCCGTTCTTATGGTGCTTTCGTATGGTAAGGGACGGATTTTCCACACCACTTTGGGGCACGACATTCCGGCGCTGAGTTGCGTGGGTTTCATCGCAACGTTTCAGCGGGGAACAGAGTGGGCTGCAACCGGGAAAGTGACGCAGAAGATCCCTGGCAGCTTTCCCACTGCCGAGACGGTAAGCTTTCGGGTCGATATCGCAGCGATGGATCCAGCGTTCAAAGGCAGCCCCCGCCGGTAGGAAAATCCCCCTTACCAAAGGGGGAGAGAAGGCGAAGGTGAAATCTCGATGAGATTTCACAGCGGTCGCGGAGCCTTCAGGGGGTTGTCTTTGTCGATTCGAAGGGCCAATGGACAACCCCCGGGCGCTACGCGCCACCCCCTTTTGTTAAGGGGGAATACTTCCGCCATCTAAGCTGCCGTGTGCCATTTTCATTCTTGGGGTGCCGCACCGCGGCATGCGCGGCGCTCCTGAAAATCAGGCTCCCCGCCTCGTTGAGGAGGGGATGCTGGGCCGACGGGCCCAGCGGGGGTGGTCTGGGATTGAACCCCAAAACAGCAGTTTCGAGTGCCAGGAGTATCCAACCATCCCGACAGCAGCCACCGGCTGCTGTCTTCCCCTCCTTGACCAAGGAGGGGCGTCCCGCCATTTTAGCCTTCGGGGGCGCCACGCCGCTTTGCGCACAAAAGCAGTGGTCAACGACCGTCGGCGGTCGAGCGCAACAACAGTCAAGGCGCGAGAGCGGTCGGGTGCGACGGCACGCCCGTTCCACCTCCGGGGGATATCCAGAGCCAATCCTGGCTCGTTTGAACCAAGGGCACGTTCGAACCAAGGACTTGAAGTCGCGCCTCCGCTATTGAGACACTTGCTGCACCCATTGCATTGCTTGTCATCGAGTCCTAAGCATTCTGGACCCTAATTCAACTTTCCGTAAGATGAGTCACAAAGGCACGCTGCTGGAGCGGCCCTGCACTGCGCAAGGCTGCCACGTTCGAGAAGGAGGCATTCGATGAAGCTTGGACTTTTCATGATGCCCTTGCATCCGCCCGAAAAATCGCGGACCGAGTGTTTTGAGGAAGACATTGAGTTCGTCGTCCATGCGGACGAGCTCGGATTTACCGAAGCCTGGATTGGGCAGCACCTGTCGCTCGCCTGGGAACCCATTCCCTCGAACGACCTCTTCATCGCCACGGTCATCCCTCGCACCAAACGCATCCGCCTGGGGACTGGGGTGACTATCGTGCCGCAGCATCATCCGGCCAATGTCGCCGTGCGGCTGGCCATGCTCGACCACCTTTCGCGCGGGCGCTTCAGTTGTGGCTTCGGGCAAGGCGGCGTGCCCACCGACTGGGAGCTGCTCGACCTGCCCGACGGCAAGACCCAAGGTCTGATGACCATCGAAGGCATCGACATGGTGCTCAAGCTGTGGGCAAGCGAGCCGCCCTTTGATTTCAAAGGGCAGTTCTGGCACATACGGATTCAGCATCCCGCTCCAGAAATCGGCCTGGGGACAATCCTCAAGCCTTACCAGAAGCCGCATCCTCCGATTGCCATGAGCATTGTGAAAGGCAGCTCGATGGCAGCGCGCCTGGCCGGGCAGCGTGGCTACAAACCCATCAGCTCAAACCTTGTGCCGTTCAACACGGTCGCACAGCATTGGTCCAACTACTGTGTCGGCGCTGCCGAAGCCAATCGTCCTGAACCGGATCGTGAGCTGTGGAGCATCTCGCGCAGCATTTTCGTGGGCGAATCCAACGACGAGGCGTGGGACTTTGCCCTCAATGGTACCTTCGGTCGAGGGTTTGCCTACCTGCTGAAGCTCATGGCCATGACGAATATGACCCTCCTGGCCAAGCACGATCCGTCGGTGCCCGACGCAGCGGTGACGACCGAATATGTGCTCAAACACCAGTGCATCATCGGCGACACGAAAACCTGCAAGCAGCGCCTCGAAGAGTTGTGGGAGACCACCGGGGGATTTGGAACGCTGTTGATGATTGCTCACGATTGGGATGACAAGGCAAAGTGGTTGCGCTCGATGGATCGTCTCACCCATCAAATTGTGCCTGCACTGCCTTCCCTCTAGCTCGCGCGCCAGTAGCATTTCGGGCGCCCGGAACGACATTGCTGGATTCTCGACGATGAATCAGTCAAAGAACGATTTGCCTGAGCGCACGTTCAACTTTGCACGCCCAGTCGTGAATCTTTGTCAGATGTTAGACCAGACTCCGGGGGTCAGCCGGACGTTAGCCAATCAGCTACTGCGCTCGGGCACGTCGATAGGCGCGAACGTGGAAGAAGCCCAGGCGGGACAGAGCCGTGCAGACTTTATCAACAAGCTCTTCATTGCCTGCAAAGAAGCCCGTGAAACCCACTACTGGCTTCGCCTTGTAGCAGCCACCGAACTCATTCCCGAGCCGCGTCTGACCGAGTTGCTCGACGAGGCCAATCAACTCGTCGCCATTCTCACCACAGTCATTCGAAGAACAAAAGAAAGTAGGAGTGGAGAATGAAGAATAGAGAATGAAGAATGAAGAATAAGGAATGGGGAATTCACGGCGAAATCGCTAGTTCTCAATTCAATTCTCAATTCTCAATTCACAATTCTCAATTCTTAATTCCTAATTCACGAGGTGATCAATGTTTGGAATCTGTATGGTGGGCAGCGGCGGGATTGCCACCGAGCACTTGAAGGCGCTTGAGAAAATCGGCGGTGTGCGTCCGCGCTGGGTGGTTTCTCGCCTGGAAGATCAAGCCCTCGAGTTCGCGCGCGCTTGGAAGTTTGACAAGGCAGGCATCCACTTCGAGGAAGGCTTGTCGGATGACCAGGTCGACCTGGTTGTGATTGCTTCGCCCAGCGAGCTTCATGCGCCACAAGCGCTCGCCGCACTGCGAGCGGGCAAGGACGTGATTGTCGAAATCCCAGTCGGGCTGAATCTTGCCGAAGCAGAGGAGGTTGCCCGGTGCGCCAGAGAATTGGGGCGTCGTGTGCTGGTATGCCACACGATGCGGTCGTTTCCAGCCGTTCGGGAAACCCGTCGTCGTGCCCAGGTCGGCGAACTGCACATCACCCAGGTGCAGGGCTTCTTTGCCATTCCACGCCGCCGCAACCAGAGTTGGGCCGGGCAGCGGCATTGGATCGACAACCTGCTCTGGCATCACGGATGTCATCAGGTCGATGCAGCACTCTGGGTGTTGGGCGCACGGGAGGTCCAACAGGTCAGTGCGGTGGTCGGAAAAGCTCATCCTCAGTTTGGGATGGCGATGGACGTTGCCTTGGTCTTTCGCACCGCGGACCACCAGATCGTGAGCCACTCGCTCACCTACAACACAGAGCAGTTTCACTGGGAGTTGCGCTTCATTGGCGACGAAGATGTTCTGACCTTTCGCGAGGCACGCTGCCTTGACGAGAGCAATCAGCCTGTGGCGCCCGAGGTGGAGATTAGGGATCTGACAGCGCAAAATTCTCAGATGCTCGCTGCTTTGCGGGACCACAAGCCTAGTGATTACGACGTGGACGAGGTCCTGCCCGCCATGCGGGTGTTGCACCAGGCTCAGAACGCCGCGGAGGAGCGGTTGTGATGGCTACTTGTAGCGTCGGCCTTCTCACTACCCGCCAGCAAACGCAAAAAACGATCGGAGGCTGTCCTGTGTGATCGGACGAAAGCCCTCTACTAATCGCCCGTTTTGAGATACTCGTATGCGAGTTTGACGATTGATTGGAATATCTATTTGCCCTAATATGGAATCATGAAAACAACAGTTGAGATTCCTGATGAGACCTTCGGCACCCTCCTTAGGTTGACCCGCGCCAAGACAAAGCGTGACGCGATCCTTGTCGCCATCGAGGACTACAACCGACGCCATCAGGTGGAAGCACTGGTTGCCACTTTCGGGACGTGGAAGATGGACTCCAATGAAGAGATGGAGGCCGCAGACTTGGATGACGTGCGGAGGAGCAGGTGAGCGACGCAGTCCTGGTCGATAGCTCAGCCTGGGTGGAGGTGCTTCGCAACCGCGCTTCCACCGCTCTGCGCCAAAGCGTGGAGGCAGCCTTGCAAGAAGGCCGAGCTGCCCTAACGGCTCCCGTCTGGGTGGAACTGTACCGAGGGGTGCGTGGCAAGCGTGAACTGCAACAACTAAACTCCCTTCGCAGCCTCTGTCGATGGCTGGACTTCGATGACGACTGCTGGGAGTTGGCTGCCCAAGCGGCGAGGCAGTGCCGGGAACAAGGCGCCACTGTTCCGCTCGGAGACGCGCTGGTGTTCGCCTGTGCGCGACGGCATGATGTGGACATCATTGAGCACGATCAACATTTCGCACAGATCGCGAAAGCCGCCAAATCCTAGTCCATGCCCTACCGTGCCCTACTTCGGGGGACCAAGTCATCCGACTACCGGCCACTTGGCTCTTCGCGAAGCTTACTGGCAACTGGCTGGTTACGGTTTACCTAACGACCACAAGCCTAGTGATTACGACGTGGACGAGGTCCTGCCCGCCATGCGGGTGTTGCACCAGGCTCAGAACGCCGCGGAGGAGCGGTTGTGAGAATGGCTGACGGTTTTGCCCAAGCCCTGCTAGGGGCGAAATATTTGTAGCCCAGGGTGGAGCGCAAGCGGAACCCTGGGTTCGCGGTCTCGTTCCAAATCCTCTCCCTCTCCCCGTGCGTGGGGAGAGGGTTGGGGTGAGGGGTGTGAGTTGAGAAAACGAGAACAAAATTCCCGTTTCGCCAAACATAACCGGGCTAAACCTAAGCCTGGCAGAGCAGGTTACACCGAATCAATCGAAGGGGAAATGCGGTAGTGGGTCAGTTTGAAATTGGTTTTTTCAACGACGGTGATCGAGACGGTCAAGAAGCCGAAATCTAAGTAATTAGATTTCTACGAGAGGCGGCGTTGCTGTGAGAGGCGCGCCGCCCTCTCTGACTCTTGAATCATGCTTCGCGGATTCTCGTCAAGACTATATCGTGAAGCTGATCGAGGACGCGGAAGCAAGCGCTACGGTATCAGAGCCCTAAACAGTTCCGGCCTGATCGCAATGAACAACGCTATCATCCCGCCTGCCAATCCCACCTTTATGCCGGCAGTCAGTTCCGGCCTGATCGCAATGACCAACGCTATCATAAGCCCGACTGCCAATCCGATGAGTATGCCGGCAGCTACTCCGCGCCAAAGCACCTTTTGTTCGCTGGTCGTCATTTCAACCTCCCAAAGGCATGGGAAACCCTACCACATCCTAGGTCAACTCCGAAAATTCAAACTGAGACACTACCAAAAATGCCGCGGTGAAAGCTGAGAACAAGCATCGTCTTCCGTGACCGCCTGCCCCTTGCGTTTCGCCTCCCTTGCTCCGGACTGTGAAGCAGGATTTGGGTATTCTTCGCCAAATCTGCAAGGATGGCTACAGGGCCCGTGCCAGCCCTGTAAGGGCGACGGAGTGTAGCCCAGGGTGGAGCGCAAGCGGAACCCTGGGTTCGCGGTCTCGTTCCAAATCCTCTCCCTCGCCCCCGTGCGCGGGGAGAGGGTTGGGGTGATGGGGCGTGAGTTCAGAAAACGAGAACAAATTCCCGTTTCACCAAACCTGACCGGCTAAACCTAAGTCTGGCAGAGCAGGTGCGGGGAGTCTATCGAGGGGATTGCCGCGCTGAAAGCTGAGAACACGCCACGCCTGCCTGCCCCCTCGTGAGTCACCTCGAGCAGGCCTGGAGATTGGTTGTGAAGCGGCAGGAGGCCGCTTCGTCCTTATAGAGCCCCAGAGGGGCGTAGGAGCCTAGCCCAGGGCAGGAGAGCGGCTGATGGCGGTCACTCGCGAGCGCCGCCCTGGGTAAGAGAGCCCCAGAGATTGCCCCCTCTTGCCCGGCAAGTCTAGGGTGGGGTCGCGCAACCCGCTCTCAGCGCCGGGGGAGAGGGTTGGGGAGTGGGGCCCAAACAAATGCCCCGAAATTGCATCCGGTCCCCCTGTGTTCAGCAGCCCGAGTTGTGGGTAATGATCAGCCTCGTCGGAGGAGGGGAGGTTTGTGAGGTCAGTGACTTGAGTCGCTGTGTTTAGTGCATCCCTGAAGAATCCTCCAGGAACGCTACGCGACGGGTTTCCGCTGCGGACCTCGCCGGGCTGTTCCCAGGGCCACCGTGGCGATATAGCGCATGGAGCTTGACGCATCATCCAGCCAAGCGTAAGGTAGTGACGTGACTACATCAGGAGGAGAGAGCGAATGCGCTTGGGACTCAGAGAGGCCAACCAGGGTTTTTCGAAAGCCATCAAGGCAGTCAGAGCAGGCCGGGAGGTGGTCTTGACGGACCGTGGAAGACCCATTGCCGTGATCAAGCCCCTGCCCCAAAACGACAGAGAAGACGCGGTGATTCGACGACTGGAGACCGAGGGGCTGTTGCGGCCTGCCTTGAAACGCGGACCCATGCCGGCGCCGCGCTGGAAGCCCATTCGCATCAAGGGGCGGGCTTTGTCGGAGACGATCCGGGAGGAGCGAGAGGAACGTTGAGTTTCGCCTACTTCGACACGAGTGCCGTGGTGAAGCGGTACGTTCTGGAGGCGGGTTCGCTGCAGGTACGGGGCTTGCTGCGCCGGCATGAGTTCCTATCTTCGGCCGTCACGCCGCTGGAGATTCTGTCCGCCCTGGGAAGGCGGCGGCAGAGTGGTGAACTGTCAGAAAAGAACTTTGCGGCTGCCGTCCGCAGGGTAGGGAGCGATCGAGCAAGGTGGGAGTTGGTCGAACTCGGCGTGCTAGTACTCAATCGGGCAGAAGAGATCATTCAGGAGCAGCCGATGCGAGCACTGGACGCCATCCATATCGCGTCTGCCCTGGTGGTCCAGACCTCGACGGGACTCCACATCCCGTTCGTCACGGGCGATGGAAAGCAGCATGAAGCCGCCGGACGAATGCACCTGAACGTCATTTGGGTAGGCTAGTCTTGGCAGTGAGCTCGACTCCGTTTTGGAGCGGCCCATACTCGAACCTCATATCGCGACCCACCGGAGCCGCTTCACTCCGTGTGGTTCAAGTCACCACTAGTCACTAGTCACTCGCCTTGGCCGATGTTGATGCCAATATTAAACCCGTCTGGGCGTCGTTGTTCCTCAAGGAGTTCCTTTCCTTTGAGGACCAGTTCCATTCCGGCTTCGCGTTCATCGGGCCACAAGCCTTGTGATTACGACGTGGAAGAGGTCCTGCCTGCCATGCGGGTGCTGCACCAGGCTCAGAAGGCCGCGGAGGAGCGGTTGTGATAGTCGATGGCTATTCGCACTGCGGCTCGGCTGGTGGGAGCACGGGTCTACGTCGTTCTCGATTGCCGGAGAAGCCCGGCCTGGACCCGGAAGAAGCTCGGTTCGAAAGTGAAGTGAGAAGTCAGGAATAGTGAATTGAGATTACTGGTTTCTCGAAAATGAATCAGCCAAAGCACGATTTGCCTGAGCGCACGTTCAACTTTGCACGCCGAATCGTGCATCTTTGTCAGATGTTAGACCAGACTCCGGGGGTCAGCCGGACGTTAGCCAATCAACTACTGCGCTCTGGCACGTCGATAGGCGCGAACGTTGAAGAAGCCCAGGCGGGACAGAGCCGTCCAGACTTTATCAACAAGCTCTTCATTGCCTGCAAAGAAGCCCGTGAAACCCACTACTGGCTTCGCCTTGTAGCAGCCACCGAACTCATTCCCGAGCCACGCCTGACCGAGTTGCTCGACGAGGCCAATCAACTCATCGCCATTCTCACCACCGTCATTCGAAGAACAAAAGAAGGGAAGGAATAAAGAATGAAGAAGGGTGAATTGGGAATCATGCCGAAATCGCTGGCCACATTCTCAATTCTTAATTCTCAATTCTTAATTCTCAATTCTTCGGGGGCCGGGTGTGTTGGTTCTCATCTCGGGACTGTCAATGGTTTGCGTGTATCCCTATGCAGAGCTCAGAGCATTTGTTTCCGACGTCATCCGTCGCTTTGGGCCGCAGCGGCTGATGTGGGGATCGAACCTTCCGGTTTGCGGCGATGCGGCCGCCTACCAGCGCGACCTGATTCACCTTCGAACGGGAGAATGGGGAGTCGGTTCCGACGAGATTGACGCCATTGTGGGAGCCACCGCCGGCAACCTTTGGTTTGCCTGCCCCTTGTGAGTCACCTCAAGGTGACGAAGACTCAGAACTCGAAAACGTGCGCGATCTCAGGTGCGCCATACTGAACTCCACCGGTCCCCAGACTTTCAAGTTCGGCAGGATGTCCACTTCTCCTCGGCTGTGAGTGTCGCCGCATAACACCAAAATCTGTCGGTCCGGATAATCCTCGGCCGAAGCCAGCAGCATATCTCCCATCGCTTTGCAGGTGAACCAGGGAACCACTCCTTATTCGAGATTGAGCTTTCGTGCCAGCAGGCATCATGGAAGGGAGGATAAGGCGCGCCGCCCGTTACAGTTAATGAACACCCACCAAACTCCGGATCCTTTGACCTATTTCTTTAACCTTGACTCCCATATTCCCTCCTGAGAATTCTCTCCGGCCTTACGGTGGCTGTATTCACTGCCAGAGAGATCTTGCTAGTCCTCTCAAGATGGGTTCAGGTCTTGTTGCTCAACCCAAGGTGCAATTCACAATTGTCCGCACTTGCGCAGTTGGGTCGTTGGTCTTTGGACGGACCATCAAGCTTCTGCACAGACTCCTTGACGTTATTCGGCAATCTGGGATATCAATTGCTCCTTCCCCAGACAGGCCGTACGGGATCTTTGCTGGGTTTGGCGACACGACAAGTCAGCGTTTTGCCTTCTCCGGCGCCAACCTTCGAAAGTGCGTGGCAGCGGTGTCAACAGGGCCTCACGAGCTCACCTCGTTGGATTCGACTTAGACGTGAGCAGCTTAGGGACTATCTATTGCGAGAGTTCAAATGCCAAAGACCCTAAAACAAAACGCTCTTGATCGCGACGTCGATGATATCGGGAGAGTCCTAGCTGCCCTATTAGATGACAAACGTGAGCCCTCTGTGCTAGTCAAGGAATACGTCACAGCGGACCTGAGGCAGCTGCGGCTGGACAGTCCTATTACGCTACACGTTAAGCAATTGATAGCGCTTCAGGTGAATAACGGGGCAGCCATCCGCACGGGCGGGGGTGGGATCGTTTTCCAATGTCTCAATCGTGACATCACTCAGCTCCAGTATGCACTTAAGATCACGCGGCCTTCTCTTATGCAAGGCACGCTTCGGAAAACCGGCGAGGAACTGTCTCGTTCGACCGATGAATACCTCAAGCACGCTCCTCTCTCTCACAAAAACGTCGCCCGCGTATTCGGCGCTGGTGAACTGAGCGTTAGGTTGAGAACGAAGGGAGTCGAGCTGACTTTCCGACCGATCTTGATGGAATGGATAGAGGGTGCAAAACCTCTCGCCGATTACCTCTCGGAGGTTACACCAGACTGGCGTTCAGCGATTGAGGTCTTGGCCCAGACGTTCGATGGCGTCTATCACCTGCATAGCAGGTCCCTAATTCACTGGGACCTCAAATCTGACAACATCCTAGTGGACGCTCACGGCACGCCTAAGGTTACGGACATCGGCAACGCGCGTCGCTGTGATGTCACGCTCGGCGACAAGGCCTTCTCTACTAGGCGAAACCTCCCCCCCGAGCTTTTGCTGCTTCAGTCATCTAAGATGATGAATCCGAAAGAGTCGTCGCGGAGAACTCCTGTACATGTGCCCGACAGTAAGTGGGATTCGCCGTGGCTCGACTTGTGGATGCTGGCTCGTGAACTCAATCGCCTCTTCGCCGCAGATACCTCACTTCTCAAATTAGATGGACGCCATGGGTTGGTTGGACAAATCACGCAAGGCACCCGCACTCAGTTCGTTGCGAGAGCTTTTCCAAGAGACGATGTCGAAGCTCAATACGCTCTTCGATACACCCACCAAGTGATCAAGCGCCTTCTCAGCTCATCTCAACCAACAGATGCATCCTGCTATCGCGACGCTGACGCCGTGGCCATGGATCTTCGAAAGCTTTTTGCTGCTTTCGGTGCAGCCCAGGCAGTTGAAGAGCTACAGGCGATTCCACAGAAGATTTTACGGCTACCGCGCTCCGGCAATGCTCCTTACAGCTTGCGATTTGCCAAACTCTATAACAGCTCTCTGATCCGACGAACAACTCGTCACCTACAGCTAGGGACTCTCGTACAAGTGTATCCCGGAGGGAGTCATCGGCGATCTGAGCACATTGCAGGTGTGGTCGCTACCGCCTCGCAATACGTTCGGGCATTGTACGCGAATCGCACCGAGCCGTTCTGGCGATTGGCTATCGAAAGCCGCGACATTGATGCCCTGCTGCTAGCAGCGCTGCTTCATGACATCGGGCATATGTCCTTTGGTCACGCCCTGGAGGAGATGGAAGGCCTCTTGGGTGGTCGCGCTCACGAAGACTATGCCTTGGCCCTTCTTCGATCAGAAAAGGTTCCGCAAAATCTAGCCCGCGATCAAGAGGAACTTCGACGTGTCCTGTCGGAATACTGGGTTGATTCTCCGACCCAGTTGCAGCCCCTGCTAGACCTCGTCGCAGGCATTCTGCAGCCTCCGCAGGCCCCAAAGTCAAACAGCAATTCTCTCTTCGATCCGATCATGGTCGAGTGGCTCAAGCTTCGGCTGTTGCATAGCATTGTTGATAGCGCGATAGATGCCGACAAGCTGGACTATCTTCTGCGTGACGCTCACCACTGCGGTGTTAAGTATGCCGATGGCGTAGATACGGACCGCTTCTTCCAAGCGCTGTGTCCTATACTGTACAACGACCCTGAAGGCCACCTGAATGCATGCATTGGGGTAACTGAGAAGGGTACACTGCCTGTTGAGAGCATGCTACTAGCTAGACACCAGATGTTTATGTCTGTGTATTGGCATCACACAGCCAGAGCTCATACGGCTATGCTGCATTATGCTGTGCAAAGATACGTTGGGACGGAGGCAAATTTAGCATCCCACCGATTGGATGATCTTTCGCAAGCCTTTCGAATAAACGACGACACAGCTTCTCTGAAGTGGCTCCGGCATCGCCTTGCCGCTGCTAAGAAAGCTCAACCCCTCCTTGGGGACATTTGCGATGCCCTGGAAGGCGCCAGGGAGAAAATGTACTGGCCAGCCTTCGAACTGCGTTATGAGCGCTCCAAGGGGCCTGCTCAAAGGATTGCTTCACGACTTACGGAATGGGCCGATGCACTAAACAGGGCGAAAGATCCTGCAGATTTCGTTCGCGGGGCCGACGCTCTTCGCGATGGTCTCGCTAAGCGACTAGCCGAAGAGCTCAAGGAAGATGTTAAGTTTCAGAGCGGCGAAATCCTGATAGACATACCACCTCCGGGCAAAGACCAGGTTGATGACATATGGATATGGCTAGATGAACGGCAGGATCCGATTAGACGCATTCAAGATCTCTCGCCCTTGGCCGACGCCGTTCGAAATGCATTCCGGTCTTGGGCTCGACGACTCCGGGTCTTCCTCGCACCGCGAGCGTGGGACCGACTACTCAAGCTCGGGCTCAATGAGCAGGATGTGCATGCTTGTCTCTGGAGAGTACTCGTGAGCATGGAGGGTGATCTCAACCCACAAACTCGCTTCCAGTTCGAAGCGCGTGAAAAGGACCGTTAAGCGCTGAGGAGGACCACGATGACTCCAGGAGTTTTTCACAACCGACATCTATAAGTTCTCCTGCCATGCAATCATTCATTCTCGCTTGAATGTTTGCTGACGCTCGTGAGTACTTGAGAGCCAGTCTCAGACGCTGTGTCTGAGTGTCCAAAGGGAACAGGTTCACCGTGACATTCTTCGGGTCCAAGCTCTGCACATCGGGAGCGTGCTATCAGGTTTTGCTGCCGCGCCCTGACACAAGAGGGCACAACCAACCGTTTAGCTTCCAGCCGACTCGAGAGAAGGGGCTTCTTCTGAGCTAAGACGTTTAACTTGGCCTCCCAAATCCTCGGCACAATTTCCCCGAATAGTCAGGGAGGAAATGGCATCGGTTTCGCGCACTTCGCTCGGGTTCGCTAAGGAAGTTAGTGGAATGCGCCAACGCTGGGCTATCTTTCAGAAGGTTCTTGCTGTCAACGACCGCGACACTGAACGTTCGTTTGAACGGATTTGGCGCTTGGACCAAAATCCGCGATAACGTGACTGAGAATGCCCTTCGCTAAAAGTTCTTCGGCTCTTCGTCGGATTTGGGGTTCAGTGAAGTGGGGCTTCACATCCTGGACCAGCTGAACAAGTGTGGATAAGGTTCCTTCGGAAGCTACCCGGTCAATTTCAGAATCTACATAGACGATTGTACTGACCAACTCAAGGTCCGCTGCGGTCAAGTTTGCGAACTCTGAGACTACCCATTCCATGTCCTTCCGGTGCTTTTCGAGAAACTCCTGTCCCGCTTCCTGAACTGGGAAACTCCTCTCGCCCGCTTCGATTTGATATCCATAAGTGCTGGGATACCTCACAAGACGAGACTTCACACCACCCAAGGCTTCAACCGCGTCTAAGTCTGCAAGAACGTCTGAATCGAATGGACCATACGCGTAAAGCGTAAAGTGATAGCCCAAAGGCACTCGCCGCAGTTGCTGTGAAAAGTAACAGAGTTTCATCAAAGCAGTTCGGCCAAGTCCAGGCACTTTTTCTGAGAGCATAGCGATCATAGCCATGCGAGCGTTCTGCAAATCACTCCATTCCATACAAGGGCTCCTTAGATTGCCTTGATCAGTTTCAAGCATTCTTCCATATCTTCTTTGCTGCAATAAACCAGGACCTGATTGTTACTTTTCATGCCCTTGATCACCGTAGAGTGCTCGCTCAAAGGGGCGATGCGGTCTCGTCCCAGAACTGGGATGTCTGTTTCGCCAGTCTTGTACCAGCTCTTCGCAGCAGATTCTTCAGCCACGATCCTTGTGCCTAGCGCCGCTCTCACACTCTCGAGCCTAGGTGGATCAGCTTCTGTTTGAACTTCCGCTGTGTGGTAAATTTTCCTGTAGTGATTTCGTGTGCGAAGACGATCACCGTGTTCTCCCCCTTTTCCATCAGCAAGCATACCGAGTGTTCGCCAGTCATCCCAGTTCAGAAAGTCTACTAGGTCATTTCCCTCGGGCTTCGGAAACTGGCCGCCTGGAAGTATCTCCTTCATCGCGTGCCTGAGGTGAATGTCATAGGCAACTCTTGTCTTGTGGAAATAGACTTGGGTAAACATCAGATATCGGGCCATCACCAGCGCCTCTGCTCCGTGCCAGCCACCTTCTTGAATCCCTAGTTTGGCAGGCCGTCCTTGAACCCCAGGAATAGCCGTCACGGTGCCAATCACACGATGAAGGTCAAAGCGACCGTAATGCACACCGGCGTGATGCGAATCACGCAGCAGGTAGTCCATGCGGTCGGCATCCATCTGACCTGTGATCAGGTCTCGCCAGAAAATGCCCTGTCTAGCAGCTGCGCTTCCTTCGAGAAGCGCAGCTATGTCATTCGCCGAGAAATTGTAGTTTGCCTGGTTCAGCTTGTGGTTCTCGATTACATCACGAAGGGGTCCACGAACAATCGCCGCTGAGTAATCCTCGTGCACGAACCTACTTTGACCGGGCTCCTTCTCTGGAAACAAGTCCTCAGAAGCATGAGAAAAAGGTGCGTGCCCAACGTCGTGAAGCAGTGACGCAAGCCGTATCAGTTGGCGGCCACGCTGAAAACCGGCGTCGTCGTATCCCAGTTCCTGGCTAAGTACCTCTTTTGAATTCCGCAGAATGGAGTCATATAGAAGAGTTGCGGTATGCATCACTCCCAGAGAGTGTTCAAAGCGAGTATGAACAGCGCCAGGGTAAACCATCTCCGTCCATGCCAGCTGGCGAATTCGGCGCAGCCTTTGAAACGCCGGCTGAGCAATGATTTCTCTTTCCCAGTCATTAAATGGTATGAAACCGTGAACCGGACAACGCACTTCATAGAGGCGATGGGGATCCATTAGTCAGCTCGGCCGTCGACTCTGGCACTCTTATTCACGAAGACAGTACACATCTCAGTCTCTTATTGATCCGGATGTTCTTCAACAGCTTAGAGCATCGACGAACAAAAAGCGAAACACTAATGAGTTTCGCTCTCCCCGTCAACACATTTCGATTTGCGTGCGGCTCTTTCGATCAAGCAGGGTTCAACTCGGGTGAACATCCTACTGCGGTTCAGCCGCAACACTGGGATCGGAATACTTCCTCCTAAATTACCGGAGTCGATGCAGTTTGGAGTACGAACCGTCAGCGGCTTCCTCCGCCATCATTCCAATACACGTTGCAGCCCAAGTGCAGAATGCGAACATTATCCCCGCACTTGTGACGATGGATCGTTGTGAATGCCCACGGGATCGAGTGATTGGAAGACGCACCTTGTTGCTCTAAGGGAAGGTCCTGGTCCATCCGCTCACGAATACCAACCATCCGCTCCGAGATTGCATCCAATTGGACAAAATCCAGGCAAAACGTTCTCGGCAGCCTGCCTGTCGCATACCTCAGCAACAGCTGGCCACACCCTTCAAGGTGGTATATGGGACCATCATAGATCTTGCATTCACCGAGCACTTTCCATGCTGCGCGATGAGGGTGGGCAACTGTTACATCGACATGTCCATTGCTGTAAGCCTCGTTTTGAGCATGCACTCCTCCGCCACCCAAACAACCCACGAGTTCATGCGTGAGGGCTCGTTCGTCTCTGTTGTAGTTAAACCGTGCGCCAGACTCCATGTGCTGCATCGCATTCTCAAGCGCGATTTCTACAGCGTCGCTAAACTCCCCGGGGGTCCTCGCGATGAACACTCGCAATGCTCCGGGACAGTTGCTTTGCAGCAGCTCCAGGTAGTCCTTTAGGTCTCCAGCAGCTGAAACCTCCGGAGGTTCGAGAGAGGTCATTCTTCAGTACGCCTCCAACAAACACGAATGTTGCTACACCAGCGCGACCACTCTTCCTCATCCATCCTTCGATCTTGGTAGAAAGCCCTAGCGTTGGCCGAAACCTCCTCAGGGTCCACTTGTATCCTTGATCCGTTATCTTCACGCACAAATACTCTCCTGAGCAGATGCTGCTCGGGGTGACTCAAGATTTCGACAGCCTTGTGCAAATCCTCGAACGAACATTGAAATCGTTCTGCGAGTTCATGCAGCTTCGCGAAGTTGATTTCATTGCGGGTTTCCTGGTCCAAATAGTTTGCGATCTTCATGCCAAGCTCCTGCCATGGGCGCGGACCAAGCTGGGCAGTCAGATAGCTCACCACGAGTCTCTGAAACTTGACAGCTCGCTCAGCTGTTGCCGATCTACCGATCATTTCGGCAATCATCCAACCCAACCGTTGTGGCTCTCGGCACACCAGGAAATCCCACTGGCCGAGTTTCCCCCAGTTGTTGACTGCTCGGACCCATTGCTTCGCGGCTTGATGCTTTGCATCGGTGTCCTCGTGGGATTTCCCCTTTATTTCAACTACCAGGTTCACCGAGTTGCTGAGCCGGACGATGAAATCAGGCTCATAGGCATGAGGGTATCCGTAGAGTTCATAGGGAATGTTGAACTCCAGGCGGTCATTCCGGGCGTAGCAGTAGACGACCCCTTCCTTCGCAAGTTTCTCAAGCTGGAACATCGCCGCCTGCTCCCATGAGTCGGTGTCGCACGCAACGAAGTTGATATGACTTGCAACCGTTGCCTGCACCGGTTTCACTGTTTTGAAGTGAACGCTTTCGGTACTTCCAATCGGCTTGTACCGATTCAATCTCGGCAGTAGGGGCGCTTCACCTTTCTCGTCGTCCGGCGTGATGGCGGCAATCAGCAAACCAACGATCCGTTGGGCGTAGGTTTGCAGACCGACCTCACAGGGATGCAGATGCTCGAAGTCGACGCGTTCCCGAATGTAAGCTTGCACAATCCGCAACACCTGCGGGAACAAAACGCTCCTGCTTTCACAGCGGAGCCTTTCTTTGCCGGGATGTGCCGCTTCGGTGAGGTCCCGCACAATCTCGCGAGCCATCTCGAACTCGATGGTTTGCAGATGGACTGATTTGTAATAGATCTGCCGGTCCACACGTTCATATCCGAAGCCGCCATACGAACCCGGCTGGCCGAACTGGTGGCCAACTTGAGGGCGAATAAATGCGTCGGTGGGTGTGCTCCAGGGATCCAGCCGCGTCCGCTCCACTTTATCGATTTCGCACCTCACCAGGTTTCGCTTCAACGAAACCACGTAACCCTCGACGATTGGAAATCGGATTT
>Ga0180085_1000104_pt1 | contig 26445 bp, 21 predicted proteins | sample EasRiv730_16_10D_FD_123013 | JGI IMG/M metagenome (GOLD analysis project Ga0180085, IMG submission 123013) | Soil microbial communities from meander-bound floodplain in the East River, Colorado, USA - East River metaG ERMLT730_16_10D | ecosystem: Environmental > Terrestrial > Soil > Floodplain ... | reverse complement strand
GTCACGCTGATCCTGGGCGGGATCGGAGTGATGAATATCATGCTGCTCTCCGTGAAAGAACGGACCCGAGAGATCGGCATTCGTAAGGCCGTGGGTGCCACCAGTCGTGCCATCCTGCTGCAGTTTTTCGCAGAATCTATGACGCTCACTTTGGTTGCCGGCTTGGGAGGGATAGGCATCGGTTGGGGGCTTTGCCAGTTGATCAACCAACTGCCGCGAATTGATTTCTTCGCAGGGATGATTGTCTCGTTGGAGATCGCCTGGGCTGCGTTGGGGTTCCTGATCGTCGTGGGTGTGATGTCGAGCATCTATCCCGCCTTCATGGCATCGGAGACAGACCCCATCGACGCGCTGAGGTATGAGTGATGATCGGGCAAATCCTGAGTAAAGCAGTAAGCAATCTCATCGCCTACCGGCAGCGGTCGCTCATGACGATCCTGGGCATCATGTGGGGGATTGCCGCGTTCATCCTCCTGATTGCCTATGGCAATGGCTTTGAGAGGGCCATGAATCTTGGGCTGAGCTACTTTGGCGATTACGTTGTCGTCGTTTGGAACGGACAGACCTCTCTTCAGGCGGGCGGTAGCAAGGCCGGACGTAGAATCCGGACGACTCCCGACGATGTGGCGACGCTTCGGGAACGGGCAACGCTGGTGAAACGGGCAAGTCCCGAAGTGTTCAATCGTCTGCAGTTGCGCTGGGGCGACCGGGTTGCAACCGCCGGCATTCGGGCGGTGAACGACCAGTACGGCGTTATCCGGGGGATGTTCATAGAAGAAGGCCGGTTTTTGAGTGCCGAGGACTTGGCTGGCATGAAGCGAGTGATCGTGCTCGGACACGATCTGAAGGAAAAGCTCTTCAGCCAATCTCCCGCAGTAGGCGAAGACGTCGTCCTGATGGGAATCCGCTTCACCGTAATTGGCGTCCTGAAGAAGAAGATTGCAATCTCAAGTTACTTCAACCCGGACGATCTCTGCGCCATGATCCCGATCAACGTCATGGGCATTCTGCGCGACATCCAATACAACAGCGTGCTGGTCTTTCAGCCCGTGAGCGGCGCTCTGGAAACCCAGGCAATCAAACAGGTGCGAACCATCCTGGCGGAGATTCACAAATTCAGCCCTGCCGATGAAAAGGCGCTCGTCATGCAGCCCTTCAGCTTTGTGTTCGGGATCATCAACGGCATCACGATGGCGACGAAAGGACTTCTTATCGTGGTTGGGTTTTTCACTCTGGCCGTTGCCGGCGTGGGCATCATGAACATCATGCTGTTCTGCGTCGAGGAGCGAACCCGCGAGATTGGGTTGCTCAAGGCACTGGGTGCCCGGCGCTGGCACATCCGCCTGCAGTTTCTGGGAGAGGCGGTCGCCATGAGCTTCATAGGCGGGGTTGCGGGCTACTTCCTGGCACTCTTGCTCTCTTACTGGATCGGCTCCATCCCATTCCTCAGCCAGTTGTTCGAAGACGAAAGCAAGCAGGGAGACATCTACCTGTGGGTCAACACCGAGGCATTTCTCGTGTCCTTCGTGACCCTCTCCCTTGTAGGTCTTCTCTCCGGGCTCTGGCCAGCGATCAAGGCATCCCGCCTTGATCCGGTGGAAGCGCTGAGATACGAATAGGGAGCATCGCGCAAGGGTGCTTCAAACTGGGAGAACGGTACGGAAATGGGTTCGGGGATCAGGATGGCCCGGCGGTCTCGCCAGAACCACCGTGCTATTGACTCAGTTCACCGGCACGCGTCGCTTCAACTCGTCGAAGAAGTGGAAGAGAAACGTCACGTTCGGCCGCTGCTCAACCTCGCCTGCGGGAACCACCACCGCGAATCGCTTCCCGTCCGGAGCAAGGTCGTAAAGCATACCAATTCCGCGTTGGACAATGCGCGTTTCGGACCAGACTCTGGGTTTGTCAGGACGAAACGACCCTGCCTTCGCCGAATAGCTAGCCACCATCAGGCGATTGTCCGCGCCCATGAAGTAGAGCTCGCGCCCGCTGGGCGACCAGACCGGACCTCGTCCCCCTCCGTTGGAAATCATCCATTTGACGCCGGTGTCCGGAAATGGCCGCACGTACACTTCAGCTGAGCCCGATTCATTGGATACGTAGGCCATCCAGCGCCCATCGGGCGAAAATACGCCATCAATCTCGACAAACTCCGTTTTCAGAAAGGGCTCCGGTTTCCCGGGCTTGGCATCTGCGCCGTCAGAATCAAGGGCGACGGTCATCAGATCCGGTGTGCCCTGGTTTCCAGCTTCCATATAAGACAAGCGCCTCCCATCCGGGCTGATGGAATACGGAGTCTGGGTGACTGATTTTCCTTCAACCAGCAACTCGGGCTTGCCAGCTCCATCGGCTTTCACTCGAAAGATACCCTGCCCGAGGATCTGGTAGATGACATAGTTCCCACCAGGGCTCCACACCGGGAAATGTTGACCGTTTCCGCCAAAGGTGAGGCGGGTCATCGTGTCGCGCTGCAGCCAATACACCCAAATGTCGCTCTTCAGATAGTCTCCGTCTTCTAGAGCCAGCCTCTTCCCATCCGGGGAAAACCGCGGGAAGCCATACACCCCGAGCTTGGCCACCAGCCCTTCCATCTTGCCCGCCGAGTCCAGCCACTGGATGGTTCCTTCCTGGTCCGGAATTGAACCGGTCTGGTAAACCATGTCGCCTGTCAGCGAATAGTCAAGGCGCGGACGGCCGGTTCGTTCGTTTCGAGCTACATCCTCCAGAACGGGCACAGGATTGCCAGTTTTCTCCAGCCGGCCAAGGTCGAAGGGCACAGCGAACAAAGTTGATTGATGAAGATAGATTAGGTGGCCAGTGGGAAGGTAGCGGGCCCAAGCCCCTCCTTGATGCACCGTCTTTCTTTTTCCATCCTTGAAGGACCAGACGTCGATGTTGGCGTTATCGTAATTGCGGATTCTGGCCTGCGAGGTGAACAACACCGCGTTGCCGCCTGGCAACACCTGCGGCCAGCGCTGGCGGATTTCCCCGCGCTTGGTGTCAAACTGGGTCACTGGCTCCGGCTTCCCGCCCGCGGCCGGCACCTTCATCAATGGACTTTCCCGGTGAAGCGTCGCAATGATGCTCCCGTCCTCGCCCCAACTGCCTCCTCGAAATTCCGGGGTGTCGCAAAGCGTCAGCGCCGCGCCGCCTTCCACCGAGACCTTCTTCAATTTGCCCTCCGCCGAAAAGGCGATCCACTGGCCATCAGGCGAAAAGAACGGCTCAATGGCGTCTGCGGTACCTTCCAGGGGCACAGCCTTCGGTTGATCCATCCGCCGTATCCACAATTGAGGCTTCCTTCGCCCATCGGCGGACACATACACCAGGCGTTTCCCGTCAGGCGAAAGAATCGCGCCCACGCCAGGTCCGTCGCTGGCTTCCAGGTTCGCCTCCATGCGCACCATGGGCCGCTCGACCGGCTGCCGCCCGCGCCAGGAAACAACTCCAAGCACGATCGTCGCCAGCGCAAACACTACAGTGGCCGCCAGGAACCACGGCCACTGGCTTGGTTTCGCGGGGGAGATGCTCTCCTGTGGCGGTGTGCGAAGGTCCAGCACGATATCGCGCACCGACTGATAGCGGTCCTCCGGATCCTTCGATAGGCATCTTCTAACCAGCCGTTCCAGCCACGCCGGTGTGAACGCCTTCACCGCCATCGGTGCCGGCTCGCCCCCCAGAATTGCGCCTACGAGGCTCGAGTAATTCTTCCCCTGGAATGCCTTCTGACCGGTGACCATCTCGTAGAGAACTGCACCGAACGCCCAGATGTCGCTCCGGGTGTCAGCTTCCTTGCCCTCGAATTGCTCCGGCGCCATGTACTGAGGCGTGCCGAGTACCGTGCCCTCAGCGGTCAGCGCTTTGGTCAGCGTCTGCTCGGTCGGCCCCGGCTTGCTCGTCGATTTGGCGAGGCCGAAGTCCAGCACCTTCACGCCGTCGCGCGTAAGCATGATGTTTTGCGGCTTCACGTCACGATGTGTCACGCCGGCACGATGCGCGCGATCGAGCGCGTCGGCGATCTGCGCGGCCAAGCCAAGCGACTGCTCCAGCGGAATCGCGCCCTTCCCAATGCGGGCCTCCAGCGTCTCGCCCTCCAGCAGCTCCATTACCATGTAACCGGCGCCATCCTGGTTGCCTATGTCGTAGAGCGTGCAGATGTGGGGATGATTCAGCGAAGCCACGGCGCGTGCCTCGAGTTCGAAGCGCTGGCGCAGATCCCCACGTTTGGCAATGTGTTCGGGCAGAACCTTAATGGCGACGTAGCGGTCGAGGCGAGTGTCACGTCCTCGGTACACTTCGCCCATGCCGCCGGCGCCCAGTGGCGAGAGGATTTCGTAAGGTCCGACCTTCTCTCCTGCAAGGAGCGGCATATACGGCGGTTTCAGTCGAGTGCAGCCACGCAACAAGCCGATAGGGAATGAGCCGGATTATATGGGGATTGCGGCCGTCTCGGCAATATGTGGTGCGTTTGTCCATGCGCCTCAAAGGCTCCAGGTCGTCGAGTCAGGTCGTTCCCGCCGTGCGGAGTAATGCGTTAGTTACGGGGCTTGGCAAGTACGTCAGCCTTTCCAGGCTGACCCAGCCTTGACGCTGATCCGAGAGGTCAGGCTGGAAAGCCTCTCCGTCCATCCCCCCGTAACTAACGCATTACCGTGTGGGCAATGGAGTTTTACGACCGGCTGCAATCGTATCCGGCTTCAAGCAACGCTCGTAAGGTTAACGGAAGCTTCTTTGCCAACCAGATACGTTAGCGCAGTTACGCCGGAGTGTGTCGCGTCAATGAGAATGACCGTGTCCGCCATCGTGATACTCAGCCTGTTCGGAGTGGAAGGGCGAAAACACGTCCGGCTTGGAGAAAAGGCCAAGGCTACTTTCACACTGTCCAGAGGGTGTCCAACCCGATTGATTCGGAAATGGTTCTGACCCTGTTCTCCAGCTGTTGCTCGCTCCGGTGGGGCCGGCAGGAATGCATTGAGACGAATGAGAGGGGAAACCAGACAGAGCAAGCCGAGCAGCTATTGGAGAAAAGATCAAAGGCGAGGGAGGCGTTGATGATGGTCAGGCGAAGCCATCTGAAGTCTGGCTTGCATCGGTTGGGCAACAAGAGCAGAGCGTCTGACCGACAGGGTTCGCGTATGCCTATTAATGGGAGCATAAGTAGGAGCACATAGCTGCATCCCCGCTCGTAGTACCGCCTTTAGGCGGCCCGGCTAGAGCCGGTACTACAAACAGCGCATGCCCTCTTACTTTTGCACTGACTAATAAGTGTGCTTCGTGGTTGCGGTTCACGTCGAGTCTTTATCTTCTAATAACGCAGCAGTCGGCTCATGCTTAGGAAATTGACCTGTTTCTGTGAATCCACCCGTGCCATGGGTGAATAGTAGTATCTGAGGTTCGCCGTCAGTTGTGTTTGAATTCCTGGGGGAATCGGAAAGGAAAACGTTTCTGTTCTCTTCTCGTCTGGTGCCAGACGCGTGTCCGACAATACCCTGGCACCCTTGAGAAAGGCGAAATGCTCCTTGGTGACGGCGGTCCCGCTTGCGTCCGCCACAACTCGCCGGAAGAAACGCTCCTCGCGGAAGTGGTAGCCCGCACCACCATCTGCCACTACTTCCAAGATCAGTTGGCGCAAGGGCGAGCCGGTGGGCACATAGTGTCCCGCTTCACGATTGACGATGGTCACGACAACTTGGAGTTGGTCACCTTTGCGAGAAGTGGAGAGTTGAGCGGTGATTGCCTTCGTCAGTTGTGTCACGGAATGCGAACCTGGCATCTGATGCAAGTTGATTTTGGCCAGACTGGAACGCTTGATCCGCGGGTCTACCACATCGCCGGCCACACGGTACATATGGCAGGATTGACATTGCTTTCCTTCTTTGGCGTGACGGCTGTTCTTCCATTCTGAGAAAGTGGTGAGTAATGGAAAACCGAGCGCGTTCTGGTACTCGTGGCAGGGCGCACATGCCAACGAAGAGGAATGGACTTCAGAGAACTCCGTTCCATGGGCCATCGAGCTGGCGTCTTTCAGAGGACCGCTTTTCACTAGCGTAAAAACGACAGTAGCCTTTGGATTCGCTTCCGCCGTTGAGACGCTGCGTAGGGAGTGGCAGTAATCGCATGTGATTCCTTCCCAGCTGACTTTCTTGTCCAGGTTCACATCTCCCACTGCGAAGCCGACAGGCGAATGGCACCGCAGACAGGTTCTGCGGGCCCCTTTTCCGAAATCCGTCTCAGTCAGTTCCAGAGCATCCTGGAATAACCAGCTTTGCATGGCCTTGGAGTGTGACGAGTCTTTCCAGGCTTCGAAGATCGCGCGATGGCAACGGCCACAGAGTTCGGCGCTGGCTGGAGTGGGCAGAGTGTCCGCCCAGGCAGGGCCTGAGAGCACTAGCATGAGGAGCGCATTGAACCAGTGAAATCGCTTCATACGTCACCTCCAGCAAAGAGCCACCGCAGAGACGCCGAGACGTGGAGAGTTTGGCAGAACAGCCAGCAGTCAGGGCGTGTCTGGAGCCCACTGGGCCGGAGTGGCCTGAAAACGTATGCAATGTGCCTCGGTTCGTCATTCCCGCGAAAGCGGGAATCCAGCCTGGATTCCCGCTCGTGCTGCGCTTGGCCAGAATGACGAGAGCTCCTGCCGACCGTCACCCCGCGCCAGCCTTCGGCAACCGTTTCGTTCACCCGTTTCATGAGGGTGAAAGTGCGTCGATGTCACGCCCGCGCGCTCTCTCTCTGCGTCTCCGCGTCTCTGCGGTTTTCTTGAACGCCAATTCCAAGCTCATGAACCGCTCGGCTTAGTGCGCTCTGATTTGCTTTCAATCGACCGGACCGCCATCCAAAGTCCAGCGATGGTGACTGCAATCGTCAACAGCGAAAAAGCCAGACCAATCCGGCGGAATCGTCGTTCGTTCATCGCCTCTTCTCCGGCGCGATAGGTTTCGGAGGCAATCGCCAAGCCCTCGCTCACCGGCTTGTTCACGAAAGCGACCTGAAAATTGTGAACGGCAACCCGCCCCTTGATCAGGGCTTCCCGTCCTTCCTGGAGTCGCAAAAAGGCTTCGCTCACCTCCATGCCGGAACGTTTCGCGACTCCGAGAAGGTCGTCCGAACGCTTCAGCGCCGCCTGAAGACCTCCGATACCCTGAGCCATCTCGGCGGCGGCTTTTCCTCCCGTAGAACTTTCCTCATGACACTGAGAGCATACCGCATCAGGTCCTGCGAGCAGTGCGTCTGAGGGTCGCGACACAGCATGATTTCCATGACAAACTACGCATCCTGCAAGCCCCATTCCGGCAAACACCGGCTGATGCGGACTTTTGCTGTACAGATCCTCGACCAGAGCATGGCAGGTTCCACAGACTGCAGCGACAGAGCTCACCTGCGGGGGCGTGGCGCCGTGATTGCCGTGGCAAGAAGCGCAGCTGGGCGCGGAGAGGTCCCCTCTTTGTGCCAGGGCTTCCCAATGTACGCTTTTCCGGTAATCTTCAAACTGGTTGGTGGGCAGCTTGTATTTCGCCATGTGCGTGGAGTCTGCGTGGCATCGTGCACACGTCTCAGGAAGACGCAAGGGGTGGACCGGTGAGCGAGAATCCTTAACTTCACGGATGTCGTGGACGCTATGGCAATCGACACAATTGGCTGCTGAGGCGTCGCCCGAAGCGATTCTCTTTCCATGCACGCTCGTCTGGTACTGGGCGTATTGATCAACCCGCTGCTGGGGCCGGAATTTGTGGATCAAGTTGGCATCGCTATGACACCGGGCACAGAGCTTTGGCACCTCGGTGCGCTTGATTTTTCCGAGAAATCCGCGCTTGGGACTCATGGCACCGTCGGGGTCGTCCAGAGTCGAGTCTCCGCCGTGACAGTCCGCACAACCGAAACCCCGATGCTGGTGCACGTCTGCGCTGAAGGCCTGAGTTGGGGTCATCAGGTTGCCGTCGAGCGCAGAGTGACATTCGACACAGGAATCCTTGGCCTCAAGGAGAAGCGGAGTAAGAAGCCCCAGTAGAAATACGCCGATCCAATAGCTTCCGAGACGAGTCATCGATAGTACCCCAGCAGCGAAAACGTCACGAGATATGCGAGTAAGGCAAAAGCCACTCCTTTGACGAGGTGGGTCCGGTCAAAGCCTTGCTTGTTTGTGCCCCAAAACGGAAGGGACACCCAGCCCAGCACCAGCACAGCAAATCCCAAGAGACCTAACAATTCGCCTTCGATGAACCCGACATGGCTTGGAAGCAGCTTCAGGGTGTAGAACGGAGCCAGGAAATACCATTCCGGTCGAATACCGGCCGGGGCTGAAGCAAACGGATCCGCTTTGTCACCCAGTTCCCACGGGAAGATCGCTGCCAGCGATCCCAATACACCGAGCGCGGCATACCAGGCCATCAACTCGCGCAAGAAGAAATTGGGGAAGAATGGCATCTGGGGAATGCTCGTCCCTTTGCGGGCGTGTTCTGCCTCCACCTTGGGAGGCGAGCTAATACCGAGCTTTTGCACGAGCAGCAAATGTAGAATGAGAAGCAAAGTGGCCAGCCCGGGCAGAACGGCCACATGAAATCCAAAGAACCGCGTCAAAGTGGCGCCGCCCACTTCTTCGCCACCTCGCAGAAAGCGAGCCAAGGGTGGGCCGATCCACGGGACGCTGGCTGCCATGTCGGTGCCGACCTTGGTTGCGAAGTAAGACACAGTATTCCAGGGCAGCAAATAGCCGCTGAACCCGAACCCCATGGCCAGACCTAGAAGCACGACACCGCTGAGCCAAGTCAACTCCCGAGGCTTTCGATAGGCGTGGAGGAAGACGACGCTGAACATGTGAATAAACGCGGTAAGAATCATCAAGTTTGCGGACCAGCTGTGAATCGAGCGCACGAGCCAGCCAAACTGAACGCGCGTCACGATGAACTGCACGCTTTCGTAAGCCTCCGAGGGAGTTGGGCGGTAGTAGAGCAGCAGCAAGACTCCCGTGAGAACCTGAAGGACGAACAGGAAAAGCGTTACGCCCCCGAAGTAGTACCACGGGGTGGCAGAATGGAGAGGAACGGTTTTGTGGGCTATGAACTGACGGATTGCATCGAGACCCAACCGCTCGTCAAACCAGTGACTGATTCGCCTTGTCGTCGCTAGCATCGCCATGGAGGTTCCACCTGTTTCAGGTTCGCCGTGTGATCACAACATCCTCGCCTCGGATATGAACTGCATACTCTTCCAAAGGCCGTGGAGGGGGTCCGGACACAACTTTCCCATTGAGGTCGTAGAACCCGTTGTGGCAAGCGCACCAGATTTGCCGGGTAGAGTCCTGGAATTGGACCGTGCAATTGAGATGGGTACAGATCGCAGAGTAGGCGCGCCACTCGGTGTCGCTGACCCGAATTAACAGCGCTGGTCGGCTGCCAAACTTGACGATCTTGCCAGAATTGGGCTTTAGGCTTTGAACCTTGCCCGCGGATACTTCGTTGGTTGAAGCCTCCGGAACAGTGGGCGGGTTCATGAACTTCACGGCCGGATAGAGAAACGAGAGAACGGAAGCGGTGAACCCGCCCCCTAAGAGCCATCGCAGAAGCGTGCGGCGTTCCTGCGGCATAGGTCCTCCATATGACAATGTCTCGCTGACCCACCGAGACGTTGTGCGATTTTCAGATTGAAGATCGGGTCAGCCTTTGAACTGTTCCTCTAGCAACCTTTTGCTTGACCCAGGTTGATTTGACTGCTGATAAGGCACGATTGGTTCCACAGTCCTGTTCTCCTGTGCGCCTGCACACAGTATAGCTAAACCAGACTCCGTAACACCCTACAGAACTTGTGTCTTCAGCCTGCTTGTGCCTTGTTTGGGCTGGTCGTGCAGCAGTGGCCAATCGCGCAGACTGTCACGTTCAACCTTCCTTTCGACTCTGTCTCGTTTTTGACGCGCCCGCACATGCTGGGTGAAATGAGCCACCCATGCGAACGGTCACCCAGCGCTGGTGGGCCACCTGGGACACCCGGGTTGAGAAACTCATCGAAGAACAGTGCAACTACTGACGCTGGCTTGCTGAGACCGGATTCGCGAAGCCCACCAGCCCTGGTCCATGTTGCGTCCCAACTGGCGAGCCAGTTGCTCATCTGTCTAATGTGCTTTCACCTCTGGCAGTGCTCCGTTCACTTGCCACGATCAGCGAGATCTACCCTCCAGCGAACAAGGACACTGCTCAGCACGGGCACTCTTGAGCAGGGTCAAGCTCCACCAACGAACAAAGGCCGCAACGAAGTCACGACGGAGAGAGCTATGAACGAGACGACCAAACGCGTTGTGTTTTGGACGCCCAGGATCATTTGCATTGCATTTGCCGTTTTCTTGAGCATTTTCGCCATGGATGTGTTCAGCATGCAAGTCGACTTCTGGCACAAGGCCTTGGCGCTGCTAGTGCACCTGATCCCGACAGCGCTCGTCCTTGTCGCCCTCATGGTCGGCTGGCGGCGGGAGTGGATCGGGGTGGTTGTTTTCCCTCTACTTGCGGTCTTCCATCTTGTGACGAAGTGGGGCCAGTTCCATTGGTCAGCATACGCTGTGATCGATGGGCCGCTACTTCTCATGGCTATCCTGTTTTGGGTCAATTGGAGTAACCGGGCGACTCTCCGTCCGAGCACGAGATAGGCCGCCCACTCATTCCCTCGGTGTTGTGCACATGAAAACGCGATCAAATGCTCAGCGCTTCTTCGGCCGGTGGGTGCTCGCCACGTTCGGCGGGTGGCTTCTCGGGGTCGTTGTCATCGTCCTGCTGGCGGGGATCGGAGAGCTGGTCCACCTAGGAGGAAATCAGTGCGCCGTCGGTATCGGCATGGGGTGGAGCATCGGGTGCGTGCAGTGGCGGATCGCCCGGAAGTGGTTTGGTTCGAGCAGTGAATGGATGTGGGCGTCGGTTGTCGGTATGGGTACGCCATTTGTGCTTTCTGATCTCTTTGGTGCCTGGGGCCACGGCGGGCACGCTGGGATGCTATCCCTGGTCGGCCTCGTCAATGCTGCGCTAGGCGGTCTGCTTGTGGGCTTGTGGCAGCGGCGTACGCTGCGATCCCATTCGGCCCGAGCCAACTGGTGGGTACCAGCGTGCATCGCCGGCTGGATGCTCGCTGCGGTGCTGCCGCCCGCCCTCATAGGCAGCCGCCCCGGCCCCCACTGGAGCAACCTCGTTGGGATTGCGCTCGGCGGTGTTGTACTTGGTGTTGTGAGCGGGGGTGCGTTGGTTTGGGTGCTGCGGTCTTTTGCAGTCGCCTGCCAACCAGAGGCTGCAGCCGACGCCAGCCAAGAACGCCGGTGGGGCTGAGCCCGGAGGCGATAGGGCCCAAACCATCGCAAACGTTCGCCTAAGGTGACCCGGGCGTCGCGTTCCTGAGGAGGCGCAGCGAGAATCTGAGAGTCATCTCCGGCTTCACCGCAGTTGGGGCCTGAGCTTAGCCCGAGTCGATAGCGTGATCTGCGGAAGCTTTACTGGTTTACGCCACAAAGGAGGTTAGACAATGAGATCAATCCCAACGAAGTGCATACGATTCTTGGTGCTAATGATATTGATTCTAACCCCAGCGTTTCGAGGGTCACTCAACGCTCAAGAGGCCCGCGGCACGATTACAGGCAGAGTCACAGATGCCACGAACGCGATCATTCAAGGAGCCTCGGTCAAAGTCACGAACGTGGCCCAAGGCACGGTCGTCTCGCTGGTGAGCAACGAGGCAGGACTGTATCGGGCTTCCTACCTGATTCCGGGAATCTATCAGGTTGCAGCCGAAGCCCCCGGATTCAGTAAACACGTGCGAGACGGTGTGTCGGTACGAATCAACGAAACGATCGAGATCAATGTCCAGCTTGAGTTAGGAGAAGTGCAGGAGACGGTTACGGTCGTGGGGGATGCCCCCTTGCTGGACACAGCTGGAGCTTCTGCCGGGCAATCGGTCGACGCACGACGAATCTCCGAGCTTCCCATGCCTCACGGCGAGCCCTATAACCTGATCGGATTATCGGCTGGTGTGGCCTTTGCCAGAGATCCCCGACTCGACCGGCCGTTTGAGCCAACCCACATCGTCGGTTACGCGATGGGTGGCACTCGGGCCAATCGGAGCGACCTGACCATCGACGGGTCGCCCAGTACGGCTACCGCAAACCCCAACGAAGTGATCTCAACCTACGTTCCCCCTCCCGATATCATCGCGGAGTTCAAGGTCCAAACCGCCACGTTCGATGCGAGCTTTGGCAATACGGAAGGTGGAGTTACAAACATCAGTCTGAAATCTGGTACCAACGATCTCCATGGTACGGGCTACTTCACCAAGATGGTGCCCGGGCTTTTTGCCAATGACTATTTTGCCAACGCTAACCGGATCGCGCGTCCGGATTTCTACTACAACCGTTGGGGAGGAATGCTGGGCGGCCCGGTTGTCCTGCCGAAACTCTATAAAGGACAGAACAAGACTTTTTTCATGTGGGGTTATGAGGGCATTCACGAGGCGCGGCCCCGCAACGACATTGGGGCCAACGGAACCGTCCCCACCGAAAAGATGAGGCAAGGCGACTTCTCGGAGTTGCTGGCGCTGGGTCCGCAGTATCAGATCTACAATCCCTTCACACGCCGCGCCGTGGGAAGCGGGCGCTTTCAGCAAGACCCATTTCCAAACAACATCATCCCGGCCAATCTCATCAACTCCGTTGCCCGGAACATTGTTGACTCCTATTGGCCCAAGCCGCTTACGGCAGGAAACGCCGATTTCACCAACAATCTGAACGACCCCACACTGCGAGAGACCATCACTTACTACACGCACACGATCAAGGTTGATCACGTGGTGAGCGATCGGCAGAGGGTGTTCGTTCGTGGGAGCTGGTACAAGAGAGCTAGCGACTATAACAATTTTTTCGGTAACGCCTACACGGGTACTGTGTTCCAGTTTCTGTCACGCGCGGGCACGATCGACGATGTCTACACCCTCAACCCGACAACCGTGCTGAATGTGCGCTACGGTTACAATCGGTTTGTCCGGTCGCAGGATGGGAACCCGGAATCCTACGGACTCGACCTGACGAACCTGGGCTTCCCGGCATCGTTTGCCAATCTGTCTTCGCCGGACATCCGGCGTATGCCTCGCATCGACATTACTGGATACTACGGCAATGGTTTCACGGGCGAATTCAGGCCCGTGGATACTCATGCCATCAACGCCACGCTCAACAAGGCAAAGGGAAGCCACTTTATCAAGACTGGCATGGAGTTCCGATCGTACCGAGAGAACGATACCTTTACTTCCAACGACCAGACTGGACGCTTCAACTTCGATTCGACCTGGACACGCGGCCCCTTGGACATCTCCGCGAACGCTCCTGGCAGCCTGGGCCAGTCGTTTGCCGCCTTTCTCTTGGGATTGCCGACGGGAGGCAATAACGGTTACATCGCCCGGACAGCATCCTACGCTGAACAGTCCCTGACTTGGGGCATGTTCGTCCACGATGATTGGAAGGTGAACAGCAAGCTGACTCTCAACCTTGGCTTGCGTTATGAGTTCGAAAGTCCGCTGACCGAGCGCTACAACCGGAGCGTGAGCGGCCTGGATTACAGCGCGGTGCAGCCGATTGAGGCGGCGGTGAAAGCGCGCTATGTGCTGAATCCAACGTCTGAGATTCCTGTGGATCAGTTCAACGTGCGAGGAGGGCTCCTGTTCCCCGGCGCTGATTCTCGCGGTCTGTATGAGGCACCCAAGAAGAACTTCATGCCCCGAGTTGGATTCGCTTACAGAGTGACCGACAAAACCGTACTGCGTGGGGGGTATGGCATCTTCTACGGTTTCTTGGGCCAGCGCCGCGGGGATGTCTCGCAGCATGGCTTCAGCCGGAACACCAACCTTGTCCCGAGCACGGACAATGGGCTGACGTTCCGCGACACGCTCTCGAATCCCTTTCAGAGTGGGGTGCTTGAACCGGTGGGGTCAGCACAGGGAATCGAGACGTTTCTCGGGCAAAGCATTACCTTCTTTAACCAGAACCCGTCGACATCCTACCAACAACGGTGGGAGCTTGGCTTGCAACGGGAAGTGGGTGCCGGGTTTGTGGCAGAGGCCAGCTATCTCGGTAACCGGGGAACGCACATCGAAACGTATCGAACCACGGATGGGACATCCCAGAACCGAAACCTGAATGTCACTCCGCAACGGTATCTCAGCACCAGCCCCGTCCGCGACAATGTAACCGATGCTTACCTCACGCAGAATGTTCCCAACCCGTTTTTCGGAATTTTGCCGGCCACGACAACCATTGGTGCCTCCTCCACTATTGCCCGGGAGAGGCTGCTGAGGCCATTTCCGCAATATGACCAGGTCTTCTCCACCACTAACGACGGATACTCCTGGTATCACTCCCTGCAACTTCGTTTAGAGAAGCGATTCACCAAGGGCTACACCCTCTTGGGCACTTACACCTGGTCGAAGTTCATGCAGGCGACTCAGTACCTGAACCAGGACGATCTGAGGCCGAGCGAAGTGATTTCGGATATGGATTTTCCACACCGGCTGTCGGTTAGTGGGATCTATGAACTGCCGTTTGGAAAAGGCAAGCCAGTTCTAAACGGGGCAAATTCCTTTGTCGCAAAGATCGTAGGCGGTTGGCAGCTCTCAGGCATCTATTCGTATCAGAGCGGTGCGCCGATCGGGGGGCCTAATACAGGCGCCAATGGCTGGGCGTATAACAATGTGCCCGGCTCAGGATTGATCTTCACCGGAGACTTCAAAGACATCGCACTGCCTTCAGATCAACGGACCATTGAGCGGTGGTTCAACACCGATGCAGGGTTTGTGAAGGCCGCCAATCTACAGCGGACTGCCCGGCAAGTGCGGACGTTTCCGATCCGGTTCAGTTTTCTCCGTGGAGACAACATCAACAACACCGACCTTTCGCTCAGCAAGAAGACTGATATCCGGGAAGGAAAGTTCTTGGAGTTCCGCGCGGAGTTCATTAATGCATTCAATCACCCGTTCTTCAACACCGAGAATATCGTGATCGATGCGACTTCTGCCGCATTTGGCCGGTTTAGTTCCCAGACTCAGCGGAACTACGCACGTCGCATCCAGATGAGCCTGAAGTTTACGTTCTAGGCGCACGATTCGCAGCACTGGAGGTGTCGTGTGGATTGCTTGAAACTGGATTATCGATGGAGTCCGTGAAGGAGGATTGTTGGACGTCGCTCCAAAACCATCGTCAAAAAACCTTTGACCTTGCGAAGAGAGATCGCTCGGTTGACCGGCATGCGCCGCTGCGTGTGCAAGCCGAGCGGAGCCCGTTATAAGGAGGAAGAAACCATGAAAGCACAAACTGCAACGACAGTCTTAACTGCAGGGCAGATCATGCAAAAACCCGTCGTAGCCACAACGACACGAGCCTCGGCCAGGGACATCGCCGCTCAGTTGGTTCGCAATGAGTTCAGCGGGATGCCGGTGACAGAGCGGGACGGCAAGGTCGTGGGTATAGTGACGGAAGCCGATATTCTTCGCGTTCTCGGTGAAGGCAAAGCGCTGGAAACACTCACTGCCAGCGACATCATGACGGCGAAACCAACTACCGTTGACGTGGAAGCCCCCATCACGGAGATCATTCAGGTCCTCCAGGAGCACCGGATTCTACGCGTTCCGGTGACTGAACGCGAACACTTGGTTGGGATCATATCTCGCAGCGACATCATCCGGGCGGTGCTGGAGCCAGAATTCATGGTGTTCTGAGTCATCGCGACTTTAGGCTCCCAATCTGAGGCTCTCGGCCGAGTCCCGGCTAGTGCCCCGAACCCTGCACGAGGAACTGAAAATGTCTTTCAAGCGAATCCTTTGTCCGCTGGATTTCTCAAAGAGCGCGCTCGCAGCCTTTGAGATAGCAATCGAAATGGCACAAAGAGACTCGGCTGAGCTGTTGGTGCTGCATGTGATTGAAGGGCGGCCCGTAGTGTCAGAGTGGTTTCCAACCCATAGATTGGGAGAGATGACCGTTCGCATGGAGGAGAAAGCGCATCAAGCTGTGAACACGCTGTTGACTTGCACGGCCCCAAAAACACGCGGGCTTGCTGTCGCCACGATCATAGTCAATGGCGTTCCATTCGTTGAGATACTCAAGCAAGCGGCCACCTGGAAGGCGGACTTGATTGTACTGGGAGCAATAGGGGCTACCTCCGTTGACGAAATCATCTTCGGAAGCACCGCCGAGCGGGTGCTGAAGGGAGCTGCGTGTTCAGTTCTGGTCGTTCGGCATGGAGAACTCAACCCTTCCGACTCGGCGGACCAATGCCCTTAGTTGTGGCTTGAAGTTTGCCTACGCATGAAACTGAACATTTCCTCGCACACCACGCGGTCTCTAGCGGGCGCGCACACTCGCAAAACGTCGCTGTGTCAGGTTCCTGGGATAGAGATTGCCTTAGCGACAAGCTCATCGAGCTTGTAAGTATCCTGGCGCAGTTGGAGGTCGCCGTTGCGATCTACCCATGCGGTGGCATAGAGAATATAAACGGGCAGGGGACGTGGCAGTGGGACCGTGAGTTCTTTGCCACTAGCGATTGCGGCGGCCAGTTTGTCGCGTGTCCAGGCGGAATCGCCGCGGAGTACATGCTCTGCCAGGTCCAAGGGGCGCTCAATTCGGATGCAACCATGACTGAATTCCCGCGACGACTTCTTGAAGAGATCGCGCGCGGGAGTGTCGTGCATGTAAACGTCGAACTGATTGGGAAACACGAACTTCAACTGCCCCAAGGCATTTCGCGGTCCAGGCGTTTGACGGAAATGAAACTTGAAGTCCGCGGGCTTGGTCGCTGCCCAGTCGACGGTGCCAGGATCCAGCTCCTTCTCCTCCGGCTTCCAACCCTTGAACACCTTGAGATTCTCCTTTTGCAGATAGGTTGGATCCTTTCGAAGCAGTGGAAGCATTTCTCTCACTGCAATACTGCGTGGCACATTCCATGAAGGATTGATCACGAGGTGAGTCATGATGCTGGCAAAGACAGGGGTCGGTCTGTATCGCTTGCCCACCACGACCCGCATCCTCGCAATCGGACTCTCATTTTCTACGATGTACAACTCGAAATTGGCAATATTGACCAGGATGAACTCCTTTTCGAGGTCACGTGTCAACCAGCGCCATCGCTCCATGTTGACCTTGATCTGCTCAATTCGATCCTCGACTGAGACATTCAACGCGGCCAGCGTGGACAGGCCCACAATCCCATCGCCCTCCAGTCCATGACGTTGCTGAAACTTGTGGACGCCCTGTTGGAGGGCTTCGTCAAACAGATCGCTGAAAGACTCCTTCGCGGGAGTCCAGTCGCCAGAGGCCCGCAAGCGATTCCTGAGTGCAGTCACTCGTTCACCCGTGCTTCCCTTGGTCAGCTTGGGCCCGTCTGCTACGGTGGCCCAACCCCCTCTGGCGGCGGTGCCCCGATATCGTGCCAGGACCTCGCGTAGTCTGCGATAACCCGCCCTTTGAGGCAGAAGAGCCTGCAATGAACTTTCAACGTTCCTGGAACTGATGGCCGAGTCCAGCAGTGCCGCCAAGTCCAAATTCGATTTGCCACATGGCCAGTTGGCCAGTCGACCTTCAGGCTGGACGCGGCCGGTCGAGAAGTCGTTGCTCAACGACAGGAACGCATCTGTCAGTAGCAAATCCAGGTCAACGCGCTCAAGGGGAGTCTGGGAATTCACGGCAGGCGATGTTTGGGGAACCGCTCTCAGTAGCTTTTCAATGGCGGCGAGATGGTAGTCTGCCGGGTTCAAGCCTTCCTGGTAAGCTCCCCGAACGGCTCGAATGAGAGAATGCGCTTGTGGCAACGGTTCAGCGCCCAGACACCAGGCAGGTTGATAGGTTCGGCGTTGATAGAAGCGGCGCAAGTGTTCAATCGTACATACGGGTTCATTTGCAACCAGTATGACAGACCGCTCGGGGGCTTCTTCCAGCCGCTGACGCAAGAGATCCTGGACTGGATCGATGGGATCCACGGCGCTGGCAACTCCCAGGCACAAGGTCGCATACACCGCCACTTTAGCGATCAGAAGGCCGAATCGGCTCAAGGGAATTCCCCAGCGCTGACCCACTTTGCTTTCCATGGAACCCTGCCAACCATGCCGCTCTAATACCTCTCGCCCTTCGACAGTGCAACATTGAGGCCAGATTCATGGCTTGAACAAGCTCTGCAATTTTTCGGTTAGCCGATCTGGCTATGGGACAGACCTGTCAACTGCAGCCAGACGGCCTCGACATCTACGGACATTTTCTCTTGAGTGATTCGTATTGGACCTGTACAGCGCGTTGTGGCAGCGAACGTGCCCGTAATCTGGACGTAGAAGCGTTAAACGAGCGTTTCTTTCTTGAATGAGGATTCCTCGCGTCGGTCGGCATTTCGAACCGGCGAGAAGGCAAGAGAAGGAAGGGTATGCAAGCAGAGATACTTTGGATGCTCATTTCGATCAGGCTTCGATTCAGATGACCCTGAGACTCAGATGGAGGTTGATTCCGGTGAAAGTGAGGACCCGCAAGAGCTTGACGGAGTGCCGGAAGATGCCGAAGCACAACTGAGTCGAATGAGACCTTGCCGTCCAACCCAGGAAAAGTCAGCTGTGTCCGAGACGGTCGTGAATCGATGATTGAACACGGCTCGATGCGGTGGGAAGGTGCGAACCTGTGCTAGCTTGTCCGTTTGTGAGAGCGAGGGAGAAATACCATGGACCTAAAATCGGTGCGACTGAACATTCCAGAGGGCTGCAATATCATTCTGGGTCAAACTCACTTCATCAAAACGGTTGAGGATCTCTATGAGATTCTGGCGGGTTCTGTTCCCAACGTCCGATTCGGAGTCGCCTTCAATGAGGCTTCTGGACCCTGCCTCATCCGTAAAGAGGGCAATGAACCGGAATTGGTCCATGCGGCTGTTGACAACATCCGTGAAGTCGGAGCTGGCCACACCTTTGTCATCGTTCTGAAAAACGCCTTTCCAATCAACTTGCTGAACGCGGTGAAGCTGTGCCAGGAAGTCTGTTCGATTTATTGTGCGACCGCTAACCCTGTCGAAGTGATTGTGGCTGAAACCCAGCAAGGCCGCGCCATTCTGGGAGTGGTCGACGGCTTTCCTCCGCAGGGAGTGGAAGACGATGCAGACGCGAAGGCAAGGAAGGAAATGCTACGGAAGTTTGGATATAAGCTCTAAGTCGCCGATTCACAGGCTGGACCCGAAGTGCGGTGTGCAATACCGCATCAAATGAAGAGCAGAGCGCTTCTGTCATGTTCCACTAGCCGAGAGGTTCTTTGCAGAGGTTGCGTGCAGACGTTTTCGCAGTTCAACCGGATGGTGCTTTTCAGTGGCACGCAATAGGTGATGCCTCAGTTCTTCCCGATCGAGAGGCTTCGGTAAGAACTCGTAAGCACCACGCTGGATCACTTCCATCCAATCCCGCAGCATTTCATCATCAAACTGAGCGACGAAGATGACTTCCGCATGCGGAGCTTTGATTTGGACCTCAGCAAGCGTTCGAAAGTCCTCGTCGAAGGGCCTGCTCAGCTTGAGGACAACCACATCCATCTGCTGTCGCATCAATGCAGCGTGCATTGCCTTCTTGGACTCGCATGGGATGACAACCGACTGATACTCGCGGAGACCGTCCTTGACGCTCCTCGCGGTGACCGGATCCTTCGGATCCAAAACCGCAACCGCAATCGTGGGTTTCATGTGTTGCCTTCCGAAGTGATTGTGACCCGTACCAGAAGATTGGCGTGACCGAGAGTCTACAGCCGGCGGTGACAGAGTATGCGAGCGCGTGAGGTTCTTGTGGGTCCTGCATCCGAACCAGGGCTCCGCACCTCTCACGCACCACTATACACTAACTACGGGGCAGGGTGACCGGCGGATAATCGCGTAAGCGTGGGTACGAAACCTTCCGAAATTTCCAGCCGCTGCGCCGCGGCCTACAACCAGCAAGTCGGCCCTCAATCGTTCCGCGGCAGAACATACCGATTCGGCAATGTCCCCAAACTCCAGATCGACCTCAGCGCGTGATTCCACGCCTTGTAGCAGTGTCTCTATGTCCGCCTTTGCCTTGGCCATCATGTGATCTCGCCAATCGTGGGCAAAGTAGTAGGCTTGTGTCTGCCATTCGAGCGAGGCGGGCACATGAACCACCGTAAGGTTTGCTCTGAACTCGTTGGCCAGAGAACCTGCCCACTTGAGGGTGTTGCGGCTGTGCCTTTGCAAATCAACGGCACACACCACGTGTTTCAACGTCATGTGTTCAGCAGGACGGTCCTTGTTGGTGTGCACACCTGTCCAAACCGCGGAATCAGCATCGTGCAAGACTTTCGAGGTGACCGAACCCAGGAGCAGTCTTCGAAAAGGCCCGTGACCATGGGTTGGCATCATGATCAAGTTGGTTGGTTGGGAATGAGCATACTCGACAATTTGATGGGCCGCATCACCTTCAGCCAGAACTCTCTTCACAGGCGGTTGGCGCAACTCTTCACTGAGGAATGACTCCAGGGCGCGCCTGGCTTGCGACTTCCGTTTCTCAATCCAATCTCCCGACAACGATAGGCCCAGCTCCTCAGCGCCAAAATCCAAGTAAGGAGGGATGACATGCAGCAGGGTCACTTCAGAATTGAACTGCTTCACCAGAAGCGGCAATGCGTATCGTGCTCCTTCAAAGCACCGGTCGGAAAAATCGATGGGTAGTAGAATCTTGCTTAGTGAGAACATGCGATCCTCTCATTCAATTTCAAGTCTGCTGTACCTCCACTTCGTGCCCCTCCCCGCCTGAAATCCGTCTGAGGCTGTGTTTCAAGAGCGCCGGTCAATCTGTTCCAGGCCTCCACACCGCCACCTCGATTACACGTGCAAACTGTTCTCGGACAGAGAACCCAGGGATCATATAGCGAACTGAAGAGCAAAAAGGGTGACGCCAGGCAATCGGTTGAATCTTCTCCACTGCTTGGTGCCAGCATGACACTAGGTGCTCTATTTCATAAATACGGTCACGAACGAAAAGTCCATTGAATGTGGGAGGCGCCCTCCGAGCGGCGACCGGGAATTCAGAGCATGACCTTCGCCCGTCGGAGACGGCCTCCCACTTTCAGAAGTCCAGTTCGGACCGGAAAACGACATCGTATTTATGAAGCGCAAGCAAGATTCACGAACGAGTCAACTCACTTCATCGTAGAGTAAAGCTGACTTCCACGTTCAGAGCCACGTCGACCGGTACGCCGTCCTTCATGCCAGGGCGAAATCTCCACTGTTTCAACGCAGTGATTGCACTCTCATCGAGGCCGAGCCCCAGGCCCCGAACGAGCTTCAGTATCTCCAGCGAACCATCCTTTCGGACGATGGCCCAGAGCACGACAACGCCTTGGTGTTTCACCTTCCTGGCCTCTTCGGAATAGAGCGGCTCAACCCGAAAGATTACAACCGGGGCACTGACGCCACCCCCCACCCGATAGACCCCGCCTCCGATGCCTCCGCCCTCCCCTGGCCCGACGCCCGGTCCGCGTCCAGGTCCGACGCCCCCGCCGACTCCCGACCCAATGCCTCCTCCAGTTCCGGGGCCGCTGGAGGGAGGTCCTGGAACGCCAAACGGATCACCGTAGTTGGGCAAGTTGACCATAGGCAACTGGGACAAGTCTGAAGCGACGATGGTGGGCTCGACAGGTAGGACAGGATTCAGATTCTTGATTTCAGGCACAGGTGGCGTTAGCTGCCGATCCGAGGCGCGCGGAAGCCGGCCAAGGGATGCGGGCCTCGGGTCCCGCCGTCCACCACCGCCTCCGCCTCCAGGCTTTTCGGCCTTGGGTGGCAGGCGCAAACCCGATTTTCCAGTAATCAGAACGGACACTTCAGGGGCAATCCGTCGAGGCGTAACCAACGGTTGCAGAACTCGCAGAGGTAAGTAAAGCACTATTCCCAATGCGAGCAGGTGGAGCAGTCCGGACCACACTATCGACGAAGGGCGAAGCGGATATTCGTGAAACAGTTCCTGGATCTCTACGGGTCGTGCCGTGATACGGCGCGGCGAGATTCGTGGTGTGTGCCAGACGTCATGAAGTTGAAGGAAGATACTCCGATACCACGGTGTCTGCGCAATCAGAAGATCTGAGGCGACGGGGCGAGCAGAGACCTGAGAGTAGTCAAGAGCCTTGAGGCCGAGGAGCGCACGAATATTTCCTGCCAGGGCGCGATGCCAAGCTTCGTGAGAGATCAAAAGCCGAAGCGTGTCTTCTGCTGCTCCAGTGGGTTCTGGCTCTGGTATCGATTGAGACGCGACTGGGGTTGCGTGCCGCTCAAGAGCCACGGCTTGCTCGTACTCGAGCAGAGCTTGTTTCAACTCTTCATCGAGCTTCTCCTGAGTGCACTTGGGTGCCTGAGCGACCTCCGCCTGGGCTAAGGCGTCCTCCAGGAAATCAACCAGAGCTTTTCGATCTTGAACCTGGTTCATGGGAGCCTGCTCTGAGCAAAGCACACTGCTTCTCACTGTTTATCAAGAGCAAATCGGTTACCATGTCCGCGTGAAAGGAGTGGAAGTGGGCGGCTTCAGCACGCCGATTGGGTTGCTTAAGAAGAGCTAGACCGCTCCACGGGAGGCTCCACGGAGTGCATCGGCTGGGTGGAACGGCGGATCGAGGTTACCAAGGTGAGGCCACTTTCCAGAGTGGGTTGAAACGACGGTACTCAGCCGCAGGTCATCAATACACGAATTCCCGAATGTCATATCTCGCCAGCCTTGGGCTTGGCTGTTGGGCTGAAGCCAGACTCGCCCGCATCTGCTTTGATTGATCTTCAATCTCCAGTGATGTCAACGCGCGAATTCCTGCCTCTTTAGCTCGATGTGCATACTCGGACTCAGGAGAAGTATGCAGCGGAGACAGGTAGATCACGTCCTCAGTCCCAAGAGGCATTCTCCGAATCAAAGCCGCTGTTTCCTCGACATGGGCGTCAGAGAAATGGTCGCCTCCGGCTCCTATCAAAACGATCAAGCCCAAGCTCAAACCGGCGCATTTGAGTCTGACTACCAAGTCCGAAGCTTGCGCTGAGTTTGCTGGCTTGTTGAGGAAAGCCAACAATGGATCGCAGCCTGTCTCTACCCCCACGTAGACTCGCCGCAAGTGACGTGCCTTGAGCTCTCGCAAATCCATTTCCGACTTGCGCTCGCCAGCAAAAACGTCCAGAAACGAGTTGATTCCCTCCAAGATCGGTCCGTCCTGACGTGCTGCCGAAGGAGAGTGGGCGAAGGAGAACTCCTGGTTGATCTGGTCGAAGACTCTGAGCAAGCGGCTCTGTGGAAGAACCAGGGCATTGGCGTCTCCCAGAAAAATGGAACGTCGCAGCTGAATCCCGTCCCCGAAGAAACGCTTGACGCCCCGAATATGCTGCTCAAACTCGTCCATCGATCTGATCTGGAAATGGACTGTCCGATAGAAGTCACAGAAGGTACAACGGTTCCAATGGCAACCGAGAGTCACTTGCAGTACCAGTGTCAAGTACTGGTCTGGGGGAAGAATGGTCACCGGCGAGTAAACGGAGGCAAAGGCCCTTTTGCGCTCCTCGCAACGAGCAGTGTCCCACGCCAGGAACTTTGCCAACCAGTTCCCGATAAGCTCGAAAGCGTTGCACGCAGAATCGTCTGAGCGAAGGAACTGCAGGTTTCCACGCTGTAATGCCATGTGAAGCTCAGCCAGTCGGGACCGGGCTTGTCCAAGGATGGCTTGGCACTCGTTTGGATCGGCTTCCTGAATCTGTTTTTCAGGGCCCTCAGAATCACGCCACTTCTTGATGACACGGCAGTCCAGAGTCCAGACGAACGTTTTCCCGTTCATCCAGAACGATAGAGGCTTACCTTCCAGATCGAAGGAGTAAACTTCCTTGTCGGCCACGCTTACAGAAACTGAGGCCTGCTTCAAGTTCAGAAGAACTCTTCTGCCTTGGCAGGCAAACTCGAATAAGTTCATTGGAGTTTTTCATGCCGCGTTGCGGCGTCAAGTGCGATGAAAATATTCCCCCTTAATAAAGTGGAGCTGTGAAAAAATTGTAGTGGCCGCTCTATGAGCGGCGGGTCCGTTCTGAGAACGGACGCTACATCAAAGCGTTACAGCCTGAGGCCAAGACCAAGAAACTGGGATAGACCATTTTTTCACAGCCCCCTTAATAAAGGGAGGCGCGAAGCGACCGTGGTCGCGGAGCGCTAGGGGGTTGTCCGTCAGGCCTTCGGGAATTGTCACGACAACCCCCTGAAGGCTTCGCCTTCTTTCCCCCTTTGGTAAGGGGGATTTTCAGAGGACAGATCCAAGCAGTATTGACGGAGTGTTCATACCACCGCAATCCGAAGTGGTGAATCCGTGTCCTCAAAGCATCGCCTACCCCCTTGACCTTGCAGCTTGAGGTGCGCGAGTTCCGTTGGTGCATCTCGCCAGCTGCTGACCCGGGCTATCCAATTTCAGACCGAGCGCCAGATCGATGACCTCGCCTAGAGAGCCTACGAAGTGCAGCTTGAGGCTATCCGCTACCTCCGGCGGCAGGTCCTGTTCAATGCTGTGCCGATTGTCCTTCGGCAGGATCACGGTGCGAATCCCAAGACGGTGGGCTGCAAGAATCTTCTCTTTCAGGCCACCCACTGGCAGCACTTTCCCCGTCAGTGTCGTCTCTCCGGTCATAGCCAGACGGGAACACACCGGTCGATTCGTCAATAGCGACACGAGCGCCGTGACCATCGTGATGCCAGCAGACGGGCCATCTTTTGGAATGGCACCGGAGGGAACATGAATGTGGATGTCGCTGCCATCGAAGAAATCGTCCTTGATGCCCAAATTCCGCGCATGAGCGCGCACCCAACTGAGAGCGGTCTTCACGGATTCCTGCATGACGCTACCCAGCTGTCCCGTCATCGTGATGCCCTTTTCCCCTGGCATTCGGCTGGCCTCAACGAAGAGAACGTCACCGCCGGTCGGGGTCCACGCCAAACCCACCGCCACACCCGGCAGTGCGGTTCGTTCTTCCAATTCCTCTTCCATCAGAAAATCCGGGGCACCCAGAATGGATAGCAGACCGTCGCTATCGACGTGCACCACTCCCTGTTGTCCTTCCACCAATTGGCGCGCCCGTTTTCGACAAATGGTGCCAATTTCCCGTTCCAGGTTCCGCAATCCAGCCTCTCGTGTATAGTTCCGGATAATGCGGCGGATGACCTCTGGGGGAAGCTGCAAGTGATCGGCCAGCTGAATGCCACACTGGTCAGCCTGTCGCGGGAGAAGATATTTTTGGGCAATGATGATCTTTTCTTCCTCTGTGTAACCATGGAGTTCGATCACTTCCATTCGATCCAGCAGAGCCGGTGGGATCGTGTCCAGAATGTTGGCGGTTGTGATAAACAGCACCTTCGATAGATCAAAGGCTACGTCCAAATAGTGATCACGAAAGCTGTTGTTCTGCTCCGGATCGAGTACTTCCAACAGAGCTGCTGCGGGGTCCCCTCGAAAGTCTTTGCCGATCTTATCGACCTCATCCAACATGAAGACCGGATTGCGCTCGCCCGCGCGTCGAACGCCTTGAATGATTTGACCGGGCAATGAACCGATATAGGTCCGGCGATGGCCGCGAATTTCGGCCTCGTCCCGCATGCCACCCAGCGAAAGCCGGATGAATTTTCGCCCAAGCGCGTCGGCGATGGACTTTCCCAAAGAGGTCTTGCCAACACCGGGCGGGCCAACAAAGCAAAGAATGGGAGCTTTGCCAGCCGGTTTGAGCTTCATGACGGCGAGATACTCAAGAATGCGCTTCTTAATCTTTTCCAGCCCGTGGTGGTCTCGATCCAGGATTCTGGCAGCGTGCCCGATATCGATTTGAACGTCAGAGAATTTGCGCCAAGGCAGTGAAACAAGCCAGTCCAGGTAAGTCTTGATGACGGCATATTCCGGCGATGCCGGAGATATGTAGACGAGTCGTTTGAGCTCCGCTGTGGCCTCTGTTTGGGCTTCTTCAGACAGGCCGGCCTCGTGAATGGCTTTCTGTAGCGCTTCGAGGTCTTTAGCGGAACCATCCGTTTCGCCCAGCTGCTTTTGAATGGCCTTCAACTGTTCGCGCAAATAATACTCCCGCTGGCTCTTGCCAACTTCGTTTTGCGCCTCTGACTGGATCTTGTTTTTGATTTTAAGAATTTCGATCATCCGGGTGAGTTCCGCCTGGATTTTTTCCAGGCGTGACAACACATCGAGGGTCTCCAGCAAATCCTGTTTAGCAGCCACCGACTCCAATGGCAAAATTGAAGCGATGAAATCGGCCATTAGCGACAATTCTTCGATATTGAGAATGATCGTAACCAGGTCTTCTGAGAGATTCGGCTGAAGGGATACCAGCTTCTCAAAGAGAGTCTCGATCCTTCGCCTCACGGTTGCAGTGCTTTTCTCGCTCTCCGGTGGCGGAAGAAGATCCGCCAAAT
>Ga0180085_1000103_pt1 | contig 26606 bp, 19 predicted proteins | sample EasRiv730_16_10D_FD_123013 | JGI IMG/M metagenome (GOLD analysis project Ga0180085, IMG submission 123013) | Soil microbial communities from meander-bound floodplain in the East River, Colorado, USA - East River metaG ERMLT730_16_10D | ecosystem: Environmental > Terrestrial > Soil > Floodplain ... | reverse complement strand
CGGTCGTGGCAATCGACGGGCTGACCGTGCGCTACGGGCGCAAGACCGCCGTCGACGACGTGAGCCTGCGCATCCCGGCCGGCGCCGTGTATGCCCTGCTCGGGCGCAACGGCGCGGGGAAGTCGTCGCTCGTACACTGTCTACTCGGGCTCAGGCGCCCCGACGCCGGCCGCGTCACATTGCTCGGCCACGATGCGTGGCGCGAGCGCAGGCACGCGATGCTCCACACGGGTGTCGTCCCCGAGGACCCCGATCCGTCGCCGGGCCTGACGCCTGTCGAGCTCGCGCGCTTTTGCTCGCGGCTCTACCCGACCTGGAACACGGCGGACGTCGCCGAGCGCTTGCGCCGCGTCGGCGTCCCGGCGGGACTGCGCTTCGGCAGCCTGTCCAAGGGTCAGAAGAAGCTCGTGTCGCTCGCGCTCGCGCTCGGACCGATGCCCAAGCTGCTGGTTCTCGACGATCCGACGCTCGGGCTCGACGTGCCGGGACGCCGCACGTTCTTCGAGGAGCTGGTCGGCGAGCTGTCCGATCGCGGAACGACCGTGCTGCTGACGACGCACGACCTGGTCAGCGCCGAGGGGGTGGCCGACCGCGTCGGGATCCTCGTCGACGGCCGCCTGGTCGTCGACGAGACGATGGAGGCGCTCAAGGCGCGCCATGCGGCGCTGCCCGCGCTCGAGGAGATCTTCCTGGCCGTCACGGGCCAGCGCTCGGAGGTGGCATGATGCGCGGGGCGATTCTGATCGCGATGCGCGAGGTGCGCGAGCGCCGCGCCGTGCTGGCCGCCGCGCTGGTCGCGGGGCTCTTGCCCTTCGCCAGCCCGTTGATTCCAGGGGTCGCGGCGGCGCGAGCCGGCGAGGCCCGCGACGCGATGGCGGCGATCCTGGCGCTCGGCCTGGGCGTGATCCTGTCGATCCTGCTCGGGGCGACCGCGGTGGCTCGTGATCTGGCCGAGAATCGGCTGGGCTTCGATTTCGCGAGGCCGATCGGCGCGCTCGGCATCTGGGCCGGGCGCCTCGGCGCGGCCGTCGGCTTGACGCTCGCAGCGATCGTGATCGTGGCTACACCCGCCTCGCTTATCGGGGGCCGCATCTCGCTTCCCGACCGCGGAGAGACGATCGGTGAGATCGGGCTTCCCGTGCTGGGGGCCGTGCTGCTCTTCGTCGGCCTGGCCCACGCCGCAAGCGTCGCCTTCCGCTCGCGCTCGCGCTGGCTCGCGCTCGATCTCGTGGGGCTCGTCGTGGTGCTGCTCCTCGCCGCGAGCGGCGTGAAGCGCATCCACGACGCATTCGCGGTCGAGACAGCGTGGCTCGTCGGGACCGTCGCGGTCGTGGCGTTGATTCCGGCATTGTGGATCGCCTCGGCGCTGCAGGTCGCGCGAGGACGGACCGATCTCGTCCGGGGTCACCGGACCCAGTCGATCGCGCTGTGGTCCATGCTGCTCGTGCTGGCGCTGGCGATCGCCGGTTTCAGCCTGTGGTTCGTTGCCGCCGACGTCGACGACCTGGTTGCAGCCTGGGCCGAGCCCGCGCCCGCCGGGCCCTGGATCGCGCTCGACGGCACGGCCCGCGGACGGCCCGGGCTCGAGGCGCAGTTCTTGCTCGACACCGAATCGGGGCGCTCGATCCGACTCGCTCCCGGCGACCTGACCTCGGGAAACGCCACGATGTTCACGCGCGACGGCCGAAGCGCGGTGTGGATGCACCGCATGGCCGGGTCGAACACGATCGAGGTCGAGGTCATCGACCTGGCCGGTCCGGATCCCCGGCCCCGCATGACCTCGATCGCTTTCGATCTGCTGATGCCGATTCGAGCGGACCTCTCGCCGTCGGGGACACGTCTGGCGACGCTGCAGGGTCGCAGCCTCGCCGTCCACGATCTCGAAGCGGGCCGGATCCTCGCAGCGGCGACGCTCGCCGAGACCGACCAGACGTGGGGCCGCGTGCGTGTGACGTTCGTCGACGAGAACCGCGTGCGGGTCTACGTGCTCGGCGAGCGACTGATCGCCCACGAGCTCGACGTGGAGCATCGCGCGTCGACCTCGTGGACCGGACCCGAGGTGGGCGAGGCCTATCCCGCGCTGCACTGGCGGGCGGGCCACGATCGCCTGATCCTGGCCGATCCGGGGCCGACCGGCGCCGTGCTGCTCGACGGCTCGAGCGGAGCGACGATCCGACAGCTCGGTGCGCTGGGCGCGCAGTCGGTGACGAGTTGCGGCTTCCTCGACGATGGCCGGATCGCCATGGTGGCGGAGCCGGTCTGGGGCCGCGCGGCGCTCGAGCTGCTCTCGACCGACGGTGCCCCGCTGGCGTCGTTCGACCTCGGGACGACCGATCCATCGACGACGTTCTGGCTCGGCGCCGAGGCCGCGCCGGGGATGCTGCTGATCGGTCGAAGCTCGCGGACCGAGCCCGGCGAACTCCCTGCAGGCCGCCTGATGTTGGTTGATCTTTCCACGGGCATGGTCCGCGAGGTCGAGGGCGGGGGCCGGCCGGTGGCCGCCATGTCGTGGATCGACCAGCAGCGTCCCGCGCAGCCCGCGAGCGTCGCGGCGCGACTGGTCCAGCGGGCTCGGTCGGTGTGGCTGCTCGACCCAGCTTCCGCGACGCTGCGGCTCCTCGCGGGCCGTGACGAGCCGAGCTAGCGACGAATCGCGTCGATTCGCTCGTGAGTCGATTCAAAGTGACGATCGTCGAGATCGACGGGGCGTTCGGGGAAGGCGGCGGGCAGATCGTTCGTTCGGCGCTGGCGCTGTCGCTCGCGACCGGGAAGGCGTGCTCCATCGCGAACATCCGCGCAGGACGGGACAAGCCCGGCCTGCGCCGCCAGCATCTGGCCGCGGTGTCGGCCGCGGCGCAGGTAGGCCGCGCCGAGGTCGAGGGGGACCGACTCGGCTCGCAACGACTGCTCTTCGCTCCCGCAACCGTGCGTCCCGGAGCGTACCGCTTCGTCGTCGGGAGCGCGGGCAGCACGACCCTGGTCTTGCAGGCGGTCTTGCCGGCCCTGCTGACGGCGAGCGGACCCTCGGATCTGGTGCTCGAGGGGGGAACGCACAACCCGTTCGCCCCACCCTTCGATTTCCTCGATCGCGTGTTGCTGCCGATCTTGAACCGGATGGGGCCGCGGATTCGGGCCAGGCTCGAGCGACCCGGGTTCTATCCGGCGGGCGGCGGACTGCTCCACGTCGCCATCGAGCCGATCCCGCGGCTGGCCGGCATCGACCTGCTGCAGCGCGGCGAGATCCGCGAGCGCCGGGCGCTCGCGCGAGTCAGCAACCTGCCTCTGCACATCGCGGAGCGCGAGCTGAGTCAGGTGAGCCGGGCGCTCGCGTGGGACCGCGAGTGCTTGCGATCCGAGCAGGTGCAGAACGCCCAGGGGCCGGGGAACGTCCTCACGCTCGAGATCCGCTGCGCAGGCATCACGGAGCTGTTCTCCGGCTTCGGCCGCAGAGGCGTCTCGGCCGAGCAGGTCGCCGAGGGCGTGGCGGGACAGGTCCGGGACTACCTGGCATCGGGGGCTGCCGTGGGCCCCTACCTGGCCGACCAGCTGCTCGTGCCGCTGGCCCTCGCCGGGGCGGGGAGCTTCCGCACGGTTCCACCGACACGACACACGTTGACGAACGCCGAGGTCGTCCGGAAGTTCGTCGACGTCGAGTTCGCAATGACGCGGGACGATCAGGGGCTGTGGACGGTCTCCGTCCGTTCGTCGGCCTGAGTGCTCCCGGACGGGTGTAGCATCCCGGAGGTGCCCGACTCTCTCCCCTACCGGACCGAGACGCTGCTGCGCCGGTCGCTGCTCGTACGCTACCCGCCAGGCCAGGGGCGAATCGTCCTGCGCACCGAGCTCGACTGGGATCGCGACCTCGAGCCGGTGTCCGTCTCGGCGGACGGCACGACCTCGACCTTCGCCCTCGAGGCCCGTCAGCCGTATCTGTACTTCAAGGCCTGCCTGCGGCGCGACGACGGGACGCTGCTCTGGGCCGTGGGACGCGACCGGCTCGTGCTCATGACCCATGCGGGTCGACGCAGCGTCTATCCGCACTTCTCGGGATCCGAGGCGGGCTCCTTCACGTCGGTCCTCGAGCGCGACTCGGCGCTCCTCGGACGCAAGCAGTTCGTCCGTGTCTACCTCCCGCCCGGCTACCACGAAAACACGCTGCAGAAGTACTCCGTCATGTACATGCAGGACGGGAAGAACCTGTTCTTTCCCGAGGAGGCGTTTCTCGGTCAAGAGTGGCACGTGGACGAGGCGCTCGGCCTGCTCGACGCCACGAATGCGGTCGACCCCGTCATCGTGGTGGGGGTCCACTCCGGGGACCGGATGCGCGAGTACACGCAGCCGGGCTACGAAGCCTACGGCCGATCGATCGTCGGGGAGATCAAGCCCGAGATCGACCGGCGCTTCCGGGTGTTCCGCTCCGCCCGAGAGACCGGAGTGATCGGCTCGTCCCTCGGCGGTGTCGTGTCCTTCTACATGGCCTGGCAGTACCCGAGGGTCTTCGCGTTCGCGGCGTGCATGTCGAGCGGATTCTCGCATCACGACGATCTGATCGACCGCGTGCTGCGCGAGCCGAAGTGCCCGGCCAAGTTCTATCTCGACAGCGGTTGGCCGCACGACAACTACGAGGTGACGCTGGCCATGGCGATGGCCCTGACCCAGCGTGGCTATCGGCCGCGCCTCGACTTTCTGCATTTCGTGTTCCCGCTCGAGCAGCACGACGAGAGCGCGTGGGGCCGGCGCCTCCATCTGCCGCTCCAGCTGACCGTGGGCCGGACCAGCACGGAGCTCCGCGGCAGGCCGGCCCAGGCGTTCCGCTGATCCTCCTTTTTCGTGCTTGTCGGCCCGACTTTCCATCGGTACCCATCTGGATGGAATGAGCGCTGACGGTCATCGCGAGAGGGCGATCGAGTTCCTGCGGGTCGCCAGTCTCTACCATCTCGGCAGTCTGCCCACCGAGCAGCCCCACCCCGCCACGCGCAACCTCTCGCGCTGGGCCCGCATGGACCTGCCCCGGGCGATCGAGGCGCTCCGGCAGGTCGATCTGTCGGCGCTCGAGGCGCTCGAGCGCCGCGCCGGCGCGATCGCCGGCCTCGCCGATGCCGTTCGCGCGACGCTCGCCGCGGACCGTCGCGTGTTCCTGTGCGGCTGCGGCGCGACGGGGCGACTCTCGCTGAGCCTCGAGTCGTTGTGGCGTCAGAGCTCCGTGGATGCCGACCGCGTGCTGTCCTTCATGGCCGGTGGCGACGTGGCGCTGGTCCACTCGCTCGAGGGCTTCGAGGACCATCCGGAGCACGGCGCCCGCCATCTGCGCGAGATGGGCTTCGCCGACGGCGACCTGCTGATCGCCTGCACCGAGGGCGGAGAGACTCCCTACGTCATCGGCGCAACGTTCCAGGCCGCGGCGATCTCGTCCAATCCACCCTGGTTCGTCTATTGCAACACCGACGAGGCGCTGACGGGCACCGTCGAGCGCTTCCGCCGCGTCCACCGCGATCCGCGCATTCGCAAGCTGTGCCTGTACGTCGGACCGATGGCGCTGGCCGGGAGCACGCGCATGCAGGCCAGCACGGCGCTCGAGCTGGCCGTCGGCGCGGCTGTGCTGCATCGGGACGTCCCGCCGCGCGAGCTCGTCCGCGCGCTCCACGGCCGCGTCCGTGACGCGGATCTCTCGTTCCTCGAGGGCTTCATCCGGGACGAGGCCGCGATCTACCTCGACGGCCACCACGTGTTGTACCGCGTCCGCGACTACGGCATCACGGTCTTCACCGATACGACCGAGCGGGCGCCGACGTTCAGCCTGGTGCCGTTCGAGCGCGCGGGCGATGCGTGCCCGCGCCCCGCGCTGTGCTACGTCCAGCTCGACGACGCCGAGAGCGCGAGCGATGCCTGGAGGCACCTGCTCCAGCGCGCCCCGCGCGCGCTCGACTGGCCCGAGATCGACCCGCGCAGCACGAGCCCCTATCTGCAGAGCTTCGACTTCGGCCGCGGTGTGCGCGCCCGGCGTCGCGCGCTCGCGCCCGACCGAACGCACCACGAGTTCCGCATCGGGAGGGTCGGCGACGCGATCCGCCTGGGCCTGGAGGACCGCCGTCAGGACGTGCGGATCGCGGGCGCGCCGGAGCTGCTCCAGCACCTGCTGCTGAAGCTGCTGCTGAACATCCACTCGACGCTGGTCATGGGCCGCCTCGGCCGCTACGAGGACAACCTCATGACCTGGGTCGCGCCGACGAACGGCAAGCTCGTCGATCGTGCGGCGCGCCACGTGCGGCACCTGCTGGCCCATGCGGGCCATCCGCAGTGGAGCTACGAGCAGGTCGTCCTTCGGCTGTTCGCCGAGATGGAGCGGGCCGAGCCCGGAGAGTCGGTCGTGCTGCGGACCTTCCGGGCGCTGCTGCCCGCGGACCGTACCGGTTGACCCCGCGCTAGGAGCGGGTCGATTCCTTCTTGCGTCGCACGGGCGGCTCGGGCGCGGGCGTGGAGCTCGGGACGAGCTTGACGATGGAAGTCATGAACTTCCGTGTACCCGACTCGTCGAAGGCGATCGTCGTGTGCAGCTCGTTCATCTCGAGGACCGTGCCGGATCCGAAGACGGCGTGGTCGACACGGCTCTTGGCCTTGAAACTCGAACTGCTCTTCGTGGTGGCGTCCATGTTCCTCGTCCTTTGCTGAGAGGCTGCGTGAGCCGCGGGGGAGATCGCTCGAGCCAGGTCCGGCTGGTCCCGTTCAGAAGTCGCCAGGCGCGATTCGACCATTGCGGGTGGGTTCAGGGAGCGCCTCGTCGGATGAGTCTAGTTCATTACCCCGAGCATCGCAAACCCAACCGATTCAGTAGGTTGATCGAGAACCCTGCGCAGGCCGCGAGTGGTAGAGTACGCACGAAGGCTGCTACCCATGAAGGCGCTTCTCGTCTACCCGCAGCACCCGACTCTCACGTACTGGAGCTTTCGGGGAAGCCTGCCGTACATCGAGCGCAAGGCCGCTCTGCCCCCCCTGGGCCTCGCCACGCTGGCCGCGATGCTCCCCGATTCCTGGGATCTGCGACTGATCGACATGAACGTCCGGCCCCTGCACGACGCCGACCTGCTGTGGGCCGACGTCGTCCTGACCTCCACGATGGTCGTGCAGGCTGACTCGCTCGACGAGGTCGTCGCGCGCTGCAACCGGCTGCGCGTTCCGGTCGCGGCCGGCGGTCCGTATCCGAGCGCCTCGCCGGATCGGCTGCGCCATGTCGATCACCTCTTCCTGGGCGAGGCCGAGGGCGGATTGGCGGATCTGGTCGAGGACCTGGAGCGGGGTCGCGCCAAGCCTGTCTACCGCGCGGACGCCTTTCCCGACGTCGACCGCTCGCCCGTGCCGCGCTTCGACCTCCTCGACCTCGGAGCCTACGCCTCCATGGCGGTTCAGCACTCCCGCGGCTGTCCGTTCGCCTGCGAGTTCTGCGATATCTGGAAGCTCTACGGGCGCCAGCCCCGGATCAAGTCGCCGGAACGCGTGACCGCGGAGCTGGACGCCCTGCTGCGGCTCGGATGGCGCGGGTCGGTGTTCTTCGTCGACGACAACTTCATCGGGAACAGGCGCCTGGCCAAGCGCTCGCTCGCAGCGCTCGGGAGCTGGCAGCGCGAGCACGGCTTCCCGTTCCGTTTCTACACCGAAGCCTCGGTGAACCTCGGAGAGGACGACGAGCTGCTGCGCGGAATGCGCGATGCCGGCTTCAACTTCGTCTTCCTCGGCATCGAGTCTCCGTCCGTGGAGAGCCTGCAGGGCGCCCACAAGCCGGTCAACGCCCGGCTCGACCTGCTCGGGGCCGTGCGGCGCATCCAGGCACACGGCATCGAGGTCTCGAGCGGTTTCATCGTGGGCTTCGACGAGGATACCGAGGAGATCTTCGATCGCCAGCTCGCCTTCATTCGGGCGGCCGCGATTCCGCTGGCGATGGTCGGGATCCTGAACGCGATGGAGGGCACCGCGCTGCACGACCGGCTGCGACGCGAGGGTCGCCTGCTCGGCGAGTCGCAGGGCAACAACACACACCAGTTCGAAGCCAACTTCGTGACGCGCATGCCGGGTGAGCAGCTGACCGCTGGCTACAAGCGCCTGATGCGCACGCTGTACGAGCCGACGCTGCGCGGCTACTTCGAGCGCTGCCGGCGGCTCCTGGACCGGCTCGGTCCGAACCCGCGCTTCACGCGACGAGTCGCGGCCAACGAGGTCCGGGCGCTGTTGCGCTCGTTTCGGACCGTGCTTGCCCGACGATACGGCCGTCAGTACCTGCGCTTCCTGCTGTGGTGCGCCGGCCGTCACCCGGCGAGGTTCCCGGAGGCGGTGCGCCTGGCGATTCAGGGGTTCCACTTCGAGGCCATCACGCGCGAGGCGCTGGCCTGGGACGCGATCCGTCACGATTCGTCCGGAGTCGTCGAGCGGTTCCTCGAAGAAGCGCGATGCCGGGGAACTCTGGAGGCGACGCGCCTGCGGGCGCTGATCGCGGAACGGGCGCGCGCCCTGCGGCGGCTGCGCCGGCAGATTCGCCTGCTCTCGCCCGACACCCGTGCCGCCGCCTCACGGGCCTACGGCAGCGCGATGGCGCGCATGGACGCCGTGCTCGTCGGCTCCTTCCCCTCGGCGGCACGGGCGCTCGAGAGTGGATCGCGGCGCCTGGCCATCCTCCGCAGGTCGTTCCAACGGGACGTCGACCGGCTCCGCGCACGCTATGTCGCAGCATGCCAGTGCAGTCGCGGGACGGTCGAGCTCAGCCGTGAGCTCCGCCCACTTCGCCGTCTGCGTCGCGCGGTCCTGCGGCGAGCACGACGCCGGGTGCGCCGGCTGCCTCGAGAGCACCGCCTGTTCGGGCGGCTCGAGCTGCGGCTGCTGCGGCGGCGATTGGACGAGCTTCTTCCCGAGGCTACGGCAACGGCTCGGGGGTGAGCACACGAAGATCCGGCGGCGGCGCGCAGACCAGGGTGAGCGCCTCGCCGGTGGACGGATGCCGGACGCCGAGTGCGGCCGCGTGGAGCCGATAGCCCGGGTCGCCAGGAAGCGCACGGCTCTCCGGTCGCGGAACGCCACCCGGACCGTACAACGGATCACCGACGAGGGGGTGACCGGCCGCGGCGAGGTGGATCCGCACCTGGTGCGACCGCCCGGTCTCGATGGTCACATCGCAGAGGAACGCCTCGTCGCGGCGCTCGAGCACGGTGACGCAGCTCGAGGCCGCCTTCCCGGACGGACTGGCTGCCTGGATCCGACCGAGCCTGTCGTGGGGCCGTGGTCCGATCGGGACGGCGATCCGGAACCGAACCTGCTCGGGCACGCCGTCGGCCAGCGCGCGGTAGCGCTTGTACACCTCCCGCGCCGCCCACTGCCGGGACAGCTCGAGGCGCGCACGGTCGCTGCGCGCGAAGAGCACGATGCCCGACGTGAAGCGGCCCAAGCGGTGGAGCGGGGTGGCCTGCGGGTCGTGAGCCCGGACGAGACCGAGCAGCGTGTGGCGCAAGAACCCCGCACCCGGCAAGGTGGGTAGCCCCGACGGCTTGGCCACCGCCAGCATGTCCTCGTCTCGATGGAGGATGGCAAAGGTCAGCGGCGCCTCGGGCTCCTCCCAGCCGGGACGGCGCCAGCTGAGCACCTGGCCGCGTCGCAGAACGCTGTCCATCGCGCCCGGTCGCCCATCCACGAGCACGAGCCCGGACTCGATGCGCTCCTGCCACTGCGCGGTGGCGGAGTGCGTGTATCGCTCGACAAGGTAAGACAGTAGCCTCCGGCCCTCGGCCTCTGGGCCCAGCTGCTCGCGGTAATCGTAGCCGTCGTTGCTCATGGGACCGAGCTGGTCCTCCGGTGTCGTGCCTGTCGGGAATCGAGGCACCAGATTACAGCCACGTAAGAGCAACCAGCCATGAGCGATCCTGCCTCGTCATCGATGTGCGCGTCAGGCCGGCTCGACGAGTGCAGCCGCGTACTGCTCGAGGCCGCGGGCCAAGCGCTCTATGGCGTCGACCGAGCCGGGCGCACGACCTTTCTCAACGGCCTCGCGGTCGAGGCGCTCGGCTGGCGCTCGGACGAGCTGATCGGGCGGCCGCATCACACGGCCGTGCACCACACGCGCACGGACGGCACGCCCTATCCACGCGAGGACTGCCCGATCGAGGCCGCGCTGCGCGAGGGGCGCGTCCATCGTGGTGACGGCGAGTGGTTCTGGCGCAAGGACGGCACGCGCTTCGAGGTCGAGTTCACGAGCACTCCGCTGCGCGAGCGCGGCGAGGTCGTCGGGGCGGTGGTCGCGTTCCGCGACGTGACCGAGCAGCGCCGGGCCGAGCGGCACCTGCGCCAGGCCGCCCTGGTCTTCGAGCACATGCCCGAGGGCGTCGTGATCGCGGATCGCCACGGGCGCATCGAATCGTCGAACCCGGCGCTCGAGGCGATCACCGGCTACACGACCGCCGAGCTGGCGGGACGCGGCGCCGACCTGCTGCGCTCGACGCACCATGCACCGCCCTTCTATCGTGAGCTGCGCGCCGTCCTGCGTGCCCAGGGCCGCTGGCAAGGCGAGATCTGGATCCGGCGCAAGGACGGCGAGGTGCAGCCCGAATGGCTGAGCCTGGACGCGCTGCGCGACGACCGCGGGCGCGTCATCCACTACGTCGGCATCTTCACGGACGTCAGCGCGCACCACGAGGTGAAGCGACGCCTGCACCACCTGGCGTACCACGACGGCCTGACCGGCCTGCCCAACCGGCGTCTGTTCGCCGACCGGCTCGATCGCGCGCTGGCCCAGGCCCGGCGCTCGCGCGCGCGTCTCGCCGTGATGTTCATCGACCTCGATCGCTTCAAGCACATCAACGATGCGTTGGGTCACACCACGGGCGACCGCATGCTGGGCGCCGTGGCCGAGCGGCTGCGCCACGCGGTGCGCGATAACGACACGATCGCCCGCATCGGCGGCGACGAGTTCACGGTGATCCTCTCCGACTTGGCCCTGCCGCTCGCCGCGGGCGCGGTCGCGCGCAAGATCCTGCGTGCGCTCGAGCGGCCGTTCACGATCGAGGGTCGCGAGCTGTACATCAGCGCGAGCATCGGGATCAGCACCTACCCCGAGGACGGCGAGGACCGCGAGGCCCTGACGCGCAAGGCCGACATCGCCATGTACCGCGCCAAGGAGCTGGGTCGCAACAACTACCAGGCCTACAGCCGGCAGATGAGCGAGCACTTCCGCCGGCGCGTGGCGCTCGAGCACGACCTGCGCCGCGCGCTCGAGCGCGACGAGCTGCGCCTGCTGTACCAGCCGCTGGTCGAGGTGCGCAGCGGGCGCATCGTCGGCGTCGAGGCGCTGGCGCGCTGGCGCCATCCGACGCTCGGCGACGTGCCGCCCTCGACCTTCATTCCGATCGCCGAGGAGACGGGCCTGATCGATCGCATCGGCGCCTGGGGACTGCTCGCGGCCTGTCGCGAGGCCGGAACGTGGAGCGCGGCAGCGGGGAAGGAGCTGCGGGTGGCGGTCAACGTCTCGGCCCACCAGCTGCGCGACATCGACTTCGCCGCGCTCGTGGCGCAGGTGCTCGAGCGCACCGGCATGGCGCCGAACCGCCTGGCGCTCGAGCTGACCGAGAGCGTGCTCGCCGGTGGACCGCCGCAGCACCGCGCGACGCTCGAGGCGCTGGGCCGGATGGGTGTCGAGATCACGATCGACGACTTCGGCACGGGCTACTCGGCCCTGAGCTACCTCAAGCGCTTCGCCGTGCACAAGCTGAAGATCGATCGCTCGTTCGTGCGCGACATCCCCTGCGACGCCAACGACCGTGCGCTGGCTTCGATGATCATCGCCATGGCGCACGCCTCGAACATGCGCGTGACCGCCGAGGGGGTCGAGCGAGCGGCCCAGCTCGAGTTCCTGCGCCAGGCCGGCTGCGACGAGGCGCAGGGTTTCCTGTTCAGCGCACCGGTCGAGGCCGGGCGGATCGCCACGTGGTGCGCGAGCGAAGCCTGCCTCCTGCCAGTCCACTTTCCGACTCCCGTTGTCCTTTGAGTCGAGGTAGGCTCATGGCGCTGGCCCGGGCGGATGGGCCACTTTGATCTTCGGAGCAGCCAGCGGGTCTGCGGGAAAGGGCCGGTTCCCATGCAGGTCCTCACGTCGGTCGGAGCGATCGGGGGCATCACGTTCGTCCTGACGTCGCTCCTCGTGCTGGCCCATCGCAAGCTCCACGTCCACGAGGACCCGCGGATCGACCTGGTCGAAGAGATGCTCCCGCACGCGAACTGCGGCGCCTGCGGGCTCCCCGGCTGCCGTCCGTTCGCCGAGGCGCTTGTCGACCGCCGGATCCTCCCGGGCAAGTGCAGCGTCAGCACGGACGATGCCCGCCTGCGCATCGCCAGCTTCCTGGGAGTCGATGTCGGCGCCGAGGAGCGGCGCGTCGCCCGCCTGGCCTGCGCCGGCGGGGCCAACGTGGCCCGCAATCGCGCGCGCTACGACGGCCTGCTCTCCTGTCGTGCGGCAGCCCAGGTCGCGGGCGGCGGGAAGGGCTGCTTCTGGGGCTGCCTGGGTCTTGCGGACTGCGCGCTGGCCTGCGACTTCGACGCGATCCACATGGATCCGCAGGGGCTCCCGGTCGTCTCCGAAGCCAAGTGCACCGCCTGCGGCGACTGCGTCGAAGCCTGTCCCAAGGACCTGTTCTCGATCCACGCCGTGAGCCATCGGCTGTGGGTCGCCTGCCGCTCGCAGGAGGCAGGGGACGAGATCCTGGAGGACTGCGCGGTGGCCTGCACGGCCTGCGGGCGCTGCGCCCTGGATGCGCCGGGTCTGATCGCCATGCAAGACAACCTTCCGGTGATCGATTACGGCCGGAAGCACGACACCCAGGTGCCGATCCAGCGCTGCCCCACGGGTGCGATCGTCTGGATCGACGCGGTCCGCGGCCCCGTGAAGGGCGCCGCGGCGAAGAAGATCATCCGTCAAGGCCCGCTCCGGGACGCTCCGACCTAGGGGGTTTTCGATGTCCCTACTCACGTTCGGCCGCAAGACCAAGGATCAGGCGAAGAAGAGCCGCGGAGACTTCAAGTACCCCGGGGTGCGCGACGCCATGGACGGCAACACCGCCGTGATCATGTGCGAGCGCGAGGCGAGCGACGCCGCGGGCGCCTACCCGATCACGCCTTCGACCCAGATGGGCGAGTACTGGGCCGAGGCCGCGGCCGCGGGACACCTCAACGTCTCGAACCGGCCGCTGATCTTCATCGAGCCCGAGGGCGAGCACGCCGCTGCGGCGGTGACGGCCGGGCTCTCGATGACGGGACTGCGTGCGGCGAACTTCTCCTCCGGCCAGGGCATCGCGTACATGCACGAGTCGCTCTACGCGGCGGTGGGCAAGCGGCTGACCTACGTGCTGAACGTGGGCGCCCGGGCCATGACCAAGTCCACGCTCAACGTTCACGCCGGCCACGACGACTACCACTGCATCGACGACACGGGGTTCTTCCAGCTCTTCGCCAAGAACGCCCAGGCCGCGGCCGACCTGAACCTCATCGCGCACCGCATCGCCGAGCTCGGCTTGACTCCCGGCGCGCTGGCCCAGGACGGTTTCCTGACCACGCACCTGATCGAGTCGCTGCTCGTCCCCGAGCGCGATCTGATCGCCGAGTACCTCGGCCGGCCCGACGACGTGATCGAGACGCCGACTCCCGCGCAGCGCCTGATCTACGGCGACACGCGCCGGCGGATCCCGGTGCTGTGGGACGTCGACAACCCGGTGATGGCGGGCCTGGTGCAGAACCAGGACGCCTACATGCAGAGCGTCGCCGCGCAGCGGCCGTTCTTCTTCGACCACCTGCAGGAGCTGGCCGAACGCGCGTTCCGTGAGTTCCACGAGCTGACCGGCCGGGCCTACGAGCGCGTGATGACCTACCGCGCCGACGACGCCGACTACCTGATCGTCGGCCAGGGCAGCGTGATCCCGAGCGCCGAGGTCGTGGCCGACTACCTGCGCGAGAAGCGCGGCCTCGCGGTCGGCGTGGTCGACATGGTCATGTGGCGCCCGTTCCCGGCGGACCTGATCGGCCGGATCTTGCGCGGCCGCAAGGGCGTCGCGGTGCTGGAGCGGCTCGACCAGCCGCTGGCCTCGGATCTACCGCTCGCGCGCGAGATCCGCGCCACGCTCAGCAAGTGCATCGAGAAAGGCGCGACGCGCGGCAGCGAGATCTACCCCGGGCTCGAGGCCTACGACGATGGCGGCGAAGCGCCGCCGCTCTATTCGGGCTCGTTCGGCATGGGCAGCCGCGACCTGCAGCCCGAAGGCCTGATCGGCGCGGTCGAGAACATGCTGCCCGAGGGCAAGCGGAAGAAGTTCTTCTACCTCTCGATCGACTTCCTGCGCGACAAAGCGGTCACGCCGAAGCAGGAGCTGCACCAGCAGTCGATCGAGGAGTCCTATCCCCACGTGCGCGAGCTCGCCGTGCGCGGCTCGGAGAACCCGAACCTGATGCCCGCGGGGAGCATCACGGTGCGCTTCCATTCCGTCGGCGGCTGGGGCGCGATCACCACGGGCAAGAACCTGGCCATGACGCTGTTCGAGCTGCTCGGCTGGCACGTCAAGGCCAACCCCAAGTACGGGTCGGAGAAGAAGGGCCAGCCCACGACCTACTACCTGGCGGTCGCGCCCGAGCCGATCCGCGTGAACTGCGAGTACTACTACGTCGACGTCGTCCTCTCGCCCGACCCGAACGTGTTCCAGCACACGAACGCCCTGGCCGGCCTGAAGGACGGCGGCGTGTTCATCCTGCAGAGCGACCAGCCGACACCCCAGAAAGTCTGGGAGAGCATCCCCGCGCCGTTCCAGCGCATCATCCTCGAGCGCAAGATCCGCGTGCACTCGCTCGACGCCTTCCGGATCGCGCGCGAGGAGGCGACCGACCCCGAGCTGCAGCTGCGCATGCAGGGCATCGCGTTCCAGGGTGCTTTCTTCGCCACCTCGCCCGTGATGCAGCAGGCCGGGTTCGACGAGGCCCGCTTGCTCGAGTCGATCCGCACGCAGCTGCAGCACAAGTTCGGCGCCAAGGGCGCACGCGTCGTCGAGGACAACATGCGCGTCGTGCGACGCGGCTTCGACGAGCTGCGGGAGGTCGTCCCGGGGCCGATCACGGAGGCCAAGGCCGGCGCCAGCCGCTCGGTGGGCGGCGAGCCCAAGCTGCCCGAGATGGTCAAGCGGATCCCGGCCAGCGGGGCGCCGCTGAGCGACGTGCACCGCTTCTGGGAGCAGACCGGCAGCTTCTACGCCCGCGGCATGGGGAACGACAACCTGACCGATCCGTTCATCGGACTCGGCGTGATGCCGGCCTGCTCGGCGCTGTTCCGCGACATGACGCAGATTCGCTTCGAGCATCCGGAGTGGAATCCCGAGGCCTGCACCGCTTGCGGCAAGTGCTACACGGTCTGCCCCGACACGGCGATTCCGGGGCTGGTGCACGAGATCGGGCCGCTGTTCGATACCGCCGTGCAGCGCCTGCGCAAGCGCGGCGAGCAGCTCGAGCATCTGCCGAAGGCCACGCGCCAGCTCGAGCAGGTGCTGCGGCGCTCGCTGGCCTCGGCCAAGGAGAGCGACTCGGTCGCCGCGCTGCTCGAGGACGCGATCCCCACGACGATCCGCGAGAGCGGGCTCGATGGGGAGCCACGCGCGGCCCTCGAGGCCGAGCTGGCGCGGTTCCGCGAGGAGCTGAACGGCTTCGGGCTCGCGCTGTCGCGTCCGTACTGGACGCTGCACGAGAAGGACCGCCCGGGCAGCGGCGGCCTGCTCTCGATCACGGTCAACCCGTACACCTGCAAGGGCTGCATGGAGTGCGTCGCGGTCTGCGAAGACGACGCGCTCAAGCCGATGCGCCAGACCGAGGAGTCGGTGCGGCGGCTCAAGCAGCAGTGGGATTTCTGGCTCGATCTGCCCACGACTCCGCAGCGCTTCCTCCGCGTCATCGACCTCGAGGCCGGGATCGGCGCGCTCGAAACGATCCTGCTCGACAAGGCGAACTACCTCGGCTTCACGAGCGGCGACGGGGCCTGCCTGGGCTGCGCCGAGAAGACGGTGATCCACCTGTTCACCGCGACCGTCGAAGCGCTGATGCAGCCGCGCATCGCGCGGCACGTCGAGCGCCTGGACGGTCTGATCGAGAAGCTCGAGCGACACATCCAGCTCAAGCTCGTGTCCGAGCTGCACCTCGACCCGTCGATGTCGCGCATCGTCGACGACCTGGCCCGAGGCCAGGACGTCACGCTGTCCGGCATCGCGTTGCGCGTTGAGAGGGAGACCGGCGGCGAGCCGATCGATCGGGAGTGGCTCGAGCGGGTCACGCGCGTTCTGACCGAGCTGAAGGAGCTGCGCGGAAAATACGCCCCGGGCCCGGCCGGCCACAGCCGCGCACGGATGGGCATGATCAACGCCACCGGCTGCACGTCGGTGTGGGGCAGCACGTATCCGTTCAACCCCTACCCGTTCCCGTGGGCCAACCACCTGTTCCAGGACTCGCCCTCGATGGCGATGGGCGTGTTCGAGGGGCACATGGCCCGCATGGCCCAGGGCTTCCGGGCGATGCGCCAGGCCGAGCTCGAGATCGCGGGTCAGTACGACCCGGACCAGCACGAGCCGTTCTTCACCTATTTCAACTGGCAGCAGTTCACGGACGAGGAGTGGGAGCTCTGCCCACCGGTCGTGGCGGTGGGTGGCGACGGCGCGATGTACGACATCGGCTTCCAGAACCTGTCGCGGCTCATGGCCTCGGGCAAGCCGATCAAGGTGCTGGTTCTCGACACGCAGGTCTACTCGAACACGGGGGGCCAGGCCTGCACCTCGGGGTTCTACGCCCAGGTCTCCGACATGGCCCAGTACGGCAAAGCGATCCACGGCAAGGAGGAGCCGCGCAAGGAGATCGGCCTGATCGGCATGGCGCACCGCACGACGTACGTGCTGCAGAGCACGATCGCCCACCCGAGCCACATGATCGAGGGCTTCATCCGCGGCCTCAAGGCGCGGCGGCCCGCCCTGTTCAACCTCTACGCGTCCTGCCAGCCCGAGCACGGCATCGGCGACGACCAGTCCTCGCGGCAGGCCAAGCTGGTGGTCGAGTCGCGCGGCTACCCGTTGTTCCGCTACGACCCGTCGGCCGGCAAGACCCCGGCGGAGTGCTTCGATCTCGACGGGAACCCCGGGCTCGACGAGACCTGGCCGACCTACACCCTGCGCTACCGCGAGGACGGCCGCGAGAAGGAGATGGAGCTGCCGATGACGTTCGCGGACTTCGCGATCCTCGAGGCGCGATTCCGCAAGCACTTCCGTGTCGCCCCGCCCGACACCTGGAACGAGAGCATGCTGCCGCTGGCCGAGCTGCTCGAGCTGCCCGCGGACGAGCGCGAGGGCAAGTTCCCGTTCGTCTGGTCGGTCGACCGCGAGCATCGCCTGAGCCGTCTGCTCGTCTCCGAGCCGATGGTGCGCTCCTGCGAGGATCGGCGCGATTTCTGGACGATGCTCCGCGCCCTCGCCGGGCTGGGCCCGAAGGAAGCGTCGCGCGAGCAGATCGAGGCCGAGGTGCGGCAGGAGCTGGCGGGCAAGCTGGCGACGAACCTGGCGACGCTGCTCGCGGGCGGTGGCACGGCGGCCTTCACCGCGGCCGCGCTCGCGACCCCACCCGCGGCCGGGACACCGGCCGCCGCTCCGGCGCCGGCGGGCGAATTCCTGGCGCCCTGGATCGACACCCCGCAGTGCACGGCGTGCGACGAGTGCATCCGCATCAACGGCAAGGTTTTCGCGTACAACGCGGACAAGAAGGCCTATCTCAAGGACGCGAGCGCCGGTCCGTACAAGGACCTCGTGCGCGCGGCCGAGAAGTGCACCGCGCGCATCATCCACCCCGGGCTCCCGCGCGACCGCGGCGCCAAGGACGTCGCCGCGTGGATCCAGCGCGGCGCGAAGTACAACTGAGCAGGAGACGGCAGGCGTGAGACTCCTCGGGCTCAGGACCTTCCGGCACGGCGTGCACCCGCCGGAGGCCAAGGACGCGACGAAGGACCTGCCGATCCGGCAGTTCCCCTTCGCACCGGCGCTCGTGATCCCGTTGTTGCAGCACACCGGCAAGCCTGCGATCCCCGTCGTGCGCGAGGGCCAGGAGGTCGAGCGCGGGCAGCGCCTCGCGCGACCCGACGGGATGCTCTCGGTCTCGATGCACGCGCCGGCCTCGGGCGTCGTCCGGCGCATCGGCCTCGTGCCGAGCATCGCCGGGCGGATGGTGCCCGGCATCTACCTGGAGCCCCACCCCGGCTCGACCCAGGAGGTGCTGGATGGCACGCCCTGCCCGCTCGAGACCGCGACCCCGGACGAGATCGTGGCGGCGATCCAGGACGCGGGAGTGGTCGGTCTCGGCGGCGCCGCCTTCCCGACCCACGTGAAGCTCAAGATCCCGCAGGGCAAGTCGGTCGACACGCTGATCCTCAACGGCGCCGAGTGCGAGCCGTTCCTGACCACCGACCACCGCGTGATGCTCGAGCAGCGCGAGGACCTGTTCCTCGGCCTGCGCTACCTGCTCAAGGTCACGGGCGCCGGGCGCGCGATCGTCGGCGTCGAGGACAACAAGGCCGACGCCGCCGAGCACCTGCGCGCGGGGTTGCCCGCGGATCTCCCGGCGACCGTCGAGGTCGTGCGCGTCAAGTACCCACAGGGCGCGGAGAAGATGCTGATCAAGGCCCTGCTCGGGCGCGAGGTGCCGTCGGGCGGGTTGCCGCTCGACGTGCATGCGCTCGTCGTCAACGTGGCGACGGCGGCCGAGATCGGCCGTCTGCTGCCTCGCGGGCGCGGGATCCAGGAGCGCGTGATCACCGTCAGCGGTCCGGCGGTCCAGCGCAAGGGCAACTACCGCATCCCGATCGGCACCCCGCTCCGCTTCGTGCTCGAAACGGTGGGCGTCGAGACCGACGTGGATCGCGTGTTCCTCGGCGGACCGATGATGGGCGCGGCCGCATCCACGCTCGACGTCCCGGTCACCAAGGGCACGTCGGGCGTCGTCGCCTTCACGGTCCGCTTGGCCGAGCGCACCCACGCCCGCATCTACAACTGCATCCGCTGCGGCTACTGCGTCGAGGCCTGCCCGATGTTCCTCGACCCGTCGCAGCTCGGCCTGCTGGCCAAGAACGAGGAGCACGCGCGCATGACGAGCGAGTTCCACCTGATGGACTGCTTCGAGTGCGGCTCCTGCTCGTTCGTGTGTCCATCGCACATCCCGCTGGTCCAGCAGTTCCGCATGGCCAAGGCCGCGCAGCGCAAGGCCGCGAGCGCCGCGAAGGCCGGAGCGGCCTGATGCGGCAGCTGGCCAAGACGCTCGAGATCCGCACCTCGCCGCACATCCTGAGCGGCTACAGCGTCGACACGATCATGTTCAACGTCGTGGTGGCCCTGCTGCCCGCGACGGGCTTCGCCGTGTGGGCCTTCGGCTGGACCGCGCTGCTCACGCTCCTGGTCGCGATCCTGACCTGCGTCGGCGTCGAGCACGCCGCGTGTCGCGCGAACAAGAAGCCCACGACCGTCGGCGACTGGTCGGCGGTGATCACCGGCCTGCTGTACGGCCTCACGCTGCCGCCGCACCTCCCGCTGTGGATGACCGTGGTCGGCGCCATCGTCTCGATGGTCCTGGGCAAGCTGCTGTTCGGCGGGCTCGGCTACAACCCGTGCAACCCGGCGCTCGTCGGTCGCGCCTTCCTGCAGGCGGCGTTCCCGGTGGCGATGACGCAGTGGATCCCGGCCTTCGCGCCGGGGCGCTTCTCGGGCGTCCCCTCCTCGACCCTGGCCTTCGCCTTCACGCAGCCGGTCTACGACGCCGTGACCACGGCCACGCCGCTCGCGTTGTGGAAGTTCGAGCGCAAGGCCAGCGGGGTCTACGATCTCGCGCTGGGCTTCATTCCCGGCTCGACCGGCGAGACGTGCGCCGTGCTGATCCTGCTCGGCGGGCTGTACCTCGTCCTGCGCAACATCATGAGCTGGCGCGTGCCCGTCGCGATCCTCGGGACCGTGGCCGCGTTCTCCGGCGTGCTCCACGCGGTCGATCCATCGAAGTACGCTTCCCCGGCGTTCATGCTGTTCTCGGGCGGGCTGATGCTGGGCGCGGTGTTCATGGCCACCGACCTGGTCGGCTCGCCGATGACGCGGATGGGCGGCGTGATCTACGGCGCGCTGATCGGGGTGCTCGTGGTGGTGATCCGTGTCTGGGGCGGCATGCCCGAGGGCGTCATGTACGCGATCTTGCTCGGAAACGTCGCCTCGCCGCACCTCGACCGGTTGATCCGACCCAAGGTCTACGGAACATGAGCGACACCGCGGCCGTGACGACCGCCCCCGCCCCGATCTGGCCAATGTACCGGTCGATGGTCGGCATCGGTCTGATCTGTGGCGTGTTGCTCGTCGGCGCGTTCCAGATCACGAAGCCGATCATCGAACGCAACAAGGCCGAGGCCCTGGCGCGAGCGATCTTCCAGGTTCTACCGGAGGCCGCCTCGAGCAAGACCTTCGCGCTCGGGGAGGACGGGCGCTTCACGATCCTCGAGGGCAAGCCCGCCGGTCAGGCGATCGTCTACGGCGGGTACGACGGGACGGGGCGGCTCGTCGGCATGGCGGTCGAGGCCGCGGGGATGGGCTACCAGGACACGATCCGGCTGCTCTACGGCTACGCGCCGGAGCAGAACGCGATCGTCGGGATCCAGGTGCTCGACAGCAAGGAGACGCCGGGCCTGGGCGACAAGATCATCTTCGATCCGGAGTTCCTGGCCAACTTCACGCGGCTCGACGTGACGCTCGCGGAGGACGGCTCGGGATTGGCCCACGACATCGTGTCGGTCCGGCACGGGCAGAAGAGCCAGGCCTGGCAGATCGACGCGATCACCGGCGCGACCGTGTCCTCGAACGCGATCGCCAACATCCTGAACAAGAGCGCCGCGCGCTTCGTCCCCCTGATCCAGGCCCATGTCGACGATTTCCGCGAGACGGAGTGAGCGATGGCCGATCCGCACGAGACCCCGCCGATCGACGAGCTGCTCAAAGGGCTGTGGCGCGAGAACCCGGTGTTCATCCAGGTGCTCGGCACCTGCCCCACGCTCGCCGTCTCGAACACCGCGCGCAACGCGCTGGCGATGGGCCTGGCGACGCTCGTCGTCCTCGTCGGCTCGAACGTCGTGATCTCGTCGATCCGCAAGCTCGTGCCGCAGCAGGTGCGCATGGCGTGCTACATCCTGGTCATCGCCACGTTCGTCACGATCGTGGACTACGCGATCCAGGCGATCAGCCTCGACCTGTACCGCGCGCTCGGCGCGTTCATCGCGCTGATCGTGGTCAACTGCATCATCCTCGGACGGGCCGAGGCGTTCGCCTCGAAGAACGGCGTCGGGCGCTCGGCGCTCGACGGCATCGGCATGGGCCTCGGCTTCTGCGTGGCCCTGTCCTGCCTCGGCGTCGTGCGCGAGATCCTGGGCTACGGGACGCTGTTCGGCGTGTCGCTCTTCGGCGCGCACTACCAGGGCTGGGTCGTGATGATCCTGCCCTCGGGCGGGTTCCTCACCTTCGCCGCATGGATCCTGTTCGCCAACTGGCTGCGCAAGCGCGGGGTCTCGTCATGAACAACGAATCGCTCGGCACGATCCTGCTCAACGCCACGTTGATCAACAACTTCGTGCTGGCCTACTTCCTCGGAATCTGCCCGTTCCTGGGGGTCTCGGGCAAGCTCGAGACCGCGACGCGGATGGGCGCCGCCGTGACCTTCGTGATGCTGGTCACGTCGACCTGCGTGTACGGGATCAACTGGTTCCTGGCCGCGATCGATGCGCCCTACCTCAGCCTGATCTCGTTCATCGTGGTGATCGCCTCGGCCGTGCAGCTGGTCGAGATGTTCATCAAGAAGGCCAGTCCGGCGCTGTTCCGCGCGCTCGGCATCTACCTGCCGCTGATCACGACCAACTGCGCGATCCTGGCCCTGGCGCTGTTCCAGACCAACCGCGGCTACGGCTTTTTGCAGGGGCTGGCCTTCGCGATCGGCGGCGGGGCAGGCTTCACGCTGGCGCTGGTGATGATGGCTGGGGTCCGCGAGCGCCTGGCGCTGGCCGAGGTGCCGGACGTGGTCCGGGGGACCGCGCTGGGCCTGGTCCTGGCCGGGATCCTCTCGATCGCCTTCATGGGCTTCGGGGGCCTGGGAGGATGAGCGTGCTCGGCTCCGTCGCCGTGGGAGCGATCGCCGTGGCCGGCCTGGCCGCGGCGTGGGTCGCGGTGCAGGGCGCGTGGGGCCGCGCCTTCCCGCGCGCGTGCTCGGATCCCGACGTGCTGGCCGGGCGCAAGGGCTGCCTGGGCTGCAAGAACCAGGACGAGGACGTCTGCGACCGAGGAGGACAACGATGAGCGAAGCGGTGATGCGCCTCGAGGACTACGACACCACGACGCGTTGTCGCGCCACGGTCGTCTCGACCGAGCGGATCACGTCGGAGCAGGCCGAGGCGGAGGTGCGCGAGATCGTGCTCGACGTCGATCGGCCGGAGTTCGACTACCAGGTCGGCCAGAGCATCGGGGTGATCGCGCCGGGAGGCGCAGAGTTCGGCGCGAAGCACCATTTCCGGCTCTACAGCGTCGCCGACCTGCCCGAGCGTGCCGCGTCGGGGCGGCCGCGGATCAAGATCTGCGTGCGGCGCTGCAGCTACATCGATGCCTACAACGGCGAGGAGTACCCCGGGATCGCGTCGCACTATCTGTGCGACCTGCGACCGGGCGACACGTTCACGATCACCGGGCCCTACGGCCTGCCGTTCGAGGTGCCCGCGGAGCGCGAGGCCAAGCTGATCCTGATCGGCACCGGCACGGGCATCGCGCCGTTCCGCGCGTTCGTCAAGCACCTGTACCGCGAGGTCCCGGACTTCCGGGGTCGCGTCTGGCTGTTCTACGGCGCCCGGAGCGGCCTCGACCTGCTGTACATGAACGACCGCAACAGCGACTTCACGCAGTACTACGACCAGGCGACGTTCGAGGCCTTCCAGGCTCTCAGCCCGCGGCCCAACTGGGCCGACCCGATCGCCTGGGACCGGGCGATCGCCGAGCGGGGAGACGAGCTGTGGCAGATGCTCGGTGAGCCCAGGACCTACGTCTACGTCGCCGGACTGGAGAAGATGCGCCGCGAGCTCGACCTGGTGTTCGCGCGCCTGGCCGGCTCGCCCGAGAAGTGGGAGCGCCGCAAGGCCGAGCTGATGGCGGGTCGTCGCTGGGTCGAGCTGCTGTACTGAGTCAATCGTCGGCCGACAGCTTCGAACACCGTCAGCACCTCGATCGTCCGCACACTCCGACGATAGACCAACCGGTAGGAACCCACGACGAGTTCCCGCAGCCCGCTCTCCGGGAGCTCCGGCAGCTTGCGGCCTCGATTCGCGTGATCGGACAACGCCTCTCCTCGCTCGATCAGCCGGTCCACGAGGCGCGACGCTGCGCGCGGATCGTCCCTCCCGATGAACTCCTCGATCTCGACGAGCCGCCGCCAAGCTTGCTCGGTCCAGACCACTTTCATCGCGGAGCGCGTTGAGACCGCCATGCACGGAGACGCTCGCGCAGCTCGGTTGCGCCCACGACACGCCCCGCTTCGGCATCGCTCAGTCCGGCGGCGATCGACTCGAGAAGTCGGGTGCGCGCCTGGAGCCGATCGAACTCTCGCGGCGAAAGAAGCACGCCGGCAGGGCGGCCATTCTGTGTGATCACCATGGGCTCGTCGGAGTCGGCAAGCCGTCTGAGCAACTGGGCTGCTTGCGCCTTGAACTCGCCGAGTGGCACGATTCCATCCGCGACCTGGACCTGTTTCACCTTCGACTCCACGTTTGCGTGGACCGAATATAGTCCGAATTCAGACCCGCCTCAAGCCCGGAGGCCCCGCTGACCCACGCCTCGCCCACCCCGCGCCCGATCGCCGACCTGGCCCTCGATCTGGGGATCGCCGCCGCCGGTTGACGACCCGCGGAACCTCCGGCAGACTCCCCTGCATGCTGCGGATTGGCCCACGCGCGCTGGCTCTGCTCGTCCTCGCTGCGCTCCTCCTCGCCCCGGGCGCGTCCGGCCTGACCGTGCAGCGCATGGACCTCGGCGAGCTGTGCCGGAACGGCCACCGGATCGTGCGCGGCACCGTGCTCTCGAGCGTCGAGGGTGCGATACGGCTCGGCGGCGCACGGATCCCCGTCACGACCTATCGCATCCGGATCGACGAGACGTTCAAGGGCTCGCCGGGCTCGGCCAAGGGCGAGCCCGTCTTCGAGCTCAGGACGCTGGGCAAGGCCATGCCGGTCGAGGTCGGTGGCTTGGTCCGGGCGCCGATCCTGGCCGACCTTCCGCAGCTCGAGATCGGCGCCAGCTATCTCCTGTTCACCACGCGGCCGGAGCGCGTCGGTCTCGCAACGACCGTCGGCCTGGGACAGGGTTGCTTCCGGGTCCAGGGCCAGGCCGAGAAAGAAACGGCGGCAAACGAGCTGGACAACGCGGACCTCTTCCGCGGCACGCGCCTCGAGGGGGTCGTCGCGCCCGGCCCTGTCCCCTACCGCGTGCTGGCCCGGGCGATCCGCGACACGCTCGCCGACCAGGGGGCGAGTCCGTGAGCCAGGCTCGCCTGCTCGTCGCCGCGATCGTGCTCGGCGCGACCGTCGGACCGGCCGGGGCCAGCGGCGCGCTCTACCTGAGATCCTCCGGCGAGCCGTTCCGCTGGCCCGATGGGGGCCGCTCGATCCCCTACAACCCCGATCGTGGCGGCTTCGGCAGGCTCGATGCGGCCACGGCCCTGGCACAGACCGACGCGGCGTTCGCCGCCTGGCAAGCGGTGCCCACCTCCACCGCCAGCTATCGCAACGCCGGGCTCCTGCCCGTCGACGTGACCCAGTCGAACTATGGCCCGTACCTCTTCGCCACGCAGCCCGACGGCCGGAACGCGATCGTCTACGACCAGAACGGTGCGATCTTCAACTCGCTGTTCGGCTTCGGGTCGGGCGTGCTCGGCTTCGCGGGCCCCGAGTGGGTCGATCCGGCGACGGGCGACGTGATCGAAGCCTACGCCTTCCTCAATGGTGGCCCGAATCTCATCCTCGGCTTTCCCACCTCCGAGATGCTGACGATCCAGGTGCACGAGTTCGGGCACTACGCGAACCTGGCGCACACGGTGATCAACGGTCAGATCGCGCTGTTCGGCGACCCCACCGGACCCGCGCCACACGACACCTTCCCGCGCGAGGACCTCGAGGGGCGGATCGAGACGATGTACCCGCTGCTGTTCCGCGAGGGCGGCCAGGAGACGCTGCACGCGGACGACGTGGCCTCGCTGTCCCGGCTGTATCCCGAGCCCGGCTTCTCGGCGAGCCACGGGACGATCACGGGCCGCGTCGTGCGCGTCGACGGCCTGACGCGAGCGAGCGGAGTCAACGTCATCGCGCGCAACGTCGCCGACCCGTACGACGACGCCGTATCGTCGATCGCCGGGGAGCTGACCGACTCGGTCCTGCAGTCCGATCCGTGGACGGGCGTGTATCGCCTCGAGGGACTGACGCCCGGCGCGACCTACGCCGTGTACGTCGACCGGATTCTCGCCGGCGGGTTCAGCACACGGCCGTTCTTCCCCTACCCGGCCCCCGAGGAGCTGTACAACGGCCCGCGCGAGTCGGGAGATCCGCGCATCGACGACCCGGCCGAGTACCAGGGGATCGTCGCCGTCGCGGGCGCGACGACGGACGGCGTGGACATCTTCCTCAATCGACCGGCTCCGGGAGCGTTCCCGCTGGGCGACGAGCAGACGGCGGAACTGCCGATCGGATTCCCGTTCCGCTTCTGCGGCGGCGAGTACACGCTGGTGTTCCTGAACTCGAACGGCACGCTCACGTTCGAGGGGCCGAGCAACAGCGCCGAGGAGACGACGAGCGGGTTCTTTTCCGGACCGCCGCGGATCGCGGGGCTGTGGGACGATTTCGACCCCGAGGCGGGCGGGGCGGTGAGCTGGGACACGACCCCCAACTCGTTCCGCGTGCGCTGGGACGAGGTGCCGGAGTACGCGAGCGCGCGGCGCAGCAGCTTCGGCATCGAGCTGCAGCGCTCGTCCGGCGAGATCCGGCTGGACTACGGCGAGATCCGCGCTTTCGACGGCCTGGCCGGGCTGAGCTGCGGCAGCCGGCTGACCAGCCGCTACGAGCCGCAGAGCGACCTCAGCCTGCTCCCCTCGTCGCCCGACCAGACGATCAATGCCCGAAACGTCTCGGCCCTGTACGAGCAGTTCGTCGCCATCCGCCCCAATGATCTGCAGGGGCGGTCCCTGCGCTTCACGGCGCCGAACGAGTTCCGCGACCTGCGCGAGCCCAACGACGGCCTCTTGCGCGCACGGCGCGTGCGGCTGCCGTACTGGAGCGGTGAGCGTTTCAGCGGCATCTTCCCGTCGGGCGACGACGTCGACTTCTTCCGCTTCTTCGCCCGGGCCGGGGACACGCTCGTGGCCGAGACACGGGCCGGCAACCAGTTCGACACCGTGCTCGGCGTGTTCGATGCCGCGTCGGGAGCGCTCGTCGCGGTCGACGACGACTCGGGCTTCGGCCTGCTGTCCCGCGTGAGCTACGG
>Ga0180085_1000101_pt1 | contig 26741 bp, 18 predicted proteins | sample EasRiv730_16_10D_FD_123013 | JGI IMG/M metagenome (GOLD analysis project Ga0180085, IMG submission 123013) | Soil microbial communities from meander-bound floodplain in the East River, Colorado, USA - East River metaG ERMLT730_16_10D | ecosystem: Environmental > Terrestrial > Soil > Floodplain ... | reverse complement strand
GGCCTTGCGCAACCGGCTCGTCTGAGCGCGCCGACCCCCTCCCACGCCTTTCACAAGCCCATCTGTACAGACGGTGACGGCCGGCCACGCCGGCTGTACTATGACCCGTTACCTACGAAAAGGAGGCTGGCATGAAAACAGTGACGACGAGGGTTGCTTCGATGTCTGGAAAGCGGGCGGCGCAGGCCGTCGCGGCAGTCAAACGGTTGCGATCGATCCGAAGTGGCTCATCCCTTGCTGTTGGATGGTCGCAATCGATCCACCCGGGGGAGCCGAGAGCATCGGGTTAGTCCCTTTCCCACAGAACGCCTCGGAGGCTGCCGCCGCCCAACAGACAGCGGCTTACCTGGTTCCTGGGCTTTGGCAAACAACAAGGAGTATACGATGAAACGTCGACCTAAAGCGCGATCTTGCAAGCTCGTCCTTTTCCTTCTTCTCTTTCCTGTTCACTCATTAGCCGAATCACCGTACTGCAAACTCTGCCTGAGTGAAGAACGGCAGTTGCTGGCTGAGTATGAGCGCAACAGACACAACGAATCGGTAAGGGCCAAGATCTCCAGAGAAATCGAACTGCTCAGAAAGCTAAGGTCTGCACACCGGAAAGAAAAGCCTGAGAGCTGTCCCAGCCTCCCGCAGAGCCCCGCCGTGAGCGGGAGCGCAGGGACCCAGGGAATTTATCTCGGTGGCGTGCTGGTTCCCCCCAATCCGGTCCGTGTGGTCGACGGCACCACTCCGGTGAGGTTCAGCCTCGGGGGCGACCGGGGCCTCGACATCTTCGTAGCGGGCTACCCGAGGTCGGAACAGATCGTGTGCTCGTCAGGTGCGTCGGTCAACGGCGTCGACGCGACCGCGACGGCGGGCGCGAGCAGTCTCTCGTACGACCCGGCCACGGACCAGTACACGTACGCCTGGAAGACCGCCAAGGCCTGGGCGAATACCTGCCGCCAGCTCGTCGTGAGGCTCCTGGATGGCAGCGTTCACAGGGCGAACTTCACATTCAAGTAATCGATGGAAGGGACGGCGCGGTTCGCGCCCGCAGGAGGTCGCGCCATTTCCCGTCCGATCATCGCCGTCTGTTGCGCGGCGACCGCCTCTCCCACGCCTTTCATAAACCTATCTGCACAGACGGTGACAGCCGGCCAAGGCAGCTTAGGTAGCCTACTCTTTACCTATGAAAGGAAGCAGATGAAAGTAGCGAACCAACGTCGTCGCTTAACCTCGGCGCGACGGTCAATTCGCCGGCTCTGGACTTTGGACCCGCGATATCCAAACGGGCTCAGTCTCTACGTCAGCTCCACCCGTCCCCGGCGGGTTCGGCGGTGAGGACATCTGGGTCTCTCAGCGTTCCAGCCTCAACGACCCTTGGGGCCTGCCAGTGAACCTGGGACGGAGCCTTTGCCTCTGCAGGCGATGTTCCATGGTCGAACGAGTATCTGCTAGAAACCTTCGCGGATCACGAAGATTCCTAAAGACCGAAATGGAAGCGATGCGCGCTATCTGAACGGAGAGCGGGGCTATCGTTCTGGATTGCAGAGACCAAAAAACGGGTGCTCCGCTGCCTCTTGAATTGCTGACTTCCCAACTGAATAAAGCGATGAAGTCGGGGTTCGGGAATCCCCGTAGGGTGAGCTAACTAGACTAGGCACCCAGTTCAGGAATGGGTCCCATTCCTTCTCCCTTTGCCGAGGGGTTGAATTGCCCATGGTAGGCAGTTCCTCCTGAGCGGTTCGCCAAGTGCTTCTTTACGAGGTTGAGACAAGGAGAAAAAGATGAAAACACTCATTCTAGCGGCCAGTCTGGCCATAATGAACGTAGGCGCGCTGGTTGCCGAGTCAGGTGCAAGAGTTGCGTTGGAGGCTCCTCACCAACACAAGGCGAAGTTGGTGCGATTGTTGAAGCAGCAGTTCTCGGACGCCGAGGCGGTCACAGCAGTTGTCAGGGACAACAGGTTGTACCTTTGCGTATGGAAGGGCGGTCAAGCGCAGGTGGCCACTTTGCCATTTGACAGTTCATTGCGATCACAGCTGGCTGATCTGAACAACACAAAAGAGCGTGAGACAAAGATCGGCAGCGTAGGACCGGCTCAAAGAGTCCTGCGCACGCCTGGAACCGACCGATAGTTGGGGCCGCGTGGTTCGAGTGGATGAAGCCTAGCCAGCGCGTTCCTGTTGGCAATCGTGAGGACATCCTCCACATCAACACCGGTTCTCGTCCAGTGCGATAAGGCAAAATGAAAAACGGAAAAGGCAGAGTGGAGGGGTCAGCCTCATCACTTTGCTTTCTCTTGCCTGCTCAGCCAGACCTTCGTCACCCCCATCTCTACTTCGACCAGTAGGGTCAGCCAGACCGCTGACTTGGCAGCCTCTCAGAGGTCGGGCACGGAACTGCGCAGCCTGAAATAGCTCCCGCCTAGTCGCCTAGTGTTTAGCGATGATTCGCCTTGGAAACCGCGTAACCGATCCAGGTGGGCACGAAGTCAGCTGTTTCCAGTTTCCGGACACGCGACTAGCCAACACCGCGACCCTCGACACTCAGCCAGCCACTTCTCAGATTTCTCTAACACTAAATCAGCGAGATGACGATTCAAGGGATTAGCCAACACGTCATTTGACGGGAACCCTAAGCGTACTCTTAGGAAATGGACGAGCTTAACGGCATCCAGCAGTTGCCCAACGATAGGCGTTCGGTCCCCGTCGTCATCAAAATGGGCCACAGTCGGATTGAAGGCAATGTACCTCAACCGACAATTGGCCGATTAAGGGTGGAATCTACGGCAAATACTTCCCGAGGGGATGAGTTGCCAAAGGCCTGCCGGAAGCAGGAGGTTTTGGATGGCCAGCATTTTGTTGTTGGAAGACAATGACCTCAACGGAGACAAGCTCGCTGGGTGCCTGGAATTTAGAGGCCACGCGGTAACCAGGGTGCATGATGGACCGCACGCTCTAAGAGCCGTTGTGAGTCGAGTCTTCGACTTGGTCGTGCTCTACACGGCGACGGGGATGGATGTCCTAAGAATGCTCAGGCAAGCCAATTCTGCACTGGAGCTTCCGATCATCATGATCACATCCAAAGATTGCAGTGATGGCGGAGTTGAGGCTTTGAAGGAGGGGGCGAACGACTACCTGACCCAGCCTATCGATCTCAATGTTGCTCTTGCACGTATTGACAAGCAGTTGGTTCTCAAGAAGTCCCATCATGATTTGAATTATGAGAAGTTGTTGCTGAATTGTCAGATTGAGGTCTCTCCGGACGGAATCCTGGCGATTTCGAACGAGGGAGATTGGCTTTCCTTCAACCGGCGTTTTCTAGAAGTGTGGGATCTCACGGGGCAAGTCTCTTCCGAGCCAGCGGGGCAGAAAGGCTTTGAGCTTTTGCTCAGCAAGCTCTCAAATCCCGAGCATTTTGCTTCCGTCCTTGCTGGGCTGGCCGACCGGCCGGACGAACGAAGCTGGGATGAGCTTCAACTGGGGGACGGCAGAACCCTTGAGGGCCACAGCGTCCCCTTTTTGGACCCTAGGGGCATTCATCAAGGGCGGGTTTGGTATTTCCGAGATGTTACCAACCGGAAGTGGGCGGAGGAGGCGCAGCTGGAAACTGAAATTGCGTTGGGCGAAAGTGAGGAACGGTACGCCTTGGCAGCCAAGGCTGCCAATGACGGGCTGTGGGACTGGAATCTGAAAACCGACCAGATCTACTTCTCGCCGCGCTGGAAATCCATGCTGGGCTATGAGGAAGGGGAGATTGGGAACCAGCCCGATGAATGGTTCAAGCGCATTCATCCTGAGGATTTGGACCGGGTCAAACGTGCCGTGGCCGATCATTTGGAGGGGCAGTCTCCCAATTACCAAACTGAACACCGGATGATGCACCGAAACGGAAACTTTCGTTGGATACTCAGTCGAGGTCTTGCTATTCGGGATGAGGCAGGAACGAATGCACGAATGGCTGGATCGCAAACCGATATCACGGGAGGAAAGGTCTCGGATCCCTTGACAGGCTTGCCCAATCGCCTGTTGTTTCTGGAACGTCTTGAATGGGCAATCAAGAAGAGCAAAAGGGACAAGGATTACTTGTTTGCGGTGTTCTTCCTGGATTTGGACCGGTTCAAGCTGATCAATGACAGCTTGGGGCATGGCATTGGAGATCAATTCCTGGTGTGCATTGCTCAGAAACTCGACTCTTGCCTGCGATCCACGGATGCTGTCGCGCGTTTCGAACAAGAGGATGTCCTGGCCCGGTTGGGCGGAGACGAATTCACGATTTTGCTCGACGGCATCAAACATGTTCGGGATGCGACCCGCGTTGCAGAGCGGCTTCAGAAGCAGCTGTCGTTGCCCCTCACTGTTGGTGGTCACGAGGTGTTCACCAGTGCAAGCATTGGAATAGCCGTTAGCGCGACGGGCTATGAACACGCAGAGGAGATTCTGCGCGACGCAGACACAGCCATGTACCGAGCCAAGATGCTGGGCAAGTCTCGCTTTGAGCTCTTCGACCCCACCATGCGTGAACATGCGGTCGCGCGGATGACGCTGGAAACGGACCTCAGGAAAGCCCTCGAGCGGAATGAATTCCTTCTGTACTACCAGCCCATTGTTTCCCTGGACAGCGGCGCTCTCATCGGATTTGAAGCGCTAGCCCGTTGGCAGCATCCGGAGCGTGGTCTGGTGCCTCCGAGCGAGTTCATTTCGGTGGCCGAAGAGACAGGCATGATTCTTGCCATTGGCAATTGGGTCTTGACCGAAGCCTGTTGCCAGATTAAAGCCTGGCAGTCTGAGTTCCCACAGAACCCGCCCCTGATGGTTAGCGTCAATCTGTCTGGCAAGCAGTTCACTCAACTGGATTTCATAAAGGGAGTCAGTCAGACCCTTCGCGAGAGCGGTCTGGACGGCCACTGCTTGAAGCTGGAGATCACGGAGAGTCTTTTGATGGAAAACGTGGAAGTGATCACTGCGATGTTGATGCAGATAAAAGCGCTTGGAGTCAGATTGGGGATCGATGACTTCGGCACGGGTTACTCGTCCCTCAGCTATCTGCACAGGTTTCCTTTCGATACACTCAAGGTGGATCGCTCATTTGTCAGCCTAGTGGGGCCTCAGGGCCAGAATTCTGAAATCGTCAAGACGATTGTCACTCTAGCCCACAACCTGAACTTTGACGTGATCGCCGAGGGCGTGGAAACAGCCGAGCAGGTTTTCCAACTGCGAGCCTTTGGCTGTGAACTTGGTCAGGGATACTTCTTCTCGCAGCCGATTAGCGCCGCGAAAGCTTCAGATCTTCTGGCTCAGCGTCAGCAGGAGTGGCAGATGATCTGGCCTCTGACCTCCGTCGGACAGGAACTCCACGCCTAGTGATCAACAGGTGACGGGTCGAGGTTTGTGCAAAAACATGGTCCCTGCCGAGGTGAGAAGATGTAGTGGCAAGTGGGCAGGGTGCTACGAGAGTCCACTCGCTCCGCGAGTGGTCAAGGACTTTAGCTTATGGATAAGCAGGCCATAAATCCCGAGATACTGGAAGACATGATTACGGCAGAGATCGCGATGAAGTACGGGTGTCATCCGCAAGCTCTTGAGACTCTCACCCGTCTGACTCAGGGCCACCCGAACTACTTGCCTGCAAAGGAAGCCCTGGAGACCGTCTACCGTGAAACGGGCCAGATCGAGCTGGCAGCGGGAATTGCAAAAGAAATCGAACTGATCCGGTCGCAGCTGGCGAAAGAAGCGGCCGAAAAAACTCAGACTGTTGACGGGAAGGAGCAAATTCGGAGAAGACGGTTCATCGCAGGAGTCGACTTGATCGTCAGGGAGATCTATGACACCCGGGATGAAGAAGAGGTATTAAGAGTCTCGGCCTCAAAAATCGCCGAGAGCATCGGAGCGGACCGTTGTGTGATGGTCGTGCGAGAAAAGGACGGACTAAGAGCGAGAAGTCATGAATACTGCAAATCCGGAGTTGCGCCCTCCCTTGACAGTAAGACTGCCAAGCTGACGTTTCTGATCTCAAGGCTGGTTTCCGAATCTCCCGATCCAAAAGTCGTCATCGAACCGACGAAGGACCAGGCGCTGGCCGAGTGCCGCTCAGTGTTGGAGCAATTCAGCATTCAGTCCTTTGTCGCTTGTCCACTGCTCTACAAATCCGATCGGATCGGGATGATTGTAGCTCACCGTTGTGCTGAAGCGACCGAGTGGGATGAACAGGAAGTCACCCTTCTGTCGACACTTGCTGGGCACGTGGCTGTTGCCCTAAAAAATGCCCAACACTTCCGGGAAGCGCAAGGCTTGGACGTCAAGGATGAATTGACCGGCTTGCACACGCGCAAGTTCTTCGAGCAGCGACTCTCCGTTGAACTTCGCAATGCCCAGCAACAAAACTATCCGCTTTGCCTCGCAACGGTGTCGGTCAATGATCTGCAGAGTATAGGAAGAGCTCAAGGTCAGGCAGCTGCCGACATTGTTTTGCACAAAGTAGGATTCTTGCTGAAGACTCATTTGCGAAAAGGAAGCGTCGTTGCCCGATCGGGAGATGATCAGTTCATGGTCATTCTGCCCAGCACATCCGAAACGGTTTCACACCACATAATGAGTCAGATCAAGAGCGTGGTTGAACAGAACCTCAAAACCGATGGCGGCGGCCAGGTAACCCTATCCGTGGGAGTGATGGAGGCCAAAACCAATTCATTGCATTCGCGACACACGTCCATCGCGGATGGTGAAGCAACGCCTTCGCACCCAACCGAAACGGTCACCCTCAAGGGGGATCTGTCCGACATCGCAATGCAAGACATCGTTCAGATTCTGGAAGGCGGAAGAAAGTGCGGCAAGCTCGTAATCCATACGTCTGGCCAGACCGGAGTGATTTTCTTCAACTCCGGAAGAATTGTCGACGCAAGCTTCAGAGACAAGGTGGGTGAGCCTGCTGTGTACGACTTGCTCGCCATGAAGCAGGCGAGGTTTGAATACAGCCCTTCCGAAACTTCATTCCCTGAAGTCATCATCAGCAGTAACACCTTCCTGCTTTTGGAGGGCTTGAGACTCCTCGACGAATCCAACCGAAACCATAGCGAGGCCGCGTAGTCCGGCCAACCACCAACTCCAGCCAGTCAGAAACGATTCCCAGAGTCGGCACTACAAGCCATTCTGAGGCTCTTGCTTTCAAGCTTCGGAGCCTGCAGCCTTCAATAGTGCCATGCAGCGCTGCAAATAGGACTGCAACAGTCTCGACTTGTTACGAGTGACCCAGGACCGATCAATTTTGGGATCTGGCAACTAGTCAGGCAGTGAAATCGAAGCGGAAAACGGATTGGATCCGAGGCGTTCTGCGCTACTGCTGCCAACCACCGCCCAGCGCTTTGTAAATTTGAACCAGCGCCAGAAGTTCATTGCGTCTGGCCTGCGCCAATTTCAATTCGGCGTCGAACAGATCACGGTCGGCATCCAAGGCGTTGAGTAGAGTGTCTACTCCACCCCGATACCGCAAGTAGGCCAGACGGGATCGGTCCTGCAGCGTCGCCATCAGCTGTTCCTGCTTCTCGCGAATCTCTCGAGTCTTTCGGTGTTCGACGAGTGAATCCGAGACTTCGCGGAAGGAGGTTTGGATCACTCTTTCGTATTGGATTAACGCGAGCTGTTGCTGTGCCTGGGCCAGCCTCACATTCGATTTGAGCCGCCCGGCCGTGAAGACCGGCTGTGTGATTTGGGGGATAAAGCTCCAAGTCCGGTTGGAGCCTCCCAATAAGTCGTCCAGTTGATTACTCTGCGCGCCGACAAAGCTCGTCAAGCTTATCCGCGGGAAATACGCAGCCTTGGCCACACCAATGATGGCGTTGGCGGCAATCAGATCTTGCTCGGCCGCCCGGATGTCCGGACGCCTCTCCAGCAAAGAGGAAGGCAAACCTGGAGGAACTGTTGGTGGTTGCTCCTGCTCAGTTAGCGGACGACCACGCGGCGGAGCACCCGGGTTTTTGCCGAGCAGCAGGCTGATCTGATTTTCCGTTTGCTCGATCAGTTGCTCCTGATTCAAAATCGCCTGCGCTGCGGTATGAACCAGCTGCTCTCCTTGCCTGACTTCCAACAAAGTCGCGACGCCGCCTTGTTCGCGGATTCTGATGAGTTCCAACGAACTCTCGCGCGCAGCTAACGTGCGCTTGGCAATCTCCAGCTCCATATCGAGCTCAAGCAGGTTGAAGTAGGTCCCGGCGACTTCGCTCACGAGAGAGGTAACCACGGCCTTTCGCGTCTCTTCGGTTGCTAGCAGGTTGGCTCTGGCCGCCTCGGTTGCGCGGCGCAGCCGGCCCCAAATATCAAGCTCGAACGAGAGTAGATTCAAAGCGACGCTGCCAAATGTCCGTTTCAACTGAAAGCCCTGAGGGAATGGGAATGGGCCACTGGCAGAGTTGCGGAGCGTCGTGACGTTGCCGGTGGTTTCAAAGTTCGGCAGCTGATCGGCCTGCCTGATACCGAGATTGGCACGAGCCGCATCCACGCGCACCACGGCCTCGCGCAGGTCGTAATTCGCGATCAGAGCTGTTTGAATTAGCTCCCGAAGTCGTTCATCTTTGAAAATCTCGAACCATTTCTGGTTAGCCAGTGACGACAGATCGCTGGGAGGAGTGGTATCGGCACTGCCTCGAAAAACATCGGGCGATGTGACTTTCGGCTGCTGGTATTTCGGACCAACGGCGCAACTCGCCAAGAAACTGGCCGTCACCAAGATCACGATCAATTGTTTCTTCATCTGCTTGCTCTGCTCCCGATGCCCTTTATTCGCCGCTTGGGCCGGGGGCGGGTTCAACTGTCTGGTTGCCAATCGCTTGTTCTTTGCGTCTTCGGGTTAGCCGCTCTACCACGTAGAAGGACACGGGGATCAGAAAGATTGCAAGGAGTGTGGCGGCGAGCATTCCCGTGATCACGACGCTTCCGAGAATGCGACGACCCGCTGCGCCTGACCCCGACGCAAACCATAACGGCACGCATCCAAGAATAAACGCGAAGGAAGTCATCAGGATGGGGCGCAAACGCAGACGCGCTCCTTCCAATGCCGCGTCGACAAGATCACGACCCTTCTCGAATTCGAGCTTGGCAAACTCCACGATAAGGATTGCGTTCTTTGCGGAAAGTCCGATCAATACGATCAATCCAATTTGCGCATACACATCAAGGTCGTACCCCCTGAGCCAAAGGCCGGCGAAGGCGCCGAAAACAGCGATCGGCACCGTCAGCAGAACTGAGAAGGGCAGTGACCAACTCTCATAAAGCGCCGCCAAAATGAGGAAAACGAAGATCAGCGACAGTCCAAACGCCGAGACGGCTGCGCCTGAAGTACTCCTTTCCTGGTATGAAAGATCGGCCCACTCATAGCCAATCTCGGGCGGAAGCTCCTTTGCTATTTCCTCGACCGCGTCCATGGCTTGGCCTGAGCTGTAACCGGGTGCGGCGCCTCCAATCACTTGCGCGGCGCGATAAAGATTGAAGCGGTTCGTGTATTCGGGGCCGCTGGTTCGGCGCGTCGTCACCAACGCGGATAGCGGAACCATGCTCCCGTCCCGATTCCTCACAAAGTAGTTTCGGATGTCCCGATCGCTCAGGCGTTCCTCCCCCTCCGCCTGGAGGAAAACGCGCCACTGCCTTCCGAAACGGTTGAACTGGTTCAGATACAGGCCGCCCAGGTAAGCTTGCAGCGTTTGATAGACGTCTCCGATCGCGACGCCTTGCTTGAGAACCTTGTCACGGTCCACATCGGCATAGATTTGAGGGACCGAGGCGGAGAACTGTGAAGCGACTCCCGCCAGTTCCGGACGGCTGCGGCAGGCTGCCAGAAACTTCTGCAGATTCTGGTCGAGGAAGTCGACTGACCCTCCGCTGCGATCCTGAAGCCAGAACGAAAAGCCGCCGGCGTTACCCAATCCTGGAATCGATGGAGGGCCGAAAGAAAACGCGATCGCTTCCGGCACCTGGCTCGCTAGCGCCTTGTTTAGGGTCGCCACAATGCCCTTGGCTTCAAGCTGTTTTCCCGGACGCTCGTGCCATGGCTCGAACGATGTGAAAAAGAATCCTTGATAGCTGGCTGAAGTGCGGGAGAGCAGGCTAAATCCACCAATCGTCGTGTAGTACTTGATGCCTTCGGTCTTTTCGAGAATTCCCTCAATCTTCTTCAACACCTGGTCTGTCCGCTCCAGCGAAGCCGCTGCGGGAAGCTGGACATTCAAGAGACCGTAGCCGTAGTCCTCATCTGGCAGGAAACCGGTCGGAAGGCGCCTGCCAATGAGGCTATCCACGACCGCGAAGCCAACGATAATCATCACAGCCACGACTGCCTTTCGGATCAGTCCATGGCTCCAGTCAACGTAACGGTGCGTGGCCTTCGTGAACCCGCGATTGAAGACCCCGAAGAAGCGCGCAAGCATGCCTCGCGACTCCTTCCGTGGCCTCAGCAGAAGCGCGGAAAGTGCGGGCGAGAGCGTCAGTGCGTTGAAGGCGGAAATGAGAACGGCAATTGCGATGGTCACGGCAAACTGATTGTTCAACCGACCCTGAATGCCTCCCATGAAGGCCACGGGTAGAAATACCGAAGACAGGATCAGCGCAATGGCGATCACCGGCCCTGAGACCTCTTTCATTGCCTGGAAAGTAGCGTCGCGAGGGGACATCCCTTCCTCAATATGGTGCTCGACCGCTTCGACGACCACAATCGCATCGTCAACGACCAAGCCGATCGCGAGTACGAACGCAAATAGTGACAGCGTGTTGATCGAGAACCCGAGCGCCGGAAAAGCAGCAAACGTGCCGATCAGCGACACCGGCACCGCAATCATTGGAATGAGAGTTGCCCGCCAATTCTGCAGAAAGAGAAAGACGACGAGAATGACGAGGATCATCGCTTCGAGCAGCGTTTGGACAATCTCGCGAATTCCCTCGGTTACCGGTAGCGTTGTGTCGAGCGTAATTGCGTAGTCAAGATCGGGTGGAAACCGGTTCTTCATTTCCTGCACCGCTTTCTTCAACCCACGAGCAACTTCCAATGCGTTCGAACCGGGGGCCTGAAAGATCCCAATCACCGCGGCCGGCTGGCCATTCATGCGCGATCTTTGTTGATAGTTGAGAGCGCCGAGTTCGATCCGTGCGACGTCCTTCAACCGCACGACGGAGCCGTCACGATTGGAACGAACCACAATCTGTCCGAACTCCTCCGGTGTCTGTAGTCTGCCTTGCGCGCGAACTGTATAGGTCATCTCCTTTCCCGCTGGGGCCGGTTCAGCGCCTACCTGCCCTGCCGGGTTAACGGCGCTCTGCTGCCGGACCGCGTTCGAGAGATCGGGAACTCCCAGACCGAGTTTGGCCAACACATCCGGTTTGACCCAAATGCGCATGGCGTAGTCACTGGCCCCGAAAATCCTCACCTCTCCTACGCCTGGCACTCGATAGAGCACATCGTTGACGTTGATGGTTGCGTAGTTGGCGAGAAACAACGAATCGTAAGTCTTGTTGGGGGAGAAGAGGGAAACGACCAACATCGGGAGTCCGGTGGACTTCCGCGTGGCTATCCCATACTGGCTTACGTCCGTCGGAAGGTTCGGTAGCGCCTGCGCCACGCGGTTTTGCACGTTCACCTGATCGGTGTTCGCATCCGTCTCAACTCCAAACGTCACGGTCAACTGCTCGGTGCCGTCGTTGGCATTGGTCGATTGCATGTAAAGCATATTGTCCACACCGTTCATCTGCTGTTCGAGCGGCGTGGAGACGGATTGCTCAATGGTAACGGCGTCAGCTCCCGTGTAGGTCGTGGAAACGATGATCTGCGGCGGCACGATGTTGGGAAGCTGCGCCACAGGCAGTCCCCTCATCGCGACCAGGCCGGTGATCACTGTCACGATGGCGATGACCATCGCCACAATCGGGCGTCTAATGAAAAACTCGGAAATCATGGACCAGTCTCCTACTGCGTTACCGGACCTGCGACAAATGGCTTGGGGTTTACGACGACATCCGGCCTAACCTTCTGCGTGCCCTCAGCCACAACCCTTTCGCCCGGGCTAAGACCCTCTTCGATGATCCACATGGAGTCGCTGCGCTCTCCAACCTTAACCTGCCGAATGCCTACCTTGTTGTCGCTGCCCACGACGGCAACCTGGTATCGACCTTGTAATTCGGTGACTGCACGTTGCGGAACAAGCAGCGCGCTTTTTCTGGTTGCGGTGACTGCACGGACCCGGCCGTACTGGCCCGGGCGCAAGATGTTCCCCGGATTGGGGAAGAGCCCGGCCAGCCGTATCGCACCGGTCTGAACGCTCACCTCCCGATCCGCCACGAAAAATTTGCCTTTGCGTGGGTAAACAGTTCCGTCGGACAGCACCAGCTCGAGCACGATCTGCCGCTCCCGTGCCTGCCGTTTCTCCTCGTTTGGGTTATCCCGGACCCATCGCAAATACTCCTGCTCGCTAGCAGTGAAGTAAGCTTTGATCGGATCCACCGTCGAAACGGTCGTCAGGCTTTCACCAGTCGGGCTGACCAAGTTGCCGATTTGCCCGCGAGCTATCCCCGCGATGCCATCAATCGGTGACTGTATGCGCGTGAAGCCAACATTGAGTTCGGCGGTCGCTACCTTGGCCCTGGCTGCGAGGATCGAGGCGTTGGCTGATTCAACTCGCGCCTTGGCTGCCTCGAATTCTGCCTTGGCTGCGAGGCTCGTCTGGACAGCGTTGTCGAGCTCCTGGTCGGTGATGGCTCTCTGTTTTGCCAGCGGCGTATAGCGATTCACATCGAGCTGTGTCTTCCCGTAGTTCGCTTCAGCCCGCAAGACCTGAGCCTTGGCCTCCAAGAGCTGGCTATTGGTCTGTGCCAGTTGTCCCTTTTCCTGTTCGAGGACCGACTGAAAAGGGCGTGGGTCGATTTCAAAGAGGAGTTGTCCTTTCCTCACGAAGGAACCTTCGACGTAGTGCTGCCTCAACAGGTAGCCACTAACCTGCGCCCTGATCTCGGCATTGACCATGCCGTCGAGCGTGCCGATCCACTCTCCGTAGACAGGGATATCCCGCTGCTGCACTGAGGCCACTTCAACCTCTGGTGGCGCCGTCACAGGAGCGGTTTTGGCTCTTGAACAACCGCCATCGGCGAGCAGCCAGCCACTGCCCAGGGAGAGCGCTGCAACGAGCCTGCGTCGCGATCGTATTGTCATCCTCTTTCTCCAATCTAACTTTGCGCCGCAGGTAAATCAGCCGATCCTGTGTTTGACAAACAAAGGGGATCCGTTTGCCCGCGAAATTGCTGCAGTCCGAGCTCTCTTCACCGCGGAGTCTCACCCGGCAAAACGACATTAGATCGTATCTAGATATGTGAGATAAAGTGTTGTTTCGTTCCTAGCGAGCCATGGTTCCTCCGCAAGACCGATTGGGGGCGTGTCAACGATCTCTATTCCAGTCCCCAAAAAGGGGGGCCTTATCGACAATGTGGTGGTGCGAGGCAGGAGAAATTATGGAATGTAAGAAATGATGAGATCGTGGTTGATGGGATTATGGAGGCGATAGGGCCGTTCTGTTGCGGCGAAGTTTAGAGTTCACGCTTCAGCGTGCTTGGCAATCCCCGCAAGTTTTCCAGAACCGAATGGGATTAGAGTCCCTGCGTTACCGCACGCTAAAGCGTGAACTCTAGACCAGCAACTACTGGGTCCAGCACGGCCTGAGCTCTACCGCAGCGCTTCCATAAGTCTGGTGTGAATGCGGCGCACGCGTTCCACCTGGCCCTTGGCTGGGAAACGCTCGTAAAAGCCTTCTGCACGAAACTCCTTGTTCAACTCTGCCCACGGACGAATCACGTCGCGGAAGGGTCGTGACGACTTGTCCTCCTTCCACGCCTCAAAAATCTTGCCGGCGCGCAGCAAGTCTCCGAACACGCGGATCAGCGCCTTCAACGTCACATCGCGGGTGACCATGAACTTCTCATTTTCACCCCAGACAGGTTCCATCACTTCACGGACGCCTTTGAAGAAATCCCGGACAATAGGGTACGCACGGTCCGCGCGCGTGTGGAAATGCTTCTCGAAAAACTTCGACTGGGTTTGCACTACCTTGTGGATCTCGTTGAAGAGCTCAGACTGGAGGATCCATTTTTCTTGCCGGCTGCGGCCTCCCAGGCGGTTGATGCGATAGCGAAGCGGCGAGTCGGTTTCCTCATACAGGTGATTCACAATGCGCGCGGCAAACTTCTTTTCTTTCGTCTCCCAGGAGACTTTCTCATACAGATCCACCAGGTGAGACTTGTTGATCTTCGTATGCGTCGAGTTGATGATGACGAACATCTCGGTGGCAAAGTCGCCGCTCTTTCCGTCAAACAGAACGCACGGCACTTCGATCTGGTCAATCTGATCCGGATGTTTCTGTTGAAAGAAGTACAAAGCCGCCAGACGATGCTGCCCGTCGATGATTAGAAACTTCCCTCGCGGCTCGCTCAGGTTGCCCATGGCTGCGAACGATCCCACCGGCTCGAAGCGCAGAACTTCGTCCGTGAAAAGCAGAACTGTGCCCGGAATCAGGGGCTGGCTGACGGCGGTTTCGTAGAAGTTGACAATCTGGCGTACCTTCTGCCGGTTCAGGAGGCGTTGGAAAGCCTTTTCGCTCTTCTCGATGCCGGTGATAAACGAAGCCACCTCGTCATCACCAGGAGCTTCGGCCTCGATCCGCTCTCCTTCGTAATAATAGCGGCTGGTGAAACGCACCCGGTCGAGCAAGTCGGCTGCCTTGTAAGCGATGAAGTAAAACGCCCCTTCCTTTTGTCGTATCTGCGTTGCCAGCATGATTGTTCGCCTCCTTGAGAGTGAGCTCTTGCGTTCACCCGCCCCTCGATATCGATTTTCCCCTGTCTGGTATACGAAGTCTTATCACCCTTGGAGAAGACAGTCGATTAAGGTCCGGCACGCGGAAGTCTGCTTCGATGACCCCTGCCTTCTTTAACTTTGCTAGGACTGAGCTGCTGTGTTGACGTGTCACGCCGTGATCAAAACAAATCTGAATGACTTCCCTTTCGGTTTGACACCGACCTTTTCTCAGCGCCTCTTCGAGATCTTGCTCGAACGCGGTGACTTTTCTGGGGTGAAAGTCATCCAGTGGCAGACGTTCCTGATTCGGCCTGAAATTCTCCCGATTGATATCAAAATCAGCCTCGCCATTCAGCTTGTCTTGCTGCCAAGCAACTTGCAGAAACTTGTCCATACCAAGTGGGTGAGCCGATCCGAAGATGACGCCGTAGACATTGGGTCCCTTCTTGATGGAGAACGGAGCCAAGTAATAGCGCTGGCCTTTCGGGAGCAGACTTCGATAGTAAGAAAGGGCGGCGCGATGGACATGATAGTGGTCATCAGGACGGACAATCTTCTGCCTGATCGCTGGATCATCTCGAAAGCGGTTAAGAGTTGAAGATGACAAGAAGAACAGGAAGTCACATGTCGGAAAGCGAACAAGTTTCTTTAAGATGTCCTCTCCAACGTGGTCGACTCCGCACTGATCAAGGAAGAGTAACTTTGCTGCTAGCCGGTTCGAAAGGGTTTTGTTCAAAGCCGTCAAAGCCGATTCGAACGGTAGGGGCCTTATGTCAAAAATGACGTCCGGAATTCTGAGCCTGTGATTCTGGATATTGGTTTCAAGCTGGGCGATCTTATCTGGGTCTCGATCGAAGAAGTGCACGTGGATCCGGAGCCTCTTCCATGCCGGGAGCTGTCTTTGACTATAGGAATCCAGTTGCTTAAGAGTTCGAAGCGGACTGCCCAGCTGGCCTTTTGGATCGGTTCCCGGACCTGCGAAGAAGTCGAAGACATGCAGTTCCTGCCAGGAGTATTTTGTCGATGCGAGGAAAACCGGTAACCATTCCCGCAAGTAGAATTCAAAGATATCGAGTTTGGTTAGAGTCCCTTCATCGAATGGGCTGTCATGGAAATCGGTTTTGGCCATTGAACTCAGACCATCTGCGGCGCAATCAGCTGTGTTTGCGGAAACTCGTCGTAGGTTTGACCATCGAGAAGGCGGCCGTTTTCTTTCTTGCGGACGCCACCCCACTGCTTGAAGAAGAACGGAACACCAGCTTTTCGGCACTGAGCGCGAATGTCACGCACCCACGCGGGGCTCATAGGCCTTGCTCCTGCTCCACTTTCTCCCCCTACAATCACCCAGCCGATTCCCTTCAGATTCAGCGGTCCCAGATGCTCCAGGAGCGGCTCAATCGAAAGAAATCGGATCTTTGCCGGAGCCGATCGCAAATGAGTGATGCGGGGCACACCATGCTTAATGTTTTCCACACTAACACCCCACCAGATGTGTGGTTGCTGGGCGGCAAAATGGAGTTTAGTTTTCAGCAACTCTGACATCCGCTCCGCGCGTTTGGTGAGAACCTGAAATGTATGCCAGTGCGCCGTCACCATGACTCGGCTAACGGCGACAACGTAGTCGTCGGGAATCTCTTCGTGGAATAGGTCACTCATTGAGTTTACGAAGATGACCTTTGGTGCTTTCCACTTCAGCGGCTCTGCCAGTTTCTCAGGAACGATTCTCAAATCAAATCCCTGCTCAAAGGGATGGCGGGCAACGCCACGAAACCTTTCCGCAAAAGTCTCAGCGTAGCAGTGGGTGCAGCCAGCACTAATTTTTGTACAGCCGCGAACCGGATTCCAGGTGGCGTCGGTCCATTCAATCTTGCTATTTGCGCTCATCTGCCTGGCTCCTTGAATCCTTTTCTAATTCGCTTTTTGTTCGCCAATGATTTTACCTAACAAGCTCCTAATCTCAAAGCCCAATTTCTGACTCGTCATTCTACCCCACACGTCAGATTGGTTTGAGTTGACTCTGCAACTCGTGCTTAGGGTCGAGACAAGATTGTTCGTCGCTCATAATAGACAAAGTGAACTCGCGTGTCAGGAGGTTGGAGGGATGGAGTCAAGACAGGCTTGTAATGTTTCTCAACGCTGCAATCGATACTCTTTGGTAGGTATCATCGTGATTATATGATCCAAGCGGAGCGGGATAAAGGGGCGGCATGCGTTTAATCACTCTAGCTTCGATTCTGTTGCTGACCCAGTGGCTGAACGCCGAGGAGATTCGCATTCCCAAGGCAACGGTGCTCACGCTAGTCCTCGACCAGGAACTGGAAGCGAAGAAAATCAAGAAAGGGAAGGGATTCAAGGCGCACCTCTCGGAGCCTGTGCTAGGTGATGCCCGACAGGTGATCATCCCTGCCGGCAGCGAGGTGAAAGGCAAAGTCGAAGATGCTGATGAGCGACACCTCACCTTGAAGTTCAAGGAGATCAGAACTCCGTCGGGCAAGAAGTCCATTGAAGCCCGCGTTGTAGGAGTGAATGCAGAGCATGTGAAGGTTGACGACAACGAACTGGAATCTCCCGGCAAATCGGGCGCGAAGAAGGTCGGGAGCGCCGGGACGACGGTTGTGGGTATGGCGAAGGGCGGCGTCGCGGGGGCCGCCGTTAAGGGCATTGGAAGGATTTTCTTTGGCGGCGGCGGCAAAGAGCTGAAACTGAAAAAGGGCACACTTCTAGTGATCGAGTTAAGGAAGGACCTGAAGTTCAAATTGAAGGACTCGAGCTGATTTGCGGTGTCCAGTCCGGCCTCGATATAAGCTTGTCGCGCCTCCGAATCTGGGGTTTGCAGCCGCAGGCTGGCGGACTTCCGCATGCAATATGCAGCAAGCCAACCATCTGAAGCTGCAGGTTAACGCTGCGATCGCGGCAGATCCGCCGCGGTGGGGCAAAACGCACAGTTAATTTTTTGTCTGGCGCCAACAGGCTGTTGGTTTATACTCTTTGTAATCTGTTGCTGTCGTACGGGGTTGGGATCGGCGGTTGTTGCAAGGTCGGGGTTGGCAGGCAGGGTGCTTCAATTTGTGTGGAGGGCCTTGAACGGCTCGCCCGATATGATGAAACAAATATTTGCACTTCTACTAACGATTCTTCTCTTGACTGCCCACGGTCTTGTTCCTGCGGCTCTCTGTGCCAGCGCCCCAGTACAAACCGATGGCTCTGCTTCCAAGCATTGCAAGATGAGCCAGACAACAACGCCTGCGCCTATGAGTTGCTGCCGGCCCGTTGATCGGAGCCAGCGCTTAACATTCGTCAAGAAATCTCCTGGATGCTGTCACATTTCGCTTCCTACGCCGAATCCATCCCGTCCAGCGTTGCCCGGAACCTCGTCCGATGAGTTCAGATCGTACACCCAACTGCAGGCCTCAGAGCTGGACTTGGTTCCCGTACCTTTCCAAAGGTCTCTCTTCTCCTCAAGTGTGTCGGCAATCTCTTTTCGGTTGGATCGATCCGACACCTATCTGCAGTCGTCCTCCCTTCGTATCTGATTTCCTCGCATTCGCTTCACTTGCAGTCTAAGAACGCTCACTGAACTGACAAGGTTCGCGCGACTGTGTCCGTGCGACAGGCGCAGGCTCACGGCTTGGTGGCGGGAGCGAACCACCTCTGCGCCACGACCGCGCTCCAAACTGGGCTAGATTGGCTCGTCAACTTGAAAGGGGTCAATATGTATCAACATAAAGGTTCGAAGAACGCACTAGTACGTTTTGCTCTGGCCGTCATGATTGGCATTGTGGCGATCGCTGGAAATGTTTCTACAAGTCATGCTAAGGAAAAGATTTCAAAACGAGCCCTGCAGGAAATGATTGCGGGGGCCAAATCTGTCAGCGATCACAAAGCGATTGCAAATTACTACTACGCCGAGGCGGCCAAGGCTCAGGCTAAGGCCGTCGAGCATGACGAGATGGCAGGATGGCACCGGAAAGCGGGCGAGGGAGTGAGAAAGACGCCGTATGCTCCGGGCACCATCAACCATTGCGAGCGGCTGGTGAATGACTACAAATCAACGGCAGCAGATCTCACTGCCCTGGCTAAAGAGCACGAAGCCATGGCAAAGCAAGCCAAGTAGCAATGCTGTATGTGAATCCCGAGGGGCAGTCAAGCCCCTCGGGAGCCTACTCAACTTGAGAGGAAAATGGGTGTCATGGTTATGAACCGATTCACCGGGTGCTTGCTGGCCATCGTAGGATTGATGAGCCTTTCCCCCAGATCTTTTGAGGCGCAGTCCACTGACGACTCCAAGGACAATGGTGTCGTGACCCTCAACTCGCTCGTTGATGAATTGCTCGCCAAGAATCCAGAGCTACAGGCGGTTAGAAAGCGCTACGAAGCGGCACTGACCCGGCCTTACCAGGACAGCGCACTGCCTGATCCGCGGATCACGGCCGGTTGGAATAGCAACGGTAACCCCCTTCCCGGAGCTGGGCTGGGTGTTGAACCCACGAGCAACATTGGTATGCAGATCGCACAAGAGTTGCCCTACCCGGGCAAGCGCGGCCTGAAGGGCGGCATTGCCCGGAAGGAGGCCGACAGCGAAGGACAGATGTTTCGCGCCAAAGAACTCGGCCTGGTAGCCCAGTTGAAAAGCGCTTTCTACAACCTGCGCTTCGTCTACGAGGCCATCGACCTCCTCCATCGCAGCCAGTCGGTTCTACAGAGGCTGGCGAAAGTGGCGGAGGCCCGCTATTCCGTTGGAAAGGCTATGCAGCAGGACCTTATCAAGGCTCAAGTTGAGATCTCGATTCTCGAGAATCGGCTCGTCCTCTTGGAACAACGAAAATCAAGCCTAACGGCGGAGATCGCTGCGCTTTTGAACCGGCCTCCGGGAAGTAAACTCGGTCGTCCCGAGTCTGACGAATCGGTGCCTCAGCTCCCGCCTCTGGAATTGCTGGAAGCGCGAGCCGGGCAGGCGTCGCCGATGCTCCGCTCACAACGGGCGCTCGTTGATAGCAAGCAGCTGGGCGTGCAAATGGCCCGTAAAGAGTACTACCCGGACTTCGATGTGATGGCCGGCTATTACAACATGGGCCGGATGAAAGACATGTGGGAAATGAAAGTTCAGGTGAATGTGCCTGTCTACTTTTGGAGGAAACAGCGGTATGGGTTGGAGGAATCGACGCTTCGACTTGTCGAAGCTCAGCGCACCTATCGCTCTAACGAACAAACGCTGGCTTTCCGGATTCGCGATCGCTTCCAAGTGGCCGAAGCCTCGCGGAAGCTCATGGAGCTGTACTCCAAGCGGGTTGTTCCTCAGTCCCGGTTCGCCCTTGAGTCATCTTTGACGAGTTACGAAACGGGAGCTGCGGATTTCCTGACGGTGTTTTCGAACTTCAACACGATTCTCGATTACGAGACCAGTTACTACGAACAACAGGCGGAGTACCTCAAGGCCCTCACCAGTCTTGAGGAGCTGGTCGCTCAGCCGCTGGATAAGCTCGGCACCACGACGGGCTTGAACGAGGGGGGGAAGCAACCATGAAGAACTTTATTCTCGGATTTCTTGTGGCTGCAATGTTGGCAGCTGGGGGTGCCTGGCTGCTCTTGCGGAAGCCGACTCAGCCAGCGCCCGCGCAGGTTGCGCAGGCACAGAAGTACTACTGCCCCATGCATCCCTCCTACGTTTCCGACAAGCCCGGGGATTGTCCAATTTGCAGCATGCGTCTTGTCCCTATGCCTGTTGAGAAGGCGGAGATTAAGGACACCAATGCCAAGCACGAACCGAAGCAAAGGCGTGTCCTTTACTATGTCGATCCCATGAACCCTAACAACAGGTCGGATAAGCCGGGCAAAGCTCCGGACGGAATGGATCTGGTGCCCGTCTATTCCGATGAGGCCGCGATGGAGGCCACGACCGGAGTGCCCGGCTACGCTCCAGTCAAGATCAGTCGAGACCGGCAGCAGATGATGGGAGTGACTATAGAAGAAGCCAAACTCATGAATCTGCAGGACAGTATTCGCACGGTGGGCCGGGTGGTTCCCGACGAAACCCGCTTGCATCACGTACACACCAAGTTTGAGGGCTTTATTGAAGACCTGTTCGTGGACTACGTGGGCAAATTCGTCCGCAGCGGCCAAGCGCTTTTCTCGATCTATTCCCCAGAATTGGTGGCGACGCAGAAAGAGTATCTGCTGGCGTTGCGGGCTCAGGACCAGTTCGGGCCGGTGGGTTCCAGTCCAGCGCTGGCGGGCATCGATCTGGTGGGTTCAGCCCGGCAGCGGCTTTCTCAGTGGGACGTTTCGGCGGATCAAATCACCCAAATCGAGAAGACTGGTCAACCGATCAAGGCGATCAACATGTATTCGCCGGTCACCGGATTTGTCACTGCCAAGACCGCAACGCACGGGATGCGGGTGATGCCGGGCGATAGCCTGTATGACATCATGGATTTTTCCACGGTCTGGGTGCTGGCTGACGTCTATGAGGTCAATCTTCCCTTCGTGAGAATGGGTCAGGCGGCCGAAATGAGGCTTACCTATCAGCCTGGCAAGGTTTGGAAAGGGCGTGTCACCTACATCCCACCGACCGTGGAGGAGAAGACTCGTACCGTCAAGGTGCGTCTCGAATTTGCCAACCCCGGTGGCGCTCTGAAACCGGAAATGTATGCCGATGTCGAGTTCAAAGGGAGCCTGGGCAAGACTCTGGTTGTCCCAGAGAGTGCTGTGCTTTCCACGGGCGAGCGAACCCTGGTCTTTGTGACCGATGGTGAAGGAGCTTTTGAACCGCGTGAAGTTACAACAGGCGTGAAGGTTCGGAATTATTACGAGATCAACAGTGGTTTGTCAGCAGGCGAGAAAGTCGCCACCGGGGCCAATTTCCTGATTGATTCCGAGTCCAAGTTGAAAGCGGCAGTTTCAGGAGCGGGTAGCGCCCACCAACATGGGCCATAGTACGGAGTGAATAGCAACCACACTCGAGTGAGTACGTTGATGGCGAGCACAAACGATGCAGTGGTTCCTGGCCGGCGGAGGAATGGATTGAGAGTGACGGGGCAGCAAACCCCCTGAAGTCCCCCCTTGTCCAAGGGGGGACGATCATTTTCAAGCTGTGGTGGCGTTGCCTAGTGGCATAGAAAACCTCTTTGAAATTGGGAAGCGAGGTAGCGCAGACCGGCCCGGTCTGCGGCAGTTGAGGATCCGGTTGCCACTCAGAGCCTTCTTAACGATGTGCGATAGAAAGCTGCAGTTGCCGGCATTCGTGGGTAGCAGGAGTGATCTATGGTTGAACGGTTGATCGAAGTCTGTGCCCGGGAAAAGTACGTCGTACTGGTCATTACAGCAGCCGTTGTCGCGCTCGGGATATGGACTCTCTACAACCAGCCCATCGATGCCATCCCCGACCTCTCGGACACTCAGGTCATCATCTACTCGAAGTGGGACCGCTCGCCTGACGTGATCGAGGACCAGGTCACCTATCCCATCACCACCGCCCTGCTGGGCGCGCCCAAGGTCAAGGGCATTCGCGGCTTTTCTGATTTCGGGTTCTCCTACGTCTACATCATCTTCGAGGACGGCACAGACATTTATTGGGCTCGCAGCCGCGTTCTCGAATATTTGAGCAAGGTGACTTCATCGCTCCCACCCGGTGTAAAAACAGAGATCGGCCCGGACGCCACCGGTGTGGGCTGGATCTTTCAGTTCGCCCTGGTCGATGAAAGCGGCAAACACTCCCTAGCTGACCTACGCTCGTTCCAGGATTGGAACCTGCGCTTTGCCCTGCAGTCGGTGCCCGGCGTGGCTGAGGTCGCCAGCGTGGGCGGTTTCCAGAGCCAGTATCAAATCACGGTAGACCGCACGCGGCTGGCTTCCTACAACATCCCGATCATGATGGTTGCCGAGGCGGTACGCAATTCGAACGTCGAGGTGGGCGGCAGGCTCATCGAGTTTTCTGGCAGGGAATACATGGTTCGCGGCCACGGATATGTACGAAACGTGGAAGACCTCGAGCAAGTGGTACTGAAAACCGACGAGCGCGGCACGCCCGTGTTGGTGCGAGACGTGGCGCGCGTTGAAAGAGGACCGGAACTTAGGCGCGGGATTGCAGACTTGGATGGCCGGGGCGACGTGGTCGGGGGAATCGTGGTGATGCGCCACAATGAGAATGCGGAGAGGGTCATCCGTCGCGTGAAGGACAGGCTCGCAGAGTTGCAGCCTTCGCTTCCGGCAGGTGTGAAGGTCGTGACCACTTATGACCGTTCGGAGCTGATCGAGAGCTCGATTGACACGCTGAAACATGAACTGTTGGTCGAGATCATCATTGTAAGCTTCGTCATCCTGCTTTTTCTCTGGCACATCCCCTCGGCCATCGTTCCCATTGTCACGATCCCTGTCTCGGTGCTGTTGGCCTTCGTTCCCATGTATTGGATGGGGCTGAACTCGAACATCATGTCTCTGGCTGGAATTGCCATTTCCATTGGAGTGCTGGTGGATGGCGCCATTGTTGAAGTTGAGAACGCTTACAAGAAGTTGGAACTTTGGATCGAAGGGGGCCGCGTGGGAGATTTTCATGCGGTGCGGTTGCAGGCCCTCAAGGAAGTGGGCCCCTCAGTTTTCTTCTCGCTGCTGGTGATCGCGGTTGCCTTCCTGCCCGTGTTTACACTCGTAGACCAGGAAGGCCGCCTTTTTAAGCCACTGGCGTTCACCAAGAACTTTGCCATGGCGATTGCCGCGATTCTGGCAGTGACACTGGACCCGGCGATGCGCATGCTTTTTGCTCGGATGGAGTTCTTTACTTTCCGGCCACGCTGGCTGGCCTGGATCACTAATCAAGTGCTAGTCGGCAAGTACTACAAGGAAGAGCGACACCCAATCAGCCGTTTCCTGTTCAAGATCTATGAACCGCCAGCCCGGCTTGTTTTGAAACATCCCAAGACCACTATCGCCGTTGCCTCGCTGCTGGTTGCGACGACGGTTCCCGTTTACTTCCGATTGGGCAGCGAATTCATGCCGCCTTTGAACGAGGGCACGATCCTGTACATGCCAATCACACTGCCAGGGATCTCAGTGGCGCAGGCTCAGGTCATCCTGCAACACCAGGATGAAACGCTTAAAGCATTTCCCGAAGTTGAACGGGTGTTTGGCAAGGCGGGTCGCGCCGACACCTCTACGGATCCAGCTCCCTTTTCCATGATTGAAACCACGATCCTCCTGAAGCCGCAATCGGAATGGCGTCCTAAGGAACAGTGGTACTCGAGCTGGGCGCCAGAGTGGTTGCAGAAACTTTTGTTGCGCCGCGTCTGGCCAGACCGGATTTCGTGGGAGGATCTGATTGCTGAAATGGATCAGAAGGTGAAGATTCCCGGAGTCACCAATTCGTGGACGATGCCGATCAAAGCGCGCATTGACATGCTGACGACGGGTATCCGGACGCCGATCGGCATTAAGGTCTTTGGCGCGGACCTAGTGGAAATTCAGAAGATCGGTGCACAGCTCGAGACCCTATTGGCCCAATTGCCGGAGACCCGGTCGGTGTTTGCAGAGCGAGTGGCGGGTGGCTACTTTGTCGACTTTGACCTCAAGCGCGACCAGCTTGCCCGTTACGGCCTCTCGGTGGCTGATGCGCAAAACGTGGTCATGTCGGCTATCGGCGGCGAAAATGTCACCACAACCGTCGAGGGCCGGGCGCGTTATCCTGTCAACGTTCGCTATGCGCGCGAACTCAGAGACAACCTGGAACGACTCGGCCAGGTGCTGGTGCCAACTCCCAGCGGTGCCCAGATCCCAATCATGCAGATCGCCGATATAAAGCAGACCAACGGACCTTCCATGATCCGGGATGAGAACGGAATGCTGGCTGGCTACGTTTTCGTGGATCTGACGACCAGTGATATTGGCGGCTATGTCGAGAAGGCAAAGACGCTGGTTCACGATAAGCTAACCCTTCCGGCGGGCTATTCGTTGGTTTGGAGCGGGCAGTATGAAAACATGTTGCGGGTGCGCGAACGGCTCAAGATCGTGGTTCCTGTCACCCTCGTCTTGATCTTCGCGCTGCTCTGTCTCAATACCAAGTCGGTGACCAAGGCATCGATTGTGATGCTCGCAGTTCCATTTTCGTTGATCGGGGCCGTCTGGCTGATGTACCTCTTGAACTACAACATCTCGATCGCTGCTTGGGTTGGGATGATCGCGCTGATGGGCCTGGACGCGGAAACTGGCGTCTTCATGCTGTTGTTTCTCGATTTGTCCTATGCGGAAGCCAAACGGAAAGGGTTATTGAAGAACAAGCCGGAACTGATTGAGGCCATCATTCATGGTGCCGTAAAACGCGTTCGTCCCAAGATGATGACCGTCAGTGCCGCTTTTATGGGATTAATGCCCATCATGTGGTCCATCGGAACCGGGTCAGACATGATGAAACGCGTTGTCGCTCCTATGGTTGGGGGGCTTGCCACTTCGTTTGTGCTGGAACTGCTGGTTTATCCCTGCATCTACCTCCTATGGAAATGGCACGGCGAAGTGAAGAACCAGACCTTCAGGGCGGGTGCTTGAGGTGAAGGGACACTAATGAGCAACGAGATCGAGCATCGCAACGCCAAGAGAACCGTCTCCTTGATGATCGTCCTCGCGATCCTGGGAGTTGCAGGGTCCTTGTTTTTTCTTGTCCAGAGCAGTCGGATCGGCATGGGCAACCCCGTTTGTTTTGTTTGCCAGCGGCCTTTGCATCCTAGCCAGACGTTCGTTGTGCTCTCACAAAATGGCCGAGAGCACCGGGCCTGTTGTCCCCGCTGCGGACTGCGCTTCGTCATCGAATCGAACGGGAAACCATCGCAGGCCACCGACTTCAGCAATGGCAAGTACATCGCCGCGGAGGCCGCATTCTACTTGGAGGGATCTGATTTGATGCAATGCTGCGGCAGTACGACGATGCGTGCTGACAGCGGAATGATCTGTGAGACCCACTACGATCGCTGCCTGCCCAGCCTGGTAGCGTTTGCCAATCTCCCCAGCACCCGTGTCTACCAGCAGGAGCACGGTGGACGGTTGCTGGATCTGGCTGAAGCCATAACAAGCGTTGCACGTCAAATGGGGAGATAGATGTCAGGAGGACTTATGCAGAGAGCAATGTTCCTATCACTATGGGTTCTCGGCCTCACTCTGTTCCCGGCCCTTGCTGATGAAACGCGGTTTCAGGTGAAACACGACCACGGCATCCGGAGTTGTCGAGGTGAGTTAGTGTTCCGCGATGATGGCGTGGAATATGTCACGTCACACAAGAAGGATGCGCGAACGTGGAAATACGTAGATATTCAGCAGCTCGGACTGAAGAGTGACAAGAGGATCTCTGTCGTAACCTACGAAGACAGGAAACTGCAGTTCGGCAAAGACAAGCTCTTCAATTTTGAACTGACGGCGGGGTCGATTCCACCGGCATTAGCGGGCGCTCTACAGACCCGATTGACGAAGCCTCTCGTCTCGGCTGTCATTCCGGAGTTACGTGCAGCCAAATACGAGCTTCCCGTCAAGCACCAGCACGCACTGGGCGGCTGCCAAGGCAGCCTGGAGATTGGTGAACATGAAATTGTCTACAAGACGTCTCATTCATCTGACTCGCGAATCTGGCGCTATGACCAACTGACATCCATTGGCAGCACAGGACCCTTTCAATTGAGACTGAGCAGCATGGAAAGAACCGGTGGGGAGTACGGAGCAGAGAAGAACTTCATCTTCGACCTGAAACGCCGCCTGGATCCGGAGATCTATGATTTCCTCTGGAAAAGAGTGAACACTGCCGCAGCAGAGCTGAAATAGTCTCTCGATGTTGCCGCCTGCCACGACGTCATTCCGGCGGAAGCCGGAATCGTGCGCCTGAAAGCGCATTTGGTCAGAGAGGTGGAAGTCCTCTTCAGGTACGCCCTCTCCGGCCTGTAACCGACTGCCACTGCGTCGCCGTGAGGCGG
>Ga0180085_1000100_pt1 | contig 26754 bp, 31 predicted proteins | sample EasRiv730_16_10D_FD_123013 | JGI IMG/M metagenome (GOLD analysis project Ga0180085, IMG submission 123013) | Soil microbial communities from meander-bound floodplain in the East River, Colorado, USA - East River metaG ERMLT730_16_10D | ecosystem: Environmental > Terrestrial > Soil > Floodplain ... | reverse complement strand
CACCAGATTCTGCCGAACCAACGTTCCTGGATAGCCTGCACGTCCCGCATCTCTTCACACGCTGCTACTTCACTCGGCAGCCGACGACCTCCGTGACCCGCTACACAGCTGCGAGGCCTCCGCGGGGCACGCGGATCTGCATGAGATCTTCGGTCTCCGGTGCACCAACCGCAGTCACATAGACCGGAACCTCCAATTCCGGATCAAGCTCCAGCAGCTGCGCAAGATCGTGATCGAAGAAGCCCCCCACGTTGAGGCTGCCGAGGCCGAGCGCACCGCAGGCGAGGTCGATGTTCTGCGCCACGTGCCCGGCCTCGAACAGAATGTAGCGGTAGCCGCGCTCTTCATACTTCCATAGAGACCGACCCACCACGGCAGTTGTCACGAGCAGACACGACGCCTCGGGTACGTAGGGCTGGTGCAAGAACAACTCCGTGAGGAATCCGCCGGGAGGCGCCCCCTCGACGATGCGTTCCAGCAGGTGATGCAGCGCATTGAAGTGGTAGATGCCGGGCGCAATTCCGTCTGACCGGAGAACAACCGCGTACACCTCGAGGGGATAAAGGCCGCCGCCCGAGGGAACAGTGCGGTTCACTTGCTCCAGGTTGCCGATGGCAATCGTGTCGAGCGTGCCATAGGCGGCCCATAGTAGGGAGCTCAGCTGCTCTCCGGTGAGGGGAGTTGGAGCGAAGCGGCGGCACGAGGCGCGTGATCGTAGAAGCTGTGCAATCCCACAGTCGGGGAGCTCGGGACTCGGCAGTTCGATAACCGCGACGTTCAGATACTCTTTGAACGCAGACGTCTGACGCCGCTCGGGGTGATACTCCAGGCGGTTGTAGGACCATCGGCTGCTGTTCCGGTGATAGTGCCAAGCCACGGGGTGTTCGTCGCGAAACATCCAGAACTCCGCTCAGGCAATGGGATGGGGATCGGGGTTGAGCGTATCGAGCGTATTGGGTTTGGCCAGGAGACCGAGGCGCACCGGTAGCGTGTACACACGGCTGCCGCCGAGGCGACGCTCGCTCCAGCCAAAATCGATGGGCTGGAACTGCGGGATCATCGCACGGGCAGAGAACAAGTCACGCTTCTCGAGCTCAGGCACTGAGAGGTTGTAGTAGAGGACCTCGTGCCCGGCGGAACGAAGCGCAGCGACAAGGTCACCCAGGTCCCGAGGAGCCTCGTCGGCTTGCCAGGTGTCCACGCTCACGGGGAGTGAAAAGAGGAAATCGAGCTTGCTCAAGGCGTCGGGGTGAGAATAGAGCAGATCGTGGTCGTGCAGCGAGGTAACGCGGCGTGGATCCTCGATCAGCTCTCGAACCCGAGCCAGGGTTTCCGGCTGGCGTAGCTTGCGACGCAGGGCAGGACGCACTTGGGCCACTTCACAGATCGCCTTCGCCGCGGCAGCCGCAGGAACGAAGTCGCAGCCTAGGCCCACGACTACTGTAGGCATCCGCTCCGGGTCCCGTGCGATCGCGAGGAACACGGACACGCCGCCGACATCGGTTGGCATGCGAAAGAGGCCGATCTCGATTCCGCGGCGGCGGTACGCCTCCACCAGCTGGCGGATCGATGGATCGGGATGCGGGGCCGGCGCCCAGCGGTCCAGACAGAGGCGGTTCAGCCACCCGATCATCACGGCATCCCGCTCGATGACCTCGAGGGCCGCCGAGAGAATCGCACCGTCAAGCGTGGAACCTGCCGCCAGCCCGTTGGATGTGGCAGGCCAGAGGTACTCGTCTTCCGTGCACGGGTACGTCAAGAACACTCCGAGGGCCGGTACCCACACACTCTCTTCGGCCGTGAGCGAATGCGCTTCGACCCACCCGAGGGTCGACGACTGCGCGTACGGCCTGTACGGGAGGGTCTCGTACTGCGTCGTGTCGTACAACACGAAGTCGCCAGGATCGACCGACCGGCCTGGGAGCTCATCGCGGCGGCATCGTTTGATCTCCCCGTTCCACCAGAAGCTCGCGGAGTAGCGTTCGACTGCTTCGCCGAGGGCGCCTTCGACCGCCCTCTCCATGGTGAATCCCTTCCCCGAGCAACTGAACTGTTCCGCATGCTCTTTGGGCAGGAATTGATGATTCGCCAGACTGGCCTGCACGACGAACGGGCGGCCTGGCTCCGTGGGGTCGCCTTCCAGAGGGACAACGTCTTTGACCAGACCGAAGCGCGGGCTAACGAGTTCCGGACTCAACGCCCCGAGGGATCGACCGGATCCGGGTCTCGCTGCCAGGAGCTCCGCCAAGCCGGGATGATGACGTGGGAGCTTTTTTTTTTGGCTGCAGACGGGACACTGCGGCTGCTCGAGAATCGTGTGCCTGTTCATCTCCAAGGTAAGCGGGTCGAACTCGATGACCTGCCCTAGAAGCGCCGGCTGGTACTCCAATACGATGTACTTGTAGGCATCCGTAGCGAGGAGCGACGCGAGGATCGACAGGGAAGAGACGAAGAACTCCCGATGCCGGAATGTCGGTTGCTTGAAGTCATCGAAGAACTTCTCGCACGCCATCGCTTGCTGGTAGTCCTCGGCCGCCGCGACCGCCCGCATGCGCGTGCACATGTAACACGCGGCCATTCCCGGAACGACGAACGGTCCGGCGAAGGCCTGAACGCCCCCCAGGGAACAGTACAGCGCGGGAATCCCGAGCTCGACACTGGCACGGTTGGTCCAGTGATTCCCCGATTCGTATCCGCGATCCCAGCAGGAGATCAAGAGGTCGCACCCGGCGGCCAGGTCTCGGACCTGCTCTCGGTCGAGGCTCTGCCTCCCCGACAACGACAGCGAGGCGTTCGTGAACCGGCTCATGAGCCGTGACGCGGTGTCACGCTCCACGGCGGGCGTAATGGGGTCGACCAGGGAGAGGTGACGAAAACCCGTGGACAGTAATTGCTCGGCGACGATCCCGCCGACACCATCCAGACCGAACACGCCGATCCGCGCCCGGTCGAGCCGTGCGCGCGCCTCCGCCGGATCGATGGTCAGTGCTTCCACCAGGTTGAATTGCGGGTCGACGACGGTTCCGTGCATCGGCTCGGAGTCAGATTCGAGGACACCGGCGTTCACGAGCCCGTCCAGATTGTCGCGCAGAGATGGGACGGGGAGATCCAACGCCTGCGCGATCTCCTCGATCGTTGAGTCTCCTCGGAGCATCGGCAAGATCCGTGAAGCCAGGAGCGCCGCGAACTCCCCGTCGACACGGAGGGAACGCGTGTCGGACCTGAACAGGAGCGCATCACCCGACAACGGGATTGGGACGAACGTCGCCCGGAGACGGTAGAACATCGGGGGCACGTCGCGCCGCCGTCGCGGCCCGCACGCGTGGCCTATCAGCCGCCGAGAGAGTCGAACCCGCCGCCGATGCTGCCGGAGCCGGAACCGCATGGTCCACAGATGCACTCGTTGATGCACCGGATGCACCGTATGCAGCGCACGCAAAGCAGGCAGCGGGTGCACCGGATACAGAGGACCATGCAATCGTTCGGGCCGCAGAAGTCCGGCTCCAGCACGTTGCGGACCTTGACGTAGGTCTGCATCTCGGCCGCGCTCACATCAACAGCGCGGCGAGCTTCCACCAATTGCTTGATGGTGTTCTCGAGCTCGACGATTCTCATCTCGAGCTTCTTCGTATCCTCCATTCTTCCTCCTCCTTGGTTTCTATCTGCGTCGACAAACCCCCGGATGCTCGTTCGAACACATGCAACTCACGGATCGCGCTTGGCTCCGTTTCGGCGACCGCTTCGGGTCTCGGTAATCGATGGCAATGGGATCCCTAGGTCGTTGCCACGAGTCTGCCGCGGCCCGCTATGTCGCGAAGTGTGACGATCCCAGGATCGGTAGGAGGTCGCGGCGTCGGATTTCGCGAGCACGGCGTCGCCGTTCGCTCGGGTGAATGCGATCATTGAGCAACCTACAATCGGGTCTTGCCCCGCCTCGTCCAGCGTGACGCCACGCCTCCATACCGGCTTGACTGTCGATGATTCTCAGCGCCCGTCGGCTGCAATGCATCCGTGGAATGACGCACCCCACCTACGTGGAAACTACCCATCGTAGACTCTGGCAGAGGGCCGGTCGTCGGCATCGACGCAATCACATGCCCGCTGGTCACGGCGATGGTGTCGCCGGACAACTGGAACTCGGGGCACGGGGAGCCGCCCGGTTCCTATCGTTTCCCGGAGCTCTGGGGTCCACCGGTGGTTCGTCTGCCGGCGGGGTGACGAAAGGTCAGAGAAGCCTCCGTGGCTGCTGGCGCATTGTGCGCCCCCGAACGACAGGTCGTGCTCGCGAATGTCGTCGTTGCGTAGCCTCGGGAAAAACCGCCCGCTGAGCGGACCGACGGCCAGCCGGCGCTCGCTTCCGGAGCGAGCCGTTCCCGCCCCGCAACCCAACTCGCACTCGACACGAACTTACGCCGTACACTGTCGCCGATGGATCCCACGCGCATTGCGGGGCTGGTCAGCCGGATGACCCCTCCCGAGCTCCGCGACGCCCTGTGGTTCGTGGATGCGTGCGAGCGGACCGGGACGATGACCGCAGAGGACGCCGACGAGTGGCGGAGGAGGATCCTGGCGAGGCGGGCGTTTCTGGGCTTGGAATCCGTTTCGACTGCCACCTCCTAGTCGCTTCCCGCCCTATTCAGCCGGAATAGTGGCCCCCTTCCCGAACCCGAAACTCAGACCGGCCGTCGCAACCGTGTTCGAGCCATCCGCGACCAACTCGAATCCCTTGCCGTAGCTTGCGATAAGACCGAACGTGTCGTCGATCTTGTATTCGAGGTTACCCAGAATTGCGGTCTCGTCCTCGCCGTCTCCGGACCGCCGCACCACCTCAAGAGCCACAGTCAGTGGCAACTTCGAGGCACCCCAAAGGACACGGCCGCCGAGATCGTACATGTCGACCCGTTCGGCCGCACGATCGTCCTTCAGGTAGCGAGCGACCACAACAAGCGTCAGGGAATCGGGGTCACGGATCCGATATGAAGCGGTGAGCCACGCGCCGTACCGCTTCAGATCATGTTCACTGCTCCGATCGTCGACGATGTCCACACTCGCCGCCAGTGCGCCCTCGATCACCCAGCCAAGCCGCTGACGGTCAGCTTCGCTCACCGCGAGAGCCGCCGCGCGCATGTCCCCGACCAGTTCGTTGGCCTCGTCATTGACCGGCACGAGCTCGCTTTCGCCCTCGGCCCCGCGGGCGCGAATCCGGTACTTCCGGCCCTCGCACTCGGCCTCCTCTTCACCGATGTCGGGGATGCAGCTGCGGAATTCCCTCTGTAGGTCCTGGAGGGCGTGCGCTTTCTCTGCCAATTCCGGAGTCGGTCTCCCAGCGACGAACTGGAATCGCGTGCCGATTGCGACACTCGTTCCCTCGATCGCTTCATCGGCGATGTCAGAGGTAGCGATGGACACAGCGAGCGACTGGAGAATCGTCCGACCGACCTTCTGATCCTCGTAGTAGCTGTCGAAGGTGAGGTCGGGATGATCCGACCACCAGAACGGAGTGACCTCAACCGCGAGCTCGCTCGGAAACTCGCTTCGTTGGGTGGAGGACAGAACACTCGCCGCGAACGCTCGCGGCGTGTTTGGTCGCTCGACGTTGGTCGGCGCGACGCCTAGGATCGTGAACGCGGGAGAGGTCGGTGCTCTGAGCTCGTCGACGCTTACACCGGCAGTAGAATCTTCCGCGGCACAGTCGATTCCCGGCAGCGCCCCGATCAGCACGACCGACGCGACCCATAGTCGTGACCTCATGACTGGGTGTTTCCTCCCTTCAGATCAGATTGAACAACGCGCGGTAGACAATCGAGTCTCCGTCCTGATCAACTGTGCCGGACGACACGAACTCTTGGTCGCGCGCCCCACCCTTGATCCGATACGTGATGATGGTCCTGTTGGTCCTATCGTTTACATCCGCGACGACCGATTTGCTCTTGAGCTTCTTGCCTCTCAGCGAGTTGCCGATTCCAAGATCGAGGTTCTTGATCTGTCCGTCGGCCAGCTCTTTGGCACCGAGCTTTACGACCGACCCGCCGATCTGGCTGTTGCCGATCACGATGGTCAGCGAGACCCTCTTCGTCGATCCGACATCATAGTCCGCGATCAAGTCGATGACCTTCAAGTCGGGACCTCCCACCTCAAGTGTTGGTGTCGATCGCAGCTTCTGTTGTCACAATCTGACGGGAGCGCTTGTTGTGACAACGTACTCCGCCAGTGATTGGTTGACGTGCGGGCCGGAGAGAGCCGTGGGGCGACAAAGGGAGTATTGCCTCACTCCGGGGCTTTCTCGTCGAGCCACCTGCCCCGTAACGCCTCGGCGACGGCGTGGGTCCGCGAACGGACCCCCAGCTTCAACAGCACATGCCGCATGTGCGCTTGAACCGTCTTTTCCGAGATCCCAAGTTCCGTTGCTATATCCTGATTCCTCCGACCATGACTTGCTCTCTCGAGTACCTCTGTTTCGCGGTCCGTCAAACCGTGCTCGTGTTCGCACTGTCCAGCTGCCCGGGTTCCCACGACGATGCACCCCCTTTCCATGCGCCGTCACGCGCAGTTGCCAGATCTCCCCGAGACCCCGTCTCGTGGTGAGTTGCGCGGACATGATCCTCGCGGGTAGTCGCTCGCTGCATCTGTGCCGCAGTCAGCATGTCCTACGTGGAAGCGCGGACGTTTGGTTGCCGATCGTGCCACCGCCGGGTCTCGTCGGTCCTGGTATGCGTGATTGCACGTACGTGTAAGGGCGTAGACAACTGATGCATGCTCCCGCTGGTTGCCGTATGGTGCACTCAAGTCATTCCACGAATGGAGGGGCGACTCATGAGTATCGTGGCATCCGAGATAGCTCGGATCGGTGCAGTCCACGCGGGTCTTGCCGAGCGAATCGTCGATGCTGTTCGCGGCTACCCACATCCCGCAACGGTGTCGACCGACGAGTTCATGGCGGCGGCGGAGGCTGTGTCCGCGCGTGTCCAGCTCTCGGATCCTGTATTGGATCCGACGGATCCCAGCAAACCCTGGATCTGATTCCCGTCCTCTCGGGCTTGCACTGCGGTGCTCGAGGAACTGCGCCGGCACATCCGCCGCGTCGTCAGGAGGCGCGCGTGCACACGGGGGCAGTGCGACAACTTGCTCGCGAGCCTGACTCGTCCCGGGTTTGCGCTGCACCCCGAGAGCGGCTGCCGGGCCGGCGTCTTCGCGATCTACGTTCATGGGTCACTGGCGGGGTCCCCGTCCCTCGCAGCGCTTCGCTGCGCAGCTGCGGTGGAGCTGAAAATCGCAGCCTCGTACATGCTCGACAACCTGGCGGACCGCGACACGCGAGACTCCTCGTCGCGACCGCACGCCGAGGAGCTGGCGTTGGCCTTGGCACTCCTCGAGTGTGGCAACTGCGCGGCCAGCGAGCTCGCGTCTGTTGTCGGAAGCCCGAGGCGAGCACTAGCGGCGCTCCTGCACCTCCACGAGAGCTGCCTCGCCGCCTGCCACGGGCAGTTTCTCGACGCCTGGCTCGAAGGACGCGAGGGCATTGGGGTCGATGAGGCGCTCGCCGCGACGTGTCTCAAGGCCGGTGGCTTGGGGCGGTTCATAGGAGGATTCGCCGCCCGAATCGCGACGACCGACCCAGCAGCAGTCTCTCTCGCAGAGGACCTCGGGCACAACGCGTTCACGTTCGTTCAGCTAGCGGATGACCTCACGGACGCATGCCGACCGGACGGGGCACCAGACGACTTGATGCGGGGGAAGAGGACGGTCCCTACCGTGCTGTTCCGCAACAACCGCCCAGCCACGCTCCTCGCTGCCGACGCCTGTACAATGGAGCCTGGCCTGCGCTTTCGGGAATACGAGACATCGGGGGCCGGACTGTACGGAGTCGCTCTCGCTGAGGTCTTCCTCGGCCGTGCGAAACAGGATGTTGCCCGGCTCGCCGAAATGCACTACAGGGTGGGCGATCTTGAGCGTTTCATCGAGTCTCTCGCATCCGCCCACATCGCGGCTTTGGACTGCCGCGTTGAGGCGACGACAAGCGCGTCTCCGTGCAGAGGTCCCGGTGGTCGCCTGTCTCGCCGCGTACGTTGCGCTCCTCGTGCTGTCCCAGCGGTCCATGCACGACCCGGGGCAGCTCGGCATGCAACTTGAGCACCGCGATGGCACGTTAAGCGTTTCCTGGTTGATGCCAGCCGGCCAGGCTTGGCACGATGGGGTACGACCGGGGATGCGTGTCGTCTCGATCAACGGAGCGACAGTCGAGAGCGATAGCAAGATCCCCGAGCCACGCCTGTTCAACGCGGAGCTTGTCGGATTCGACGACAAGCCGCTCCGCACCAGGGTCGTTCTCGGCCCGATCGTCGAAGGTCCGATGAGGTGGTCTCTCTGGAGTCTGAGCGCCGTCTTCGCAGCGCTTGGCGCCGTCGTGGTCGTCCGCCGGCCCGACCACGCGGCGGCTCGCCTGTTGGGCCTGTTTGGAGGATTCACGGCAGTCGCCCTCGCGGTGAGCCCGAGCGCAAGCGGTGTTCACACCGCCTGGGCGCTCGTGGTCATGTTCGTGAGCCTGATCGGCGTGGGAGCGACTCTTCTGCCCTTCTCCCTGGCGCTTCTGAACGTCGACAAGAGCCAAGGCGTGGCGCGCGTCGTGTGGGGGTATGCCGGAATCGGAGCTGTGATCGTCGGCGCCTACGCCGCCTCGGTTGCCTTGCTCCCCGAGTTCTATCCGGTCCCCCGCACCGCGTTGGCTCTGTACGTTGCGACGTCCGTACTCGGAGCCGTCTTGGTACTCGCTGTTTCGGGTGCGAAGAACCGCTCGACGTACACCCGGCAACAGGCCCGCCTGGTTCTTTTCGGTGTCCTTCTCGGAACCTCACCGTTCGTCGTGCTCACGCTGCTTCCGGGCACTCTCGGTAGCACGATGCTCCTGCCGGCACACCTGACCGTTCTTCCGACCGGCCTCGTTCCGGCTTGCGCCGTCGTTGCCATCATGCAGTTCCAACTGTTCGAGATTCGAAGACTCGTCCATCGTGGAATGGTATACGCCCTCACGACCACGGTTGCCCTTTTCGCGATCGTGGCACTGGCTTCCTTCGCCACCCCGCTAATCCGCACGGTCACGGCACCTGATGCACGCTTTCTGTTTGGGGCTTCCTTGGTCTTGGGAATCGCCGCATTCTATCCGCTCCGCGCGTGCGTTCGCTGGTTCGTGGACCGGTTCATCTACAAGGACACTCTCGACCCACAGGCTCTGATCGACGTCATTCGCAAGGACGTTGCCACCTCCCCACGCTCGGACACCGTGGCAACGTGGCTCGAGCGGATAGCCGCCGCACTGCGGCTCGAGTCGGTCGTGCTGTTCGCCCGGACCATCCCCGGAAAGCCACCGGTCGCCCTGCTCGCGGGCACGCGGGCCCGGGAAGTGTGCGACTCCATCTGGCCACAGTACGAAATGCGGGTTCGATGCGAAGAAGGCAACGACCCGGTCGAGTTTCGGTGGCGAGCCGAGAGTCTGCTCTTCGTACCGCTCTCGGTCGGGGGACAATCTGTGGGCCACCTGATCCTCGGGCCCAAGGAAGCGGGCGAGGTCATGCTCCCCACTGAGCAGCGGATCGTCGCGCTCGTTGCTCCGGTACTCGCGCTTGCCTTGCACAAGGGCGAGCTTTCGGAGCAGTTGCGCGTCTTGAACCGGCGGCTCGTCGAGGCCGAGGAAGCCGAGCGCGCACGCTTGGCCGCTGACCTGCACGACGGCCCTCTCCAGAAGGCAATCCTCTTGGGTGGAGGGGTTGCGCGTGCGCAGATCGACCACGACGAGGTCGCTCGCGAGCTCACGCTCGAGCTTCGAGAGGTCTGTTCGCGCCTGCGCCCCGCGATTCTCGACGACTTGGGGCTTGCAGCCGCCCTCGAGTGGCTTCTCGAGCAGGCTGCGGGGCGTTTCGGGGTCCGGCCATCGTTCGCGCTTCACGGCGTGGACGAGCTCGCCCGGTTTCCGATCGGCACCGAGCTCGCGCTATTCCGCATCGCGCAAGAGGCGATGAACAACGCCGTGAAACACGGCAAGGCCACGGCGCTCGACGTCTCGTTGACGAAACGAGGAGAGACGCTGATCCTGACGGTCGAAGACGACGGAGTTGGATTCTCCGCTGGTGCCGGATCGTCGCGTGGGCTTGGCATTCCTGGCATGCACGGCCGGGCGCTCCACGCGGGGGGATCGGTAGACATCCGCTCGACACCGGGGGTCGGAACAAGCATCGAGATCCGCGTCCCGTGCGGTCTTCGCGCCGCGATCGCGTCGGAGCAGCCGTGAGCGAGCCGACCACAGTCATGATCGTTGACGATCACAAGATGTTTCGCGAGGGGCTTCGCGCACGGTTAGAGCGCGAACCGGACTTCGCGGTGGTGGGCGAGGCCGCGACGGCGTCCGAGGCGCTCGCGCTCATGCCCCAGGCGACGCCTGCGATCGTGCTCCTCGATATCCGCATGCCCGGAGGATCGGGAATCGAGCTCGCTCGAGACCTCAGGCGCGCCTGGCCGGAGGTCAAGATCGTGGTCCTCAGCGCCTATGACTTCGAGCAGTACGTGAGAGCGCTCGGCCGGATTGGAATCGAAGGCTACCTATTGAAGGACGAGTCGCAGGAGACTCTTATCCAGGCACTCCGAGAGATCGCGCAAGGGCGTGCGGTGTTGCCACCTCGGATCGCGTCCACCGTCATGCGCACATACAGGGGTTCGTCGGCTCGCCGGACACCCCACCCCACGTGGGACCTCACGGTCCGAGAGATCGAGATCGTCGAGTACATCCACGAAGGACTCCGCAACGCCGAGATCGCCGAGCGGCTCAAGATCTCGCACCGCACGGTCGAAAGTCACGTCAGCAGCATCATGGCCAAGCTGGGAGCGGGAAGCCGGGTCGAGGCCGTGAGAATCGCGGTCGAGCGAGGTGTCGTCAAGTGACGGCTGCTTCGCCGCGGACCTCCTCCAATCGCCCACGTTGAACGTCTGACGGAGCAGTCGCACGGGCCTTCCTGCGTTACCAAGCGACTGGCAGGTTCCTGACTTGCCTCAGGTGTGCTCTCGGGCCCAGTCGCACGGACCTCTACCCCGCACTCGAACCCATGCCGCCCCAGCGGCCGCTCCCACACACGACCGGCACGCACTCATTGAGGCTCGATCAGCTACAGGTCCCGGGACATGCGTTCGGAGGGCAGCTCTGCGCGTCGCACGCTTCTTCGACGCAATTGCCGTACGTGCAGCATCCGCCCGTGCAGGTCGCGAAACATTTGAGGTCTTGGAACTTGCACCACTCCGTCTGGCACAACGTCCCGCAACACGCCGGCCCCGGATCCGTGATGCACACATTGCTCGGGTTCGTTACCGTGGTACACGTCGCGTCGCACGCGCACGTGTACTTGCACTTGTCGTGCTGCGAACCCGAACAACACTGCCCCGTCCACGTGCAGCGTATGCCATAGCGTGAACAGAAGCTGCTCGGACAGCCACTGCACTGCGTGGCAGGCTCGAGCGTGTCCGGTGCCAGCTCCGCATTGACCCCATCCGAGTTTGCGGGCGGCACACTGGCATCACACGTGTCCTGCGTGCACTGCGTTCCGGTCGGTGCTTCCGCAAGGGAAGCCGCGTCGGGGCCGCGTCCCGGTGTCGGCGTCTGCCCACCCGATGACGCGAAGAGCGTCACCGCGGCGAGGCCAACGAAGTTGACGAGCGGCGCTGACCAGAGTGTTCTTCTCATGCGAACCTCCCTGTCTTCGGGTGAGAGCACGTGTGAACGCTCCTGAGAATCGTTACAGGAGGATCGACGGTCGATGTCAACGTGAGACAATGTCATGAACGCACGAGTACGTGCGTTTCGGCGGCATCTATGCGTGTTACCACTTACGTCATTTGATTCATCACTCGCGCTGCCGCGGTGTGACGCCGCACGCGAGTGCTTTCCGGCTTGATTCTGTGTCGGGCTCGTGCTCTCCTCTGCCCAATCTCGCGGAGGAGATTCTCGCAGTGGCCACCGTCGCTCATGCAGTGCGACTCGAGGTTCTGCTTCCCTTGCAGCCCTCGTGCGCGTGCGCCGACCCGCCCTCCTATCACCACGGTCTGGTCTACCTCTCGTCGACGGTGGACGCGCCCTGTGATCCTGTGTGCGGGAAACCGACGCGACGACAACGACGCACCGTTCTTCGACGAGTCACCCCTACGGCTGATCAGACCGGGAGACGACGATGACCAGAACTCGCAGCCCGTACGTCGGTTACATGCTCGTGCTTCTCGCACTCCTCGCGGTCGTGGTTGTCGCCTCGGCGGGATCTGAGTTCTACGTCTTCAACGATGTCACACCGGGTGCGGTTGCGGACCTCCTGACGCCATTGCTCCTCGTCGCGCTGTTTCTCGAGCGGGCCCAGGAAGTGCTAGTTACAGCCTGGCGCGGCATCGGCGGTCGGGAGATTGAGGAACGAATCCGCTCCGGTGAAACGCAGCTTGCGGCCGGACCTGCCGATATGAAGCTCCAGGCTGCGCAGACCGTCGACGCAGCAAGAGCGGACCTGACCCGCTACAAGGGCGACACGCAGCGGCTGGCCTTCTTGATCGGACTCATCGCAGGGGTCCTGACAAGTGCGGTTGGCATCCGGGTGCTGCAGCCCCTGGTCAGCTGGGACCTCGAGATCGTCGGCTGGCAGAAGTTCCTGTTCCACTTCGTCGACATCGCCGTGACCGGAGCACTCCTTGCCGGCGGGTCGGACGGGCTGCACAAGCTCGTCAGCATCTTCACCGACTTCTTCGATCAGACCCGGGCCCGAATCGCCGAAGCCCCTGGAGCGCACAAGTGACTTCGCGCAGACCCTTGGGGCTGGCTGACCGTGCCGCGCGAAAGAGCGGGCGTCTCAACCGACACAGAGCCTGCGCTCTCGGTCTTGCTTTTGCTGCGTGCTCCTGGGCCTGGGCCGATCCCCCGTCCGGCTACTACGACGGGGCGGCCGGACTGACCGGCGCGGCGTTGCGGCAGGCGCTTCACGAAATCATCGACAACCACCGGGCCCACCCGTACAGCGCCGCCGAGGGTTTCGTGAAAACATTGGATGAGGATCCGACGACCAGCGGCAATGTCGTCCTCATCTACAACGCAGCGTCGGTTCCGAAGTCATCGTGGCCCGCGTTCAACCGCGAACACCTGTGGCCGCAGTCGCTCGGGACCCTCCGGCATCCTGCCAAGAGCGACATGCATCACATCTTTGCCGCCGACGCTGGCGTCAACTCGGCTCGTGGCAACAAGTACTTCGACGGCTGCACCGCGAACTGCCGGACTCACGCCGAAGCGCCTCAGGCCCCCTACGACACGGACTCCTGGGAACCGCCCGATCGGGACAAAGGGGACATCGCGCGGGCCATGTTCTACATGGACGTGCGATACGAGGGGGATGGCGGCGAACCTGACCTACGGCTCACGAACGACGTGCCGAATCCAGGATGCGATTGCATGGGACGGCTCGACGTCCTCCTCGAATGGCACCGACAGGATGCCCCTGACGACCGAGAGCGCCGCCGGAACGACAGGGTCTTCTCCGAAATCCAAGGCAACCGCAACCCGTTCGTCGATCACCCAGAGTGGGCCTCGCTGATCTGGGGCGGCCCGGCGGCGCCTGTTCCGACGCCTACGCCTCCCCCGGGCGGGGCTGAACTTGTGCGCCTCCGGGCTACCCACCACGAGGGCGTCCCGCTTCACCCCGGGCCCCTGGCCGGAGCGAGCTTCGAACGCGTCCCGGATGGTACGGTCGTGACTGTCATCGGTCGCGCCGACGGTGGTCACTGGCTGAACATCCGCACGCCCGCGGGTCGGGCAGGCTGGATCATCGAGCGGTACGTCGGAGAGACGATCTCTGGCGGACCCGGCGCGCCTCCGGCTCCCCCGCCACCCGGCACCGAGCGCGAACCGGAGGTCTGGGAAAGTGCCACCTCATGCCGGCAGGCCCTGCAAGCAGGATCCCGCATGGCGCGGTCGGATCTCACGAGCGTGCGTTTGGGCACGTGGAATGTCAGGTGGTTTCCCAAGGGTTGCTCGCCGAACGAGTCCTGCCCAGAGAACGCGACGGACGTCGACTGGCTCGCCTGCACGATCGCTTGGATGGACGTCGACGTCCTGGGCCTCGAGGAGGTCACGGCCACGACCGCGGCGTCCTCTGCGCTGCAGAGCCTGATCAACGAGCTCGACCACCTGACCGGGGGCAGCTGGAATGTGGACCTTCAGACCTGCGGCGGGCAGACGGCCCAACACGTCGGATTCCTATGGGATGCAGCGCGGGTGACGCTCCAGGACTTCGCGGACGTGTGGGAGATGAACGGCGCGGCTTCGGGCCCCGGCGGCGAGTGCGCCGGGAACCTGCGCCCCGGCCGATACGCCCGGGTGGGCGCGCCGGGCGGCGGTGTGGACTTCCAGGTGGTCGCCGTGCACTTCGACAGCGGGACGAGCGAGCGCGACTACGCGAACCGTCGCACCGCGCTCGGACGCCTTGCCACGATCTCGCGCGGCGGACAGCTCCTGTCCGTATCGGACCGCGACGTGGTCGTTTTGGGCGACATCAACACCATGGGTCGCGGCGACGCTCCGGAAATCTCGGCCGCCGCGGAGGTCGCTGGGCTTTCCGGGGAGATCGCGCCGGACTTCCGCCCCGTGGAGCAGAACCCTTCCTGTAGCGAGTACTTCCGCGGCGAAGCGGGTCTCCTTGACCACATCTTGGTGGCAACCGGCATGGAGGAGGCCCCCTCCGCGGCTCGGGTTACCGGGTATTGTGCCGTCAAGAACTGCCTCGGAATCCAGGGGGCGATGCCCGCGGCATACGAGACTCTCTCCGATCACTGCCCTCAGGTTCTGGATCTGCGGAACAGCGATATCGACTGATGGCCGGCACCGTCAGGTCGTCAGTGTCCGCACGCATCGGTCTTGGGGGCTCGGCGCACAGGACGATCGAGGTCGCCCGCTGACGGCACAGCGCGGGGAGCAGGGAGTCGAAATCGACGCGGCGGGCGTGGGAACTCGTCGGGGTCGGGAGACGATCCGGGCATGAAGGTGTCGCTCAGGTGCAGCGGCGGTCTTTCGGGCTTCACGATTGCGGGCACGCTCGAGACCGCAGATCTCCCAGCAGATGTCGCCGAGAGGGTCCAGACACTCCTGCGCCCCGGGAAACTGACGGAGAAGAGACGCGAACCATGTCCGCACGCCGACCTGCGGGAATACATCGTCGGGTTGTTCACCGCAGCGGGCTACGAAGAGTATCGAATCGAGGAAGGCGTCGCGCCGACGGAGATCCTCGAACTGATGGATGAGTTGGTTGCCGAGGTCGTGAACCGTGGTCGCTCGACGGAAGACAACTAAGCCGGCTGAAGCGGGGCCCGGCGCTTTGCCGCAACGACAAGTTTGGAGGTATTGCGAATGCAGCTCACCGCCCACGATGCGCAGACCCCAGCCTACGTAATCTGGAATACAGCACTCTGCGTTATCGTCCTCGTCGCTGGCGCGATTATCTTCCTTGTGTACCACTTCTGGAACCGGCCTCGAGTTCTGAGCCTTCGGACTCGACCGTCGACGGGCTGGGCTTCGATCCTCCTCCTGTTGTGGTGGTTGTCTCTCGCCTACGCCTACTTCTCGCATCAAAGGCTCGCGGACGGAAAGGTGGTTCACGCGGCGTCGGCGTTGCTCGGAATGAACCTCGGCGACCTTTGCCTCCTTGGCGCTGCGATCGCTTACTGCTCAGGGGACGAGGAGTTCAGGGGCCGGAGATTTGCTCCACTGCCCGTGACCCTCGCATTGCTGATACTGTATTATCTGTTGTTCGGGATTCTGTGGCACGGCGACACACTGTCGTTTCTCGGATCCATATGGTTGTTTTCGCCCTCCGTCGTCATCGCGAACGTTGCGGTATTTGCGATCGGCTGGGCATTCCTCGTACGATGGGGCGTCACTGCCCTGCCCTTCCTTCTCATCGCCGTCATGTACGCCGTGGCGCAGTACCCAGCGTACCTCCACGCATTTGCACTGAAGTCACACAGTCTCTTGACCGGCTCTCACGAGAGCCTTGCTTCCAGCGGCCAGGTGTTTTACTACCTGGCGATCGGCAAGCTGTTTTTTGTGCTGTTCCCCGCGATATTCCTGTTCGGCCCGAGAGATGGCGAGCCACCGAGCACAGCGCGCGCAAAGTCCTGGCCATCCTTCGAGGTTGTCCCCCTTCCCCCCGCGGCCCGCAAGCTCGTCATCGCAATTGTTTCGACCGTTGCCGGCGCCTTTCTGGTTGCGTTGATTCATGCGGCGTTCTTGGAGCCTGCCGGCGCTTTCTGGGCATGGTTGAAATCCCTGTTCGGACTGTAGATGGCGTTTCACCTTGACAGACCGACTCGGTCGTGTACTGTTGAACTTAGCTCACCTTTCGCCGTTCTCACGGGACGCGCGAGACCGGTCCCTTGGCGGGGCTCGGTCTGGCGCGTTGCGAGAACGCAAAGGAGGAGATCGATGAATCTCAAGGCGACGATCGGCATAGGTCACCTGATGCGACTCGTAAGTCACTATCGCGATCCGATCTACTTGACGCTCTTCAGCATCGCCGTCCTGCTCGTTGCTAGCGCACTCCTTTCCGTCATCCGTTAGAGGCTGCTCAACGGCTGATGGCTTGTGCGCCAGAGGCGTAGCCACTATGTGGTTACGCCTCTTTTCTCATGCCACCATTCCCCTACAAACGGCTCGTCGGGCGGTGTGCATGTTGTCGATTCGGCATGTTTCGCTTCCTTGGCACGTGCGTACCTCCCGCTAGACTTCCAGAAGATCACTCGTTCTTTCCCACGGGTGAGCAAGGAGGTGCTTTGTGGCTACCCGCGCCATCGATTTGTCCACCCACATCAACGAGACCGTCGAACGCGGCCACCCGGCCGACTTCCCGGTCGGCCTGGTGCGCCTGTTCCACGCCAAGGACGACGCGACGTACGAGCAGGTGCCGCACCGGCTCGCGGTCGCTCGCTTGGACCACGGCAAGGTGCTTTCGGTCGTTTCCGACCGTTACGCCCTTGTCCCCCACCAGAGGATCCTGGAAATCGTCGAGGAGGCGCTTCGACCGCTCGACGTCGGCCCCGTTTCGCGCGGCGTGTACGTCGACCGCGGCGGCGCCCGGATGCGCGCGATCCTGAAGTTCCCGGGGCTCGCGCGCCCCGTACGTGACCGCGACGAGATCTGCCCGTGTCTCAAGATCCAGAACACCTACGACGGGACATCCCGGATCGCCGTACACATCGGTGCCTTTCGCTTCGTCTGTACGAACCTCGCCGTCGGCGGGGGCGGCGCATTCGCCGGCGGGTTCATGTCGGTCCACGCGGGCGAGATCCCGCTCGAAGAAGTCGGCCGGCAGCTCGCAGCGTACCTCAAGGGGTTCGAGGCTATCGTTGCGCTCTATGCGCGCTGGACGGAGACGCCCCTCGTACACGGGGCCATAGACAGGATCCTCGAGACCCTGCCGACGCGGGCAAGCAAGGCACTGACGCAAGGCATCCAGGCCAGTGGGGCCTCTACGGTATTCGCCGCGTACAACGTGGCAACGGCGTACGCGACCCACGACACCAGGAGTTACCGCACGGCCTTCGACCTTCTCGCCCGGATCAACCGTGGCTTCCAGGAAGCGTTCCCCGCTTCCTGACGCCCGGAAAACTCAACAAGCCAAGGACTCAGTCCTTGGCTTTCTTCTATCGCGAGTCGACGGTTCCGCCTCCCTTGCAGAGCGGGCACGTGCCGGATCCCTCACACGCCGTGCACGGAACAACCGCCGGCCGACGGAACCAACCCGGTCTTGCTGCTTGCGTCCCGACGCCGCGGCACTTGCCGCAGCGGCCCGAGCCGTGGCAGAACGGGCACAGGCTTCGGTGTTGCTGCTGATCGGAATCGGTCGTGTCCACCGGGGTCATCGTGGAGCCCTCCGACTCGATTGCGCGAAGAAAAGCGCCCGACGCTTGGTGCGTCAGGCGCATGATGGCTCACCCGCACTTATCCGATGAGTCCCAGACGGCGGAGATCCGCGTCGGTCCAACCGACATCGGTGATCATGGACCTGAGAGTCCCGATCGGAAACGTGTCGCTGAGGCGGTGGTACGCGACGACCGCACGGCGACCATCGGGGTGCCGGTAGATGTGGTGGCTCCCGCGGGTGCGAGAGAGGGCGAATCCGTCGTGGTGGAGCGCCTTGATGAACGCGCGCGCGGTGATCCCGCGCGGAAGCTCGGTCATACGTTGACGAGGACAGCAGGCGAGGGAACCTCGACGGCTCCCTGCTCCGTGTCCACAGGGACCGCCTCCCCGCTTGCGACGAGGTCCTCGACGTAGAGCTCGACCGCCTCCCGGATCCGCGTGAGCGCTTCCTCCCGGGTGTGCGCCCAGGTGTGGCAGCCCTTCAAGGCCGGACAAGTGGCATGGAAGCCCTTGCGACCGTCCTCGAAGGCGTCCTCTTCGATCACGACCTTGAATACATAGGATTTCAAGGTGAGAGCCTCCTTTGTGAGTATCGGTCTCATGGTAGGTTCACCCTACCATGGCGGCGCGGGAGGTCAATGCCCGCGCTCGTATCACCACCCGTACCTCGTGCGATCGAAGCGTCCCTCCGCCGAACCCTGTCTTGCGATGAACCGTCGGGACTTGTATCCCCACGAATCCTCGATCCGTGCGCCGAGTCGATAGGCTAGCTGCTCAGTTCCCTTCGCGTCGGGCCACTCGCAAACCTCGACAACGTGAACGAGGTTCCTCTCTCGACACACGAGGGCATCGCCAAATTGAATGGGATCCTGCCACCCCGTCGCCACGTTTCCCAGGACGCGGCCCTCGGTTTGGAGAAGCGCCAGTGTGACCTGCCAAGGCCCCGCCACCTTGAACCGCTGTATCACACCTCGATACTGCTCCAGCGCGCACCAGATGCGTCCAACGATCGTGAGCAGCCCAAAGCACTCGACCGTGTCCCTGACGGCGTAAACCGCTTCCCGGCCGAGCCCCAGCTCGAGCCCGCCGTGACGCATGACCGCGATGTACCGTCCGGCCAGCTCTCTTCGCGCATCGGTCCGGACCGCCGCGTTCGCGGTGGGACGACATGCCGACCCCCAGTTGGACCGATCACCAGAAACCGGATCTTCGAGGTCGACGCAATACCACGCCCAGAAATCATCGTCGAACTCAACGCAGCTACATTCGGGATCCGCCGGGAGGACTAGAAGTCGGACTGCGGGGCGATCCAGGATCGCCGCAAGCCCACCGATGCCGAATTGCGCATCGTCGGTGGCGATCAGTCGCTGACGCTCCCGCTGTCGGTGCCACCGCGCGCGAAGGAGTTCTGTCTCCTCGATCATGGCTTCATTCGTCGCCGAAGGAGAACCGTGAAGTCCCTCGCCAGTTCCTCCACCCTCTGGCCGAGCGCACCCCTCTTGATCACCGGGGGCGCCAATTCCAGTTGTACGAGATCCGTCCGACCGATTCCGATCTGGATCGAACCTCCGCTTGTGCGGTGCTCCGCCTCGGTCTGCCAGCCGTAGTGGCCGGCATTGGCACAAGCGACGACCGGTAGGATGTCAGAGAGGCGTCGCTCTGGGTCGACTTGATCCAGGAGCGTGTTCGCGAACTCCAAGCCTCGGCGGATCAGCCCGTGAACGTGCTCTTCGACGAGGACGGGGAGCTCATAACCCCGGTCGCTCGCCCGACGCCCTCCTTGCATGACCCGAATGGACCCGTCGGGTGCGATCAGCAGCGAGGCGTATTCCTGCTCGATTGTCAGAGCATCGTCCTGGACTCTCGCGGCGGTCGCAGCGTCGGGATCCAGCACGGCAGAGGCTCCGTACGTTGCTTCTCGTTGCAGCTCTCGTCGGAACCCGGGATCGTCTACTCTCGCGGGTCGGAGCACGGCTTGGCGAGGCCCTCCGACGGTTACCACGTAGATCTTCGCGTTCGAAAAGGTGCGGCCCGGAGGGACCAGTCGCGCGGCACGCGAGCGCAGCTCCTCGATGTCCGTGCTCCCCGCCACCTGCGCGACATGCCAGCGGTGGAGGGCCTCCGTGACTTGGTCTCGAAGGCCGTCTTGGTCGCGGAATCGCGCAGTCAGGTGGCCTGAACCCCAAGCTTCGGTCTCCTCGAGAAAGCCTCGCTGCCGATCCTCCATGTTGACGCCGTCCTGCACGAACACGAAGACCAGGCAGCGCTCCCGCGCTTCCCGGTACTCCTCGTGCGTCGCCGAGAGACCGCTATCCTGGATCGTCCCGTAGCGGGCGCCCAGGAGCAAGACGACCGCGTCCGCAGCGCGGACCTCTGCGAGGCAGGCCCTTCGCGGCGCATCGGGCGAAGCCGAGAATCGTTCCGACCGGAGGAGTTCGAACCCGAGCGACCCAATCGCCCTTCCCGCGGCGTCGCGAAACGGCTCGAAGCCCCGAATCACGGAACTGAGGAAGATCTTCAACGGAGCCTACGGTGAGATCTGATCATGGTCCCACGGTATCCGGTCGCTCCATGGCGGTCAACGATACGCTTTGAGCCGGAGACGCAGCCAGTCTGGTACGTCTCGGCCGCCAACCCGACGGCCACGGCGTCGAACATGTTCCCGTGGTAACGCTCCTGCCACCTGCGGCTCTGCCCGAGATACACCTTGAGATCAGGGTACTTGGCAACGACGGTCTGTGCGACCCGACGCTTGTCGGCCCGGCCGTCGCCACAGACACGCTTCCTGATCGTGCTCGGCGCGAGCGCGCGGACCTCGAGTCCCCGGACTGCCGCGATGCTCCGCATCTCATCGACCAAGACGTTCAGGAGCGCCGCGTTGTGGTCCTGTGCGAAGAACGGCTTCTCGACGGCCAAGACGCTTGGCCGGAAATCGCTCAGAAGTCGCAGGACGATGCGTCGGCCCTCGCCGAGCCAGACGTAAGGCGACGGATGGCGCCCTAAGGTCTTGACACCGTGGTAGATGAGCTGTCGTCCGTCGAGAACCGCGATACCCATCTGGCGCGTTCCAGGGTCAAGGGCGAGCACCGTGGGAATCCTGCGATGAGTCATGAGATTGAAGTTGACGAAGTTGCTGGGACCGATCGCCGGGGCCCAGAGGCTCCGCCTGGAAGTAGAAAGCGAGAGCGAAGGCAACGGCGTCGAAGATCGACATGTGTGGGTCCTCGCTCATCCACGCCTTGCGGACGGGTGGTAGGCGTGGTGCGAGCTCGAGGAAGTGCCCGGCAATCGTCTGCGCGATCTGCCGCTTGGTCGCTCGGTCCGTGTCCTCGAACAGTCGGTGCACGTGGACGCGCGGGATCCGTGCGACGTCGATGCCCCGTTTCGCAGCGAGCTCCGCGATCGCGTCGATCAGTTTCTGGGCGCGTCCGCGTCGTCGTGCGCCCGCGTGGGACGCGTCCTCGACGACGACCACCTCCGGCCGGTAATGGTCTGCGAGTTGCGCGACGTGCGCGAGCGCACGCGGCGAATCGGCACGCCCGAGGTCCCGCGTTCCCCAGTCCACGAGGAACGTCGGCCCCTCGAGCACGGCGTAGCCGAACCCGCGGGTCGTCGGGTCGACCGACAGTACGCGACGATAGATTTCCCTCCTGAAGTCCATCGTCGTGGTGTCACGGGGCGCTCATGGTAATAGCGCGGAGCGCGTCGCGCTTGCGTTGCGAGGCAGCGTCTTGCGGCCGAGCGTCGAGCTTGGCGAGAAGCCTAGAGGCCCGGTCACGCACGCGTTCCGCGACCCGCCCGTGGACGCCTGAGAATAGCTCCTCGGGCGGCGCGGTGAAGATCACGCTGTAGGCGAGCGCGGTCTCGAACGCCGGCTCGCGGGTGAAACGTTCGTAGCGTGACACGCGCGTGCCGCTGTCGGTTCCGAGGAGGAACGCCATTTCGTCTTGGGTGAAATACGCGCGTTTGCGAAAGGTTCGAAGGTAGTTGGGGAGTTTCGATGCCATGAGAGTGCTTTTTTCTCGCATCGTAGCGAACTCCCGGAGGACGCATAGGGGTGGAAACGTGCCGCCGTGGCAGAACCTGTGAACAACCTGGGGATGACGCGAGGGCGAGGTACTTGTCCAGTCTGGACTCGTGGCACCCGGTGCCGGTGGAGATCGGGGACATCGGGGACATCAGCGGAACCAGGCCAAGAAGAACGTCGCGAGGAGAAGGCCAAGCAAAGCCTCGCGGAATCTGGAGTGCCCCCGACCTCGGTAGTCCGGCGGGACGTCCCCGATGTCCCCGATGTCTACCGTGAGCGCGGTCTATGGTAGGCTCTCTGCCTCGAAATTCACACAAGGAGCATTGGGAGCCGTCAATGGACGAGATCCAGACGATCCGCAAGTCGCTTTCCACCATCGACCGAATGTTGATCCGGCTCGCGCCAAAACTGCGAGAAGCGCAGAAGGGACAGGCCGGCGAGCCTCGTCGCCGGCTCAAGCTCTCGCCGAAGCGCCGCGCGGCGCTGAAACTCCAGGGCCGGTACCTGGGCTACATGCGGCAGCTCAAGGCTGCCCAGAAGGCCCAGGTCAAGGCCGTCAAGTCGAAGAGGGGCTACCACGCGGCGATCAACCTCGCGAAGCGCTTGGCAGAGCGGCAGGCGAAGCTGCGGAAGCGGGCAGGTCGCACTTAGCGGACCCCATGGACAGACTTCAACAGGACCTGGAGACCTTGGTGTTGCAGCACCTCGATGCTGTTGGAGTCGCTCTACGAGTCATCGCCGATCGTGCCACGAAGTCAGGAATCAAGCTCGGCGCGCGTGATCTCCGCTCCATTCGTCAGCAGTTGGAACGCCGGATAGGCGACAAGGCAGAGATCCGGCTGTGGCGATGGCCATGGTGGGAGACACGCGAACTGTCGATCGTTCTCACAGAAGAGGATCTGCGCGACATCGGGGACGAATGGGAACGTCTCTTCGCGAGGCTGCCGGAACTCATTCTCACGACTTCCGATCAAGTGGCGGACGATCTCCTACGCACGCTGAAGCGCCGGTGGCGGAGCGAGTACCGGGTCCAGTCGCGAGAGCAGCAGGGTTTCAGACGACGCCTTCGCCGACGCTGGCGAGAGCCGCTTGATCTGTACGGCATGCTCATCGCCGTCGCGTTCGAGTTGGGCGACCAGGTCGCCGATGAGTGGCGGCGCCAGCCCGATGACGGCCGCGAGCATCTTGGTCAGACCCTTCTTCGACTACACGCGCGGTCGTGTCAGGTGGCGTCGGAGATTCTGGCACTCCTGGAGCATGGATTCGCGGACGGCGCCATGGCTCGCTGGCGAACGATGCACGAGATTGCCGTCACTGCTTCGTTCCTGTCAGACCACGGTAACGAGACGGCCGAGCGCTATCTCCTCCACGACGTCGTCGAGGCGTACCGGGCGCTCCCGGATTATCAGCGGCATTGTGAGGCGCTAGGCGAGGCCTCGTTCTCCGCGACCGAAGCGGCAGAGATGAAGGCGCGCCATGACGCGCTCGTGCTTCGATTCGGGCGCGAGTTCGCGAAGCCCTACGGGTGGGCCGCCGCGGCGCTGAGGCTCCCGAAGCCGACCTTCGCAGACATCGAGCGGGCAAGCTCACTAGAGCACCTTCGCCCCTACTATCGAATGGCGAGTCAAAACGTGCACGCGACGCCGAAGGGGATCCTGTTTCGCCTGGGTCTGACGGATGAGGCCGTGCTACTGGCCGGGCCCAGCAACATCGGACTGGCCGATCCCGGGCAAAGCGCGGCCATCTCGCTCATGCAGGTGACGGCTTCCCTCCTTCAACTCGCTCCAACGCTCGACCACATCATCGCTGCTCGGACGATCCAACGCCTAGTACGCGATGTCTGCGAGGCCTTCGGGCGCGTGCATTCTGAATTGGGAGCCGAAACACCGAATGGGATCATGACGACCACCGGGGCAGATCGTCCTCCTTCGGCAGTTTGCGGAACCCACCCCAACTCGCAGTGATCGGGACTTGGGGGGCGTCGGGGAGTTCGTTTCCTGGGATCGTCCGGAATCGGCACCTGGAGAACGGCTCGGCTTGGCCTCGCGGTTGTCAGCCGAGGCTCTCGCTTCCCACAACTCGCGCGCCATCCCCAACGTCCCCGTTGTCCACCTGCGGAAGGCCCTCCGGCGGTGAGACTTCAGACGGCTCGGGCGTCGCTTCGTCCCGGCCGATCCCGTACCGCTCAAACAGCCGCTCGAGCTTCGGCAGCGACCCGTCGGCCACAACGAACACACCGTGCCGCTTCTGGGTCTGCAGGCGCAGTCGTTTCCGGATGACCCAGCCGATCCACTTGGCCGTGACCTTGCGCTCGTATTCGTCACCATGCCGGTCGGCGAACCAGTCGGCGATGTCCTTGATGGCCAACGGCCCGTTCTGAGCCCGGATGTCGCGGATGATCTCGAGGATCTGCGCCTCGGGGTCCATGCCGCGCTCGGCGATCTGGTCCCGGTGGTAGCGCTGCGCGAGTTCTTGCAGTTCCCGGCGGAGGCCGTCGTCCCGGACGAGCGACAGGAGCGGTACGAAGACCTGATTCAGTCGAGGCTCGATCGTACGGTCCACGAGGTTCTCTGCGAGCCGGCGCTTGCCCGAGTTCCGGAACCGGAACGTCAAGAGCTGGTTCCTGAGCCGCAAGGCCTGGATCTCGTGGGAGGGCGGCAGGTTGATCGGGACGTCGTCCCGCATCCCGCGCTGTCCCATCTCTTCGGTGAGGCAGCGGCTTTCGAGAGCACGGTCCTGGAAGAAGCTCCGGGTTGCAACGAGCTTCGGTCCGAACACCCGGTAGGCTCTCGGGTTGTACTCGCCCGTGGGCGACAGCTCGCTCCGGAGCACGGGAAAACCCCGGGCGTGGCCGTTGTTCAGGATCTTGACGATCTCGGCCCGCTCGTCCGAAGCCCGGAAGTCACCCTCATCGATCACGAGTGTTCCGCTGAAGGCGTCGAGGATGCGAAAGATCGGCGAAACCGACGAGGCGCCGCTTGCGAAGATCGGCTTGTAGCAGAGCGAGCCTACGGTGAGGAGAAACCGCGTCTTGCCGCTTCCGGGTTCTCCGATGACCCGTAGGTACGGCAGTTCATTGAAGTCGTCGTAGACCCAGGATAGGAGCACGTAGTAGCTCGCGATCGCCTCGAAGAGCGGTGACACGTCGACGAAGCGGTGAATGAAACTCCGGATCTCGGCCATCAAGGCGGCCTCGGACTCGTAGGCCTCGGCTCGCGAAGGCAGGCGGACAACATTGTGCCGGATTAGGTTGTTGCGGCCCGAGTACGGAACGAGGACCTGCGTGCCATCGGTGATCCTCTCCTCGTAACGGGGCTTATCGTCCTGCAAGAAGCAAAAGACCGTCCGCTTCTCGTCCGGGCGGTAGACGGTCTCAGCCAAGGAACCGTCCGAGAGACGGGCCGAGACAACGTAGCGAAGACGCGAGCGCACCTCGCCGGCGCCCTTCTTGTCAGGGGTCTTGTCGTCCATGCCGTCAGCAATACCAGAAGACAAGAACCGGGCGAAGGGTGCGCGGAGTGCCGGACAAGACTCAACCAGCGCCTTGGAAAGCTCGTTCCTCACGCTACGGTGCACTAATGCAACTGACCGAACAGGACCTCGCCGAGTTTCAGACGGCGTACGCCGAAGCCTTCCGCGAGCAGGTCACAACGAGCGAGGCGAGCGAGATGGCCTCTCGCGTCCTCAAGCTATACGAGCTTCTCACCACACCTTTGCCTGGTGAGGGCACGACGACTCTTGATCAAGATGTGCCGGCTGAGGTACCATCAGGGCAAAGGTCGAAGATCCAAGAATAGGGTCGCGACGGACGCGCATCGCCAAGGCTGAACTCGTCGCGCGCGACCCATACATCCTATGAAGTACTTTCTTTACTGTCGCAAATCGAGCGAGGACGAGGATCGACAGGTCCTGTCCATCGAATCCCAGCGGCGTGAGCTGGAACGGAGCATCTCCTCCTGGCCGGACGTCGAGATCGTGGACGTGTATGAAGAGTCGTTTAGCGCCAAGCGTCCTGGACGACCACTCTTCGACGAGATGTTCCGACGAGTCGATCGCGGGGACGCCGATGGCCTCATCGCTTGGCACCCGGACCGCCTTGCCCGGAACTCCGTCGACGGAGGGCGGATCATCTACTCGCTCGACACGGCGAGGCTCAAGGACCTGAAGTTCGCGACATTCACGTTCGAGAACAACCCCCAAGGCAAGTTCATGCTGTCCATCATCTTCGGGTACTCCAAGTACTACGTCGACAGCCTGTCGGAAAACGTCCGCCGCGGGAATCGTGCGAAGATCGAACGGGGTTGGCTGCCGGGACGCGCGCCGACGGGCTACCTGAACGACCGCGAGACCAGGACGATCGTCGTCGACCCGGACAGGTTCCCCCTCGTCCGAACGATGTGGGAGCTCATGCTCACGGGCTCCTACACGCCTCGGAAGATCTGGGAGATGGCGACCCAGGAGTGGGGGCTTCGCACACTCAAGCGGAGACGAAGCGGGGGAACGCCGCCTGCCCTCTCCTGCGTGTACGGGATGTTCACGAATCCGTTCTACGCGGGCGTCATCCTGCGGGACGGAAGGACCTACCCCGGGAAGCACCAGGCCCTCGTGACGCTCGACGAGTTCGATCGCGTCCAGGAGCTTCTAGGCCGGCCGGGGCGGCCACGGCGCAAGACCCACGAGTTCGCCTTCACCGGCATGATTCGCTGCGGCGAGTGCGGGTTCTTCGTCACGGCGGAGACGAAGACAAACCGTTACGGATCCGTGTACACCTACTACCACTGTTCGAAGCGCCGGCTCGACTACCGGT